>NHCFR00700__coassemble_909_pt1 | contig 64200 bp, 58 predicted proteins | sample NHCFR00700__metabat2_high_PE_065 | metagenome-assembled genome bin NHCFR00700
GTAAAACACACAAAATTCGGGGTAATCTTTTATCCAGAATATTAGGTGAAACAAGTTGACACATATAATTATATGCTTTATATTGAGAAACAGTCGGGGTTACTATTTCGGTAACCCCGACACCCCTCCTTGATATAGTACCAAAAGAAAGGAGTGCTACCATGAAAAAAGTAGATCGCTATTTTTATCCTGCGGTTTTCACCTATGAGCAAGGGCAGGAAATCGCTGTTTCCTTTCCCGATTTGGAATGTGCTACCAGCGGAACCAATGAGGACGATGCGCTTCTGTCCGCAAGAGAGCTGCTGGGCTGCGTATTGAACGGCCTTGAAGAAGATGGTGAAAACATCCCTGCCCCCACTCCCCTTCCTCTGGTCAAATTGGAGGAAAACGAACGGGTCGTATTGGTCGATGTTTATATGCCCTCCATCCGGATGGCACAAGTAAACCGATCTGTCAGCCGCACAGTGACTCTTCCTGCATGGCTCAATGCCGCAGCTCTGGAGCGAGAAGTCAATTTCTCCCAGGTTCTCCAGGATGCCTTGAAAGAGCAACTACATCTCCGATAAAAGAGAGGTACGACCATCGGTCGTACCTCTTTTTTTCGTAATGCTCTTGACACCCCGGGGAAAATGTAGTACAATGTATTACAGAAAGAGAGGTGCACAATATGAGCTTTTCAATTAGACTGAACGCACAGGAAAAAGCTCTTGCCGAAAGCTATGCCCGTCTTCATTCTTTGTCGCTGGGCGAAGCTTTTAAGCAGGCTCTTTTCGAGCAGATCGAAGATGAATATGACATCACCATTGCAGACGAAGCTCTTGATGAATACATCAATGATGGTAAGAAAAGCAAACCTATTTCCGCACTCTGGGAGGAACTTCAGCTGTGACATATCAAGTGGAAGTGACAGCCCGATTCGAGCGGGAATTTAAAAAGTTAGATCGCTACACTCAGCGTATGATAAAATCCTGGATTGACAAAAATCTTGTGAATTGTGCAGACCCTCGGCAACACGGAAAAGCTTTAACAGCGAACCGTAGTGGCCAATGGCGGTATCGCATTGGCGATTACCGGCTGATCTGTCAAATCCAAGATCAGGAACTGATTATTTTGGCCCTCTCCGTTGGCCACCGACGCGAGGTTTACCAATAATCAAAAAAGGTACGACCGATGGTCGTACCCCTCTACCTATCCGCTATTATAACACCCTGTTTTCGGTCAAGAAAAAGTATTGCATTGGTAAAAATAGGGTGTTATAATTAGAGTGTTACCAAATAAAAAAGAAAACCCCCACAGTCATTTACCCAGTTCCAGCTGAGTAAATGACATGCGCCAGTAGCTGTCGGCAAACAGCGGACTGACTTGTGAGAGCCATTCTTCACCATGTATAATAGCATGGATTTTAATAGAATGTCAACCTTGCGAAGTTACGCCCTTGCTGTTTTGCCCTGCCCGGCTTACAGTTGGGGCGTATCTTCTTTTTTGTTTTGTATACAAGCACCTTGAAAATTTAGCGTAGTTTTCATCCCTAACTGCAAAACGGCCTGAAAACTGCCAAATAATGCTGTAAATGATAAATGGAGAAATGCTCCATTGGGGTTGGGTGAAATCCCCTGCTCCGGGTGGATATGTGTTGACCAATGCTTCTGGTCACTGAACTGCAACAGGTTCCGCAAACAATCTGCAACTCAAAGCCCGTGTTGGCTCCTGGCGTGAACCAGGTCGAGGCAAAGCAGCAAGGCAGCTGCTCCCATTTACGGTACACTCCTAACCCTCAACCTTTTTTAACAATAAAAGGCTAGCCAATGCGCTGCATCCCTGCAACGCATTGGCCTGCACTTTTATATGGTGGAGAATTAGGGACTCGAACCCCAGACTTCCTGCGTGTGATGCAGGCACTCTAACCAGCTGAGCTAATCCTCCGCGACGAAAATTATTATATCACCCCACCGGGGTAAAGTCAACGGTTTTTCAAAAAAATTTTCGCTATTTTTTTGCCCGCTGGCGGCGGCTTTTTATTGCATTCAGCGCGGGTGCATGGTATCATTTTTTAGTTGAAGACATCCTAAGAACAAGGACTGGTCCGCCGGGGTTCCGGCGGCCACATCAGGCGTTCACGCGCTGAGAAGGAGGCTAATTTATGCAGATTGGATTCGACAACAACCTTTATATTCAAAAGCAGACCGAGAACATTCTCGCCCGGATCGAAAAGTTCCAGGGCAAGCTGTATCTGGAGTTCGGCGGCAAGCTGTTCGACGACTACCACGCCGCCCGGGTGCTGCCCGGCTTTGATGTGAACGGCAAGATCCGTCTGCTGCACGAGCTGCGTGACAAGGCCGAGATTATCTTCTGCATCAGCGCGGGCGACATTGAAAAGACCAAGATGCGCGCCGACCTGGGCATCAGCTACGACATGGAGGTGCTGCGCCTGATCGACGACATCACCGCCATGGACATCGCGGTGAACAGCGTGGTCATCACCCAGTACACCGGCCAGCGTGCCGCCGACGCCTTCGCCAAGAAGCTCACCAGCCGCGGCGTGAAGAACTACATCCATCGCCCCATCGAGGGCTATCCTCTGGCTGTGGACTACATCTGCAGCGACGAGGGCTACGGCTCCAACCCCTATGTGGAAACCACCAAGCCTCTGGTGGTGGTCACCGCTCCCGGCCCCGGCAGCGGAAAGCTGGCCACCTGCCTGAGCCAGGTGTACCACGAGTACAAGCGCGGCGTGATGGCCGGCTACGCCAAGTTCGAGACCTTCCCCATCTGGAACATCCCCCTGAAGCACCCGGTCAACCTGGCCTATGAGGCCGCCACCGCCGACCTGAACGACGTGAACATGATCGACCCCTTCCACCTGGAAGCCTACGGCGAGACCACCGTCAACTACAACCGCGACGTGGAAGCCTTCCCCATCGTGCAGAACATCCTGGCTCGCATCACCGGCGACAAGGAGTTCTACCGCAGCCCCACCGACATGGGCGTGAACATGGCCGGCTACGCCATCTTCGACGACGAGGTGGTGCGCAAGGCCGCCACCGAGGAGATCTTCCGCCGCTACTACACCGCCCTGTGCGACGTGAAGCAGGGCAAGGCCACCGAGGCCAGCCTGCACAAGATCGAGAACATCATGCAGCAGCTGGACGTGAACGCCGAAAGCCGCGCCGTGGTGGCTCCCGCTCTGGCCAAGATGCGCCAGACCGAACAGCCCGCCGCCGCCATCGAGCTGCCGGACGGCCGCATCGTGACTGGCAAGGCCAGCGATTTGATGAGCGCCTGCAGCGCCACCGTGCTGAACAGCCTGAAGGCTCTGACCGGTATTCAGGATTCCGTGATGCTGATCCGGCCCGAGGTGCTGGAGCCCATTCTGCGGCTGAAGATCGACTACTTGGGCAGCCGCTCCAGCGTGCTGAAGGTGGACGACGTGCTGGCCGGTCTGGCAGTGAGCGCCGCCACCGAGCCTGTGGCCGCCAAGGCCATGTCCGCCCTGCCCCTGCTGCGGGACTGCGATATGCACTCCACCCAGATGCTCCACTCCGGCGACCAGGGTACCCTGCGCAAGCTGGGCCTGCGCATCACCATGGAGCCCAAGTACCCCGGCAAGGACCTGTTCTTCTGACTTTTTATAAACACAGCGCAAGCGCCCGTGAGGCCGACCCGGCCCCGCGGGCGCTTTTTCTTTCCGGGTTTTCCACCGTTTTGTCCCCTCCCTGTGGAAAACCCGGCCGCCCTCTTTTCCGCCGCGCCGCTTTTTGCACCAAAATGATTTACAAGCCCTCGCCCGGACCTTATAATGGAAGAGGACTTCCCCGCGTGCGGACATCGGTCCTGCGCGCTGAAACGAAACACAAAAGGAGACAGCTTTTATGGAACGTTTGGTTGGTACTGTATCCCGGGGCATCCGCGCCCCGATCATCCGCCAGGGCGACGACCTGGCCAACATCGTGGTGGACTCCGTTCTGGCCGCCGCGAACAGCGAGGGCTTCAGCCTGCGCGACCGTGATGTGATCGCCGTGACCGAGGCCGTTGTGGCCCGCAGCCAGGGCAACTACGCCTCGGTGGAGAACATCGCTCAGGATGTGAAGGAGAAATTCGGCGGCGGCACGCTGGGCGTGATCTTCCCCATCATGAGCCGCAACCGTTTCGCCATCTGCCTGAAGGGCATCGCCGCAGGCTGCGAGAAGGTTGTGCTGATGCTCAGCTACCCCTCCGACGAGGTGGGCAACCATCTGATCAGTGAGGACGAGCTGGATGCCTCCGGCGTGAACCCCTGGAGCGACGTGCTCAGCGAGGAGCGCTACCGTGAGCTGTTCGGCTACAAGAAGCACACCTTCACCGGCGTGGACTACGTGGAGTACTACCGCAGCGTGATCGAGGGTGCGGGCGCAAAGGCCGAGATCATCTTCGCCAACAACCCCCGGGCCATTCTGGACTACACCAAAAACGTGCTCGCCTGCGACATTCACACCCGCAAGCGCACCAAGCGGCTGCTTCTCGCCGCCGGCGCCGAGAAGGTTCTCACCCTGGACGAGCTGATGAACGCGCCTGTGAACGGCAGCGGCTACAACGACGCCTACGGCCTGCTGGGCTCCAACAAGGCCACCGAGGATACCGTGAAGCTGTTCCCCATCCACTGCCAGGAGCTGGTGGACGACATCCAGCAGAAGATTCTGGACGCCACCGGCAAGCACGTTGAGGTGATGGTCTACGGCGACGGCGCCTTCAAGGACCCCATGGGCAAGATTTGGGAGCTGGCCGACCCCGTGGTCTCCCCCGGCTACACCGCCGGTCTGGAGGGCACTCCCAACGAGCTGAAGCTGAAATATCTGGCCGACAACGACTTCGCCAACCTCTCCGGCAAGGAGCTGAAGGAAGCCATCTCCCAGGCCATCCGTGAGAAGGACGAGAAGGCCGAGAGCCTGACCGGCAACATGGCCAGCCAGGGCACCACTCCCCGCCGCCTCACCGACCTGATCGGCAGCCTGTGCGATCTGACCAGCGGCAGCGGCGATAAGGGCACCCCCATCATTCTGGTGCAGGGCTACTTCGACAACTACACCAAGTAATTTCCCCGTACAGCAAAGCGGGCGGTTCCGAACCATTCGGAACCGCCCGCTTTTTTGTTTTCTTATTCCTCGGTCTTGGCCACGGCCTTCAGCGCCAGGAACAGCATCACGATGGACGCGCCCATCAGAAGATGGCCGATGCCCGCGATACTGCTGATGGCTGCGTCGGCCCCGCTGCTCAGCGGGGTGCCCAGCACCTGCACAACGCCCCGCACCGTGAACATCACGGTCATGAAGGGCAGCGCCACGTTGTAGAGGCCGTAAAAACGGCGGAACATGGGCTGAGCAGTCAGGCTGGTGGTCTTGGCAAACAGCGCCAGCACCAGGAACAGCAGGGTGCCCAGCGCGAACAGGTGCAGGTGGTTCACCGCCAGGGTGGTCTTGCCGGTGAAGCCGTTCCACTTGGTGAACTCCCGGTAGAACACGCCGAAGGCCATGGAGGCGATGGCGTAGCCGAACGCGGTATTGATGAGTTTTTTCATGAGGGTTTCTCTCTTTCCGGGCCATTGGCCCATTTCAGTTGGTTTTGAACGCGGTTCAGAATTTATGAAAAAGCCGCGCCGCTCCCGCCGGGGGGCGGCGCAGCGTTTTTGGTTAGTACAGCACCCGCCGGATCACTGCCAGCAGCACCGCGCAGTCGGCATCCTCCCGGGCAAGCCCCGCCATCAGGCTGGAAAACACAAAGGCCACGAACTGCTGCCGGGTAAGCTCCTCGCCGAAGGCATCCGGCCGGACCTTTTCATCCCGCTCCAGCACCTGCTCCAGGCTGACACGCATGTGACCGAAGGCCTCTTCCATGGCCTGCCGGGCCTTTTTTCGGTCCTGGGCGGCAAAGCCGCTCATGTGGGCCCGCAGAAAATCCGGATATTCCGCCGCCCCGGCCCGAATGCTGACAAACAGCCACTCCACGCAGGCGCAGAAGTCCCCTGCCTGGGCATAACCGCCCGCTGCATGGAAGATGCCCCGCCAGATGTCCTGCACCGTGGCGGTGACCAGCTCTGCCTTGCTGGGGAAATAATTGTATACCGAACCCACCGCCACATTGGCGGCGGCGGCCACCGCGCGCATGTTCAGCGCGGCCAGACCCTGGCTGGCGGCAATGCTCTTGCTGGCGGCCAGCAGCTCCTCGCGGGATGTGATCACTTTATTCATGGCGCTCCTGCCTTTCATCTTGAACACTGTTCATCATACAGGGTTTTCCCTGCTTTGTCAAGCAAAAACCGGGGCGCAGGCTTTTCGCCTGCGCCCCGAAAAACAATTATAGTTCGATGGTCTCCAGCTTCAGGATCGCCAGAATGTAGATCTTGAGTGCCTGCATCAGCTGAGCGATGTTGGCCGCCTCGTTGGCGCCGTGCATGGGGCCGCCGAACTCGGGCAGCACGGTGTCCAGCCGCTCGGGACCGAAGCTCACCGCCTTGGGGAAGTGACGGGCGTAGGTGCCGCCGCCCATGGTGAAGGGCTTGGCGTTCTCGCCGGTGACCTCGTTGTAGGTCTCGATCAGAGCCTGGATGGGCGCGGCGTCGGCGCTGATGTAGAAGGGCACCCGCCAGGTGGCCTGTTCCACAGTGGCACAGCCCTCGGAGGCAGCCTCCAGCCGGGCCTTGATCTCCTCGCCGGTGATGCTGGTGGGGAAGCGGCTGTCCACATCCTGCCACAGGCGGCCGTCCTTCAGCTCGATCATACCGCCGATGATGGTCAGGGGGTCGAAGGCGTCATCGCTGGCAGCGATGCCCACGCCGCTGCCGTCGGTGTTGCTGTGCAGCTTGCGCAGGTAGGTCAGGAACTCCTCCTCTTCGGCGGTGACCAGATGGTTGTCCAGCAGGTAATCCACGATCAGACCGATGGAGTTCACAGTGTTCTGAGGCATGGCCGCATGGCCGCCCTTGCCCCAGCCGCGGATGCGCACCGCGCCGTTCTCCTCTTCCAGGGTGATGCCCTCACGCTCGCTCAGGGAGGCGAAGTCCGCCTTCACCAGGCAGGAAGCACGGTCGGGCACCACGTTGTGGGCCACGCCGCCGGTGAACTCCAGAATGTTGCCGTTCTCCAGCTTCTTGGAAACCAGGTAGCCGTTGAAGCCGCCCTTCTCGCCGTTGCACACCGGGAACTCGGCGTCCGGAGAGAAGCAGAAATCGGGAGCGGGGTAGTTCTTCAGGTAGTACTCCACATCCTCCATGCCGGTCTCCTCGTTGGCGCCCAGCAGCGCGCGCACGCCGTACTTCAGGGGCACGTTATGCTCCTTGAGGAATTTCAGGGCGTACAGGCACAGCACGCTGGGGCCCTTGTCGTCGGCCACGCCGCGGCCGATGATCCAGCCCTCCCGCACCTGCATGTCGAAGGGATCGGCGGTCCAGCCGTTGCCCTGGGGCACCACGTCCAGATGGGTGATGGTGGCGATCTGCTTATCGGTCTCGCCGGGCAGCTCGGCCCAGCCCATGTAGCCCTCGCAGTTGTTGGTGGACAGGCCCATCTCGGCGGCGATCTTCAGCGCCTCGTCCAGGGCGGCGGCAGGGCCCGCGCCGAAGGGCTTGCCCGGCTCCGGGGTGCCCTCCACGCTGTTGATATCCACCAGGCGCTTGATGTCGCGCACGACGTTTTCTTCATTGGCGGCCACGAATGCGTCCACCGCGGCCCGCAGTTCCTTTGTAATCATTGCTTTCTATCTCCTTATCTCCGCAGCGCCGCCAGCAGGGGCGGTCATGCGGTGAGTCATTTCTTACTGGCTATTATACCACGATTCTGGCATTTGAAAAGCCGCCGGGCAACAAAAAGGGAGCCGCCCCGGTTTTCCGGGGCGGCTCCGCCAGATTGTGCAAAATTCCGCGGTTATTCCAGCTCGAACGCGCCGGTGTACAGCTGGTAGTACTTGCCCTTCTGGGCGATCAGCTGCTCGTGGTTGCCGCGCTCGATGATGCGGCCCTGCTCCAGCACCATGATCACGTCGGCGTTCTTTACGGTGGAAAGCCGGTGAGCGATCACGAACACGGTGCGGCCGGTCATCAAGGCGTCCATGCCCCGCTGCACGATGGCCTCAGTGCGGGTGTCGATGCTGCTGGTGGCCTCGTCCATGATCATGACCGGCGGGTCCGCCACCGCGGCCCGGGCGATGGCCAGCAGCTGCCGCTGGCCCTGAGACAGGTTCGCGCCGTTGCTGGTAAGCATGGTGTCGTAGCCCTCCGGCAGGCGGGTAATGAAGTCGTGTGCGCCTGCCAGCAAAGCGGCGGCCTTGCACTCCTCATCGGTGGCGTCCAGGTTGCCATAGCGGATGTTCTCCATCACGGTGCCGGTGAACAGGTTGGTGTCCTGCAGCACGATGCCCATGCTGCGGCGCAGGTCCGCCTTCTTGATCTTGTTGATGTTGATGCCGTCGTAGCGGATCTTGCCGTCGGCAATGTCGTAGAAGCGGTTGATCAGGTTGGTGATGGTGGTTTTGCCCGCGCCGGTGGCCCCCACAAAGGCCACCTTCTGGCCTGCCTCCGCATACAGGGTCACATCGTGCAGAACGGTCTTGTTGGGGGTGTAGCCGAAGTCCACATCGAACAGGCGCACATCGCCCCGCAGCCGGGTGTAAGTGACGGTACCGTCGCTGTGGGGATGCTTCCAGGCCCACACGTTGGTACGCTCGGCACACTCGCTCATGCTGCCGTCCGCGTTCTCCTTGGCGTTCACCAGGGTCACGTAGCCGTTGTCCTCCTCGGGCTTTTCATCCAGCAGGGTGAAGATGCGCTGGGCGCCCGCCAGACCCATGACCACCGCGTTGATCTGCTGGGACACCTGCATGATGCTGCCCGCAAACTGCTTGGTCATGTTCAGGAAGGGCACCACAATGCTGATGCTCAGCGCCAGACCGGAAATGCTCACGTTGGGCACACCTGCCATGAGCAGAAAGCCGCCGGCCACCGCCACCACCACATAGACCACGTTGCCCATGTTGTTCAGGATGGGGCCCAGAATGTTGGCGAACTTGTTGGCGCTTTCGGCGGCGCGGAACAGCTCATCGTTGCGCTTGTCGAAGTCGGCCTTGCTCTCCTCCTCGTGGCAGAAGACCTTGACCACCTTCTGGCCGTTCATCATCTCCTCCACGTAGCCCTCCATGGCGCCGATGGCCTCCTGCTGGCGCAGGAAGAAGCGGGCGGAGTTGCCGCCCACCTTTTTGGTGAGCCAGGCCATGACCGCCACACCGGCCACCACCACAAGGGTCATCCACAGGCTGTAATACAGCATGATACAGGTGACGCTGGTCATGGTGACCAGGGTGATGGTGATCTGGGGGAAGCTCTGGGACACCAGCTGACGCAGGGTATCGATATCGTTGGTGTAGTAGCTCATGATATCGCCGTGGTTGTTGGTGTCGAAGTAGCGGATGGGCAGGTCCTGCATGCCGCTGAACATCTTGACACGCAGCTTTTTCAAAAAGCCCTGGGTGATGATGGCCATCATGCGGGTGTAGGTGAAGGCGGAGATGAGCGCCAGCAGATACATCACTACCAGAACGCTCACCAGACCCATAACCTGGCCGGAGGCAGCGGCCCAGTCGCCGCTCTGCCAGTTGGCCTCGATCACGGCGATGACCTTCTGCATAAACACCGCGGGCAGCGAGCTGATGATGGCGCTGAACAGAATGCAGGCCACCACCACCGGCATCATGACCGGATAGAACGAGAACAGTGTTTTGAAGATACGCAGCAGGGTGCCCTGCTTTGTGATGGTTGGATTGTTATGCATTCTCCTGCCCTCCTGCCTTGTTCTGCGAGGTGTAGACCTCACGATAGATTTCGCTGGTCTCGAGCAGCTCCTCGTGGGTGCCAATGGCGCTGATGGCGCCGCCGTCCAGCACCAGGATGCGGTCCGCGTCCTCCACCGAGGAGGTGCGCTGGGCAATGATAATCTTGGTGGTCTCGGGGATGAATTCCCGGAAGGCCTTGCGGATCAGCGCGTCGGTCTTGGTATCCACCGCACTGGTGGAGTCGTCCAGGATCAGCACCTTGGGCTTTTTCAAAAGAGCCCGGGCGATGCACAGCCGCTGCTTCTGGCCGCCGGATACGTTGGAGCCGCCCTGCTCGATGTAAGTATCGTATTTTTCCGGGAACCGCTGGATGAACTCGTCGGCCTGCGCCAGACGGCAGGCCTCCTCCAGCTCGGCGTCGGTGGCGTTCTTGTTGCCCCAGCGCAGGTTCTCCTTGATGGTACCGCTGAACAGCACGTTCTTCTGCAGCACCACGGCCACCTGGTTGCGCAGCGCCTCCAGGTCGTAGTCCCGCACGTCGCGGCCGCCCACCTTCACGCAGCCCTCGGTGGCGTCGTACAGGCGGCTGATCAGGTTCACCAGGCTGGATTTGCCGCAGCCGGTGCCGCCGATGATGCCGATGGTCTCGCCGCTCTTGATGTGCAGGTCGATGTCGGTCAGGGCCATACGCTCGGCATGCTCGGAATACTTGAAGCTCACATGGTCAAAATCGATGGAGCCGTCCGCCACCTCGGTGAGGCCGTTTTCGGGGCTCTTCAGGGTGCTCTCCTCCTGAATGACCTCCAGAATACGGTGGGCCGACTCGCTGGCCATGGTGATCATTACGAATACCATGGAGAACATCATCAGGCTGCTCAAAATCTGGAAGCTGTAGGTGAGCAGGGCCGAGAACTGGCCCACATCCAGCGCCAGACCCCGGGTGGTGATGATGGTGTAGGACCCGAAGGACATCACGAAGACCATCACCACATACAGGCTGAACTGCATCAGGGGGTTGTTGAAGGCCAGGATCTTTTCCGCCTGGGTAAAGTCGCGGCAGACGTCCTCGGCGGCGGCGGTGAACTTCTTTTTCTCATAATCCTCCCGCACGTAGGACTTGACCACACGCATGCCCTGCACGTTCTCCTGGATGGAGTTGTTCAGCGCGTCGTACTTTTTGAACACCCGCTTGAACAGGGGCATTACGGTGCGGATGACGCAGAACAGGCCGATGCCCAGAATGGGGGCCACCAGCAAAAAGATCAGCGCCATGCGCCCGCCCATCACAAAGGCCATGGTGAACGAGAACACCAGCATCAGCGGGCAGCGGATGGCGGCGCGCACGATCATCATGTAGGCCATCTGTACGTTGGTGATGTCGGTGGTCAGACGGGTGACCAGCGACGAGGTGGAAAATTTGTCGATGTTCTGGAAGGAATAGTCCTGGATCTTATAGAACATATCCTTGCGCAGGTTGCGGGCAAAGCCGCAGGACGCGGTGGCCGCATACTTGCCCGCCAGCACGCCGAAAAACAGCGACAGACCGGCCATAACCAGCAGCACGGCGCCGTACTGCAAAATGGTGGCGAAGCCGCAGCCCGCCTTGATCTGGTTCACCAGCTGGGCGATCACAAAGGGGATGATGCATTCCATGAGCACCTCAAGCGACACGAAGACCGGCGCCTTGATGGACACGGACTTGTACTCCCGGATGGATCGCGCGAGTTGTTTGTACATACCTTTTTCACTCCTCCTGTTCCTTTTCCCAAAGCGGCATACACCGCTCCCCGCACATTGCTTGCGCACGCAAACAGTATGCGGGCGATAAAAAGAGCGCAAGTCCGGGCCTGCCGGGCTTACGCTTTTGGCTTACTTGCCCCTATTATACCTACTACAATAAGGGGATGTCAACAGAAAAACCGCTCGCTTTTATGAAATTTCGCCAATTTGCACTGGATTTTTTCTCTTTTTTGCACTATTGTCCACTCGGGCAGTCCCCGCCGCTCTTTACAAGCCGGGACTGTATTTTTATAATAAGATTGAATGATTTTTTGCAAAAGGAGGGGTGCCGTTTGAAGCTGCCCAAACCGTTTCGGCTGGCCGCCGCGGCACTGGCGCTGGCCCTCTGTGCAGGGTGCGGCTCGCCCACACCCTCCCGGCAGATCGAAAGCATCGCCCAGACTTCTGCCCCCGGCGCATCCTCGCCCCAGGTGAGCGAAAGCGGGGGCTTTACCCCGCCCGAGCCGCTCACCGCCTCCTTCGACGAGGCCGCCGCCCAGACCGACAACGGCGTTTTCTGGGACACCAGCCATCTCTCCCAGGGCTATGCGGCGGTGCGCACCGATCAGACGGGCAAGATCAAATTTCTGCTCACCTACCAGGGCGACACCGGCGGCGCACCCAATCAGTATTCCTACCTGCTGCCCTCGGACGGCTCGCCCGCCGTCATCCCGCTGCAGCTGGGCGACGGGGACTACGAGCTGGCGGTCTGCCAGAACATCTCCGGCAACAAATACTCCTACCTGAGCCGCCAGACCGTTTCGGTGGCGCTGGAGGACGAATTCGCCCCCTTCCTGCGGCCCAGCATCTACATCCCCTATTCCCCGGACTCGGCCTGTGTGGCAAAGGCCAGCGAACTCACCGCCGGTGCGGCCGACACGGTGGACGCGGCGGGCCGCATCTACGACTACATCGTGAAGAACATCGCCTACGATACCCCCAAGGCCGAGAGCATCGGCACCGACTATTACCCGGCCCCGGACGAGACCCTGGCCACCGGCAAGGGCATCTGCGTGGATTACGCAGCGCTGGCCGCCGCCATGCTGCGCAGTCAGGGCATCCCCACCAAGCTGATCACCGGCTATGTGGCCCCGGACGATCTGTACCACGCCTGGAACATGATCTGGCTGGAGGAGACCGGCTGGATCACCGTGGAGTTTGAGGTGAAGCCCGGGGTTTGGAACCGGGTGGACACCACCTTCGCCGCCGGGGGCGCGGGCAGCAAGTACATCGGCGACGGCAGCAACTATACCGATTTCCGCACTTATTAAAGGGAGGGCAATGCAATGGCAAAAAACGAACTGAACAGCCTGGCCGTGAGCGCCTTTTGTGAATCCATGGCCATGATGCTGGAGGCTGGTATCCAGCCGGACGAGGCCGCCGCCCTTCTTGCGGAGGACAGCGGCGCGGGCCAGCTGCAGCAGGCGGCGCTTTCCATGCAGAAATCGCTGCTGCTGGGCGAAAGCCTTTCCCAGGCGGCCAAGACTTGTGGCATGTTCCCGGACTACGCGGTGCGCATGATCGCCGCGGGCGAGGTGAGCGGCCGCACCGACAGCGTGCTGCGCAGTCTGGCCCGGCACTACGCCAGCCAGGACCAGCTGCAAAAAAAATTAAAAAGCGCGGTGTTCTACCCCGGCGTGCTGCTGGGGCTCACCGCCGTGATCCTGGCGGTGCTGGTGGCCAAGGTGCTGCCGGTGTTCACCGGCGTGTACCAGAGCCTGGCGGGCAGCCTGGCCGCCTCCTCCTACGGCTACATAAATTTCGCCTACATCGTGGGCTGGGCCGCTTTGGCCATCACCCTGCTGCTGGCGGCGGTTCTGGCCGCGGGACTGGTACTCAGCGGCAGCAGCGCCGGTTCCCACCGGCTGGCCCGGCTGTTTGAAAAGATTCCCTTCACCGCCCCCGCCGCCCGCAAGCTGGCGGTGGCCCGGCTGGCCAGCGCCCTTTCGCTGTTCCTGGCCAGCGGCGTGGACGCGGACACCGCCCTCACCGCCGCCAGCGACATGGTGGACCACCAGGGCCTGCGCGCTCAGCTGCAGGCCTGCCACGAGGAGATGCAGAAGGGCAAGGGGCTTTCCACCGCACTGTTTGAACACAAGGTCTTCGAGCCGCTGTACGGCCGCATGCTGATCAGCGGCGCCCGCAGCGGCCAGGCCGACACGGTGCTGGCCCGGCTGACCCAGCTGTTCACCCAGGATGCCCAGGCCGCGCTGGACCGGCTGATCGATTCCATCGAGCCGCTGCTGGCCGCTTTCCTGACCCTGGCGGTGGGCGTGACGCTGCTGGCCGTGATGCTGCCGCTCATCGGCATTCTGGGCTCCATCGGATAAGGAGGGGTTTGGATGTATCACATCAAACAGGTGCTTTCGCTGCGCATCCGGCTGGCAGTGGCCGCCGGGCTGCTGGCGGTGCTGGTTCTGCTCATTGCAGCCTTTGCGCTGGGCTCCCGGCAGGTGGGCCGCGATCTGGACGGCACCAGCGCCCAGGCTCTGCGCCAGGCGGTGCTGCAGGCCGCGGTGCAATGCTACGCGGTGGAGGGCAGCTACCCCGCCAGCCTGGATTATCTGGAAGAAAACTACGGTCTTTTGGTGAACCACGACCGTTTTATCGTGACCTATGAGGCCTTTGCCTCCAACCTGATGCCTCAGGTGAACGTGCTGGAGCGGGCCTGAACAACCCCGCGGAAGGAGAGTTGAGCGATGGAACATAAGGAGCCCGGGCGCCTGGCGCCCCTGCTGGCCATGGCCCTGTTCGGCCTGATGCTGGCCTGCGTGCTGGGCCTGATGGCGCTGGGCAGCGGCCTTTACGGCAGCGTGACCCGGTCCATGACCGCCAACAACGCCGCCCGGGCCAGCCTGCGCTATCTGACCACCAGCGTGCGCGCCGCCGACACCGCCTCCGGCCTGCGGCTGGAGGACGGCCCCGAGGGCGTGATGCTGGTGCTGGAAGAGCCTTCCACCGGCTACGAGACCCGAATCTATCTGTGGCAGGGTCAACTGGTGGAGGAATACACCGCCGCCGGAAGCGACCCCGCCCCGGAGAACGCCCAGCCGGTGTGCGCCTGCACCCGCTTTGAGGCGAAGCGCTCCGGTCCGCTGCTGGAGCTGACCACAGACCAGGGCACCGCGCGGGTGGCCCTGCGCTGCGCAGAGGGAGAATGAACCATGAAGCACCGCAAAAACACCGCGTTTTTTATTGAGACGCTGCTGCTGACCCTGTTCGTGCTGGCGCTCTGCACCGTTCTGGTGCGCCTGTTCGCCGCCGCCCGCCTGCGCTCGGCCCAGGCTCAGGAGCTGACCGCAGCCCAGCAGATCGCCCAGAACGTGAGCGAGAGCTTTTATGCCAGCGCCTCCGAAGAGCAGTTCTGGCAGCTGCTGGGAGCCTCGAATCCGCCCGCCGAGGGCGAGGCGCTGACCCTTGCCGTGGACAGCCAGGGCCGCCCGGACCCCATCGGGGCCTATGCGCTGGAACTGACCCTGGAGCACGAATCCGCCCAGGCCGGGCAGACGGCCCGGCTGACCCTGCAGCTTTCCGGCAGCGGCGGGCAATCGCTGTTCGAGGGCACCTTCGACCGTTATCTGCCCGGAGCCTGAGGTTTTGTGAAAGGAGGCGACTGCCATGATGGAACGCCATAACATCCCGCCCATCCGCACCGGGGCGCTCACCCTGCTGCTGGCGCTGGCCGCGATCTGCCTGGCCGTGCTGGCAGTGCTTTCCCTCACCACCGCCCAGGCGGACCTGTCGCTGGCCGAAAAGGCTCTGGACCGCTTTTCTCAGGACGCGGCGCTGGAAAATGAGGGCCAGCAGTGGCTGGCCGAACTGGACGCAGCCCTTGCCGCCGGGCAGGATACTGCCACCCTTGGTCAGACTGGCGAGGACGGCGCGGTCACCGTGACCCTCACCGGCGAAGCCGGCCGCACCCTGACCATCGCCGCCCTGCCCACACCCCAGGGCCCCGGCCGCTACACCCTGACCCGCTGGCAGTATGGCCAGGAATGGGATTTTGACCAGGGACCCCAGCTGTGGGACGGCAGCTTCTGACCTATCCCTTTGTTGTTTTGTTGAATACTCCGGCTGAAACAGGAGGTTTATGTTTATGGAGATGGAAGCCGTTCTGCACCGCGCCATTGATGTGCGTGCATCGGATATTTTTATCATTGCCGGCCTGCCGCTGACCTATAAAGTCAACGGCCGCCAGCTGCGGGAGGGCGAGATGCTCACCCCCGCCGACACCGCCCGCCTGGTGGAGGGCATCTACGCCTTGTGCGGCCGCAACATGGGCCGCTGCGCCGCCGAGGACGCGGACGATGACTTCTCCTTTGCCATTCCCCATCTGGGCCGCTTCCGGGCCAACGTGCTGCACCAGCGCGGCAGCCTTGCGGTGGTGCTGCGGGTGATCCAGTTCGGCCTGCCTGACCCCCAGGCCCTGGGCATCCCTTCCCAGGTGATGGACGCAGCCAAAAAGCTCAAGGGGCTGGTGCTGGTCACCGGGCCTGCGGGCAGCGGCAAATCCACCACCCTGGCCTGCCTGATCGACTCCATCAACCGCAGCCGGGAAGCCCACATCATCACCATGGAGGACCCCATCGAATACATCCACCGGCACCAGAAGTGCATCGTGACCCAGCGGGAGATCGGCAGCGACAGCCCCAGCTATGTGCGGGCGCTGCGCAGCGCCCTGCGGGAAAGCCCGGACGTGATTCTGCTGGGCGAGATGCGGGACCACGAGACCATCGAGGTGGCCATGACCGCCGCCGAGACTGGCCAGCTGCTCTTCTCCACCCTGCACACCACCGGCGCGGCCAGCACCGTGGACCGCATTGTGGACTCCTTCCCCGCCAGCCAGCAGCATCAGGTGCGCATTCAGCTGTCCATGGTATTGCAGGCGGTCATCAGCCAGCAGCTGGTGCCCACGGTGGACGGCGGCCAGACCGTGGCCTTTGAGGTGATGTACACCAACCCCGCCATCCGCACCATGATTCGCGAGGCCAAGTCCCACCAGTTGGACGCGGCCATTCAGGCGGGCGCCGCCGAGGGCATGTGCACCATGGACACCAGCCTTCTGCGCCTGTACCAGCAGGGCCGCATCACCCGGGACACCGCCCTCACCCATTCCATCTACTATGAGACCATGGAAAAACGGCTGGCGGCTTTGTCCATGCTGTAAGCTTCGTTCTTTTTGCCCCATTCCTTCGGGAATGGGGCTTTTTTGCGTTATTTTTGCACCATCGTCCGCGCAGGTGGTCCCATCGGCTCTTTTTGTGAAAATTAGTTGACTTTATCAGGTATTCTGAATATACTGACTATGTCAGATAAATCAACCGCACAGCGATCTTTCCCCACGCCGTGCCCGATACCGGCCCCGCACCGGGGCCATGCATAAGAAAAGGAGAATGTAACATGAAAACTTCCACCAAGATTTGGCTCTGGTTTGCTCTGGTGCTCTGCGCCGCCACCACCGTGATGAACGCCTGCTTCGGCCGCTGGCCCTCTGTGATCGTGGCCATCGTTTCTCTGGCCGGCCTGTGCATGGTGCTGTTTGCCAAAAAGAAGGCGGGCTTCACCCTGATGTGCTGCTGCTATGTGGTTTCCTTCTTTGTAGCCGTGCTGGGCAGCCTGGGCCAGCCGGGTCTGCTGGTGTCCATCCTCATGTCCCTGGTGGGCAGCCTGCTGGTGCCCGTGATCACCTGGCTGTTCCTGCGCCGGGACTGGGACAGCCTGAACTAAGGCGCTGACCTGACCTTTTTCTCCCCATTTTCATACAAACCACAGGCAAAAGGGCCGCTGAAGCTTCAGCGGCCCTTTTGCCTGTGCCCGCTTCTGCGCAAAATCTGCTATAATAGATTCCGAACGTTTTATCTCATCCCCGACGGAGGTGTTTTCATGAACCAGGATCAGGTCCGGGTCCACCGGACATTGAAGGATATTTTCGGCTACGACGCCTTCCGCCCCGGCCAGCAGGAGGTGGTGGACGCCCTGCTCGCCGGGCAGGACGTGCTGGCGGTCATGCCCACCGGCGCGGGCAAATCCATCTGCTATCAGCTCCCGGCACTGCTGCTGCCCGGCATCACTGTGGTGGTCAGCCCGCTGATCAGCCTGATGCAGGACCAGGTGCAGGCGCTGATCCAGATGGGCGTGCGGGCGGCCTACATCAACTCCTCCCTCACCGAAAACCAGTGCCGCAAGGCCCTGGCCAACGCCTGCGACGGCATGTACAAGATCGTGTATGTGGCCCCGGAGCGGCTGCTGACCCCGGGCTTTCTGCGCTTTTCCCACAGCGTACAGATCTCGCTGCTCTGCGTGGACGAGGCCCACTGTGTATCCCAGTGGGGGCAGGACTTCCGGCCCAGCTACCTGCAGATCCGCCAGTTTGCGGACCAGCTGAACCAGCGCCCGCCGCTGGGGGCTTTCACCGCCACTGCCACCCAGCGGGTAAAGGACGACATCCGCCAGCTTCTGGCGCTGCGCCAGCCGCTGGAGCTGACCACCGGCTTCGACCGGCCCAACCTGTTCTTTGAGGTGCAGCGGATGGAGGAGCGGGAAAAATTCCCCTGCCTGCTGGCCTATCTGAACGACCGGCCCCAGGCCACCGGCATCGTGTACTGCTCCACCCGCAAAAAGGTGGACGAGGTATACGAAAAGCTCACCGGCCAGAACATCGCCGCCGCCCGCTACCACGCAGGCATGCCCCCGGAGGAGCGCCAGCGCAGCCAGGAGGCCTTTCTGTTCGATCAGGTACGGGTGATGGTGGCCACCAACGCCTTCGGCATGGGCATCGACAAATCCAACGTGAACTTCGTCATCCACTATAACATGCCGCTGGATCTGGAGAGCTACTACCAGGAGGCGGGCCGTGCCGGACGGGACGGTCAGGACGCGGACTGCATCCTGCTCTACTCCGCCGGAGACGTGCGCACCGGCAACTTTCTCATCGACAACAGCGAGCCCGCCGCCGGGGCCAGCCCGGAAGAGGTGGAAACTCAGATCCTTCGCCAGAAGGACCGGCTGCGTCAGATGACCTTTTACTGCCACAGCCGCTACTGTCTGCGGGGCGAGATTTTAAAATACTTCGGGCAGCGCACCGGCCGGGACGGCTGCGGCGCCTGCTCGGTCTGCCACCCGGAGCTGCAGCGGGCCTCGGTGGTGAAGCTGGCGGCCAAGAACGCGGCCAAGCTGAAGGCCTTCGAGGAAAAGGACCTGAACGCGGACCATCTGCAGCAGCTCAAGGACCTGCGGCTCAAGCTGGCCCGGCAGGCGGGCGTGCCCGCCTTCGTGGTCTTCACCGACGCCACCCTGCGGGCTATGTGCGCCCATTTGCCCCAAACCCGGGAGCAGCTGCTGGAAGTGCCCGGCGTGGGCGTGCGCAAGTGCGAGCAGTACGGCGAGGAGTTCCTGGCCCTGCTCAACACCTTTGAAAAGGAGTGACCGGACATGCGGCTCACCGTACCTGACTATTACGACCGGTTCCGGTGCATCGCCTCCCGCTGCACCGACAACTGCTGCATCGGCTGGGAGATCGGCATCGACCCGGCCGCGCTGGCGGATTACCAATCCCAGCCCAGAGCCTTCGGTGACCGGCTGCGGGCGGCCATCCAGCCCGGGGACCCGCCCTATTTCGCCCTGACCGGTGCGGGGCGCTGCCCTTTTTTGAACGGCGAAAATCTGTGCGACATCTACCGTCAGCTGGGAGAAAACCATCTTTGTGCCATCTGCGACCAGCACCCCCGCTTTCACAACTGGTTCGGAGAGGAAAAGGAGAGCGGCCTGGGGCTTTGCTGTGAGGAGGCCGCCCGGCTCATCCTCTTCTCTCCCCCGCCCCAGCTGACGGCCTGGGAAATTGAGGAAGCACCGGACACCATCGGACCGGACCCGGAACTGCTGGCCGGTCTGCGGGCGGTGCGCGAATCCGCCTTCGCCCTGCTGCGGGAGGAAGTACTTCCTCTGGCGGTAAGGCTTGCCCTGCTGGCCAGCCTGGCCCAGGACCTGCAAAGCTGGATGGACGGTGCGCCGGAGCAGGCCGAAGCCCAGGGCTGCACCGCTGAGCAGCTGACCGCCGACGCGGCCTTTGCCCTGGCGGAATTTTACGGCGACCGGAACCGCTGGCCGGACCTGGCCCGGCAGCTGGCCGCCGCCATTCCGGAACGTGAACTCGCCGCTTTTCTCGACCCGCTGCTGGCGCTGCTGGAAACCCTCCCGGCCAATCATGCCGGCTGGCCCGGGCGGCTGGCCGCATTGCGGCAGGCGCTGCCCCAACGGCTGACCCGCCCTCTTTGGGAAAGCCCGGAGCAGGAGCGGGCGGCGGCGAATGTGGCCCACTACATGCTTTACCGGTATTTTGTGTCAGAGGCCTGTGAGGGCGACGCGCTGTGCGGTGCGATGCACGCCATCGCCGCGGCGCTGCTGCTGCCTCTTCTGGCGGAACAGAAGAACGGCGAAGCACCGGCTGCGCTGGTCAACGCCGCCAAGGCCTATTCCCGGGAGGTTGAATACGCCCCGGACAACCTGCGGGCGTTAAACGAAGCCTTCTGGCAGGCGGACTGGGCCGCGCCCGGCCTTGTGACCGGCGGCCTGCTGGGCCGGCATCCTTAAAAAACAAAAGAGCATCTGCCTGCCGGTTTCCGGCAAGCGGATGCTCTTTTTCTTATGGCAAATTCAGCCCAGCCCGGGGATCTTGTCGTCCAGCCGGTACATGGTAAAGCTGGCGGTGGCCACCAGTTTGCCCTCCTGGTTGGTGATGGTCACCCGGTTCACACAGGTATGGCGGCCGGAATGCTCGCTCACCGCTTCCACCGTGAGCAGGTCGCCGGGGCGGCCCGCCGCCAGATAGTTCATGCTGGCCTGCAAAGTCACATGGGCATTGCCGCCCGCGCAGGCGGCCAGACCGCTGCAGCTGTCGCACAGGGTGTACAGCCAGCCCCCGTGGGCGTTGCCGAAGGCGTTTTTCGCCTGCTCGCCCACCGGCGCCCGCAGCCGGGCCAGACCCGGCTCACAGGCCAAAACCTCGATCTCATCCAAGCAGGTCACCGGCCTCAGCCGGGCACGGGCAAATGCCAGCAGCTTCTCCTTGTCCATGGCTCGTTCCTCCTCATTTGATGGCACGGGCGCTCAGTGCTGCGCGCCCTGCCGGTCCAGCAGAGCGGTGGCGTCCCGGATGACCTGCTCGTCACCCCCGGCCCGCTTCAGCGCCAGCCGGGCCAGTTCCACCGCCTTGTCCTCATTTTGCTCCACGCCCTGGCCGCTCTCATACAGCAGCGCCAGCGCCAACGCACAGTCGCCGCCCTCGGTGCAGGTCTCCACACCGGTGCGGTAATAGCCCGCCGCGGCCACCGGGTCGCCCTTTTCCTGATGGTACATCTCGCCCAGATTGAACCAGGCCATATCGTTGCCGCTCTGGCCCGCCATCCGGTAAAGGGTTTCCGCCGTTTCCAGATTCTTTTCCACGCCCCGGCCGTAGCGGTAGCACTCGCCCAGGTTGTTCACCCCGTTGCGCCAGCACTCCCGCTCGGGCAGCGCCTGCTTGAGCAGCGCCTCGTACCAGTGCACCGCCCGGGCGTGGTCCGCCTCCCCGGCCAGACCCTCGTCCAAAAACCATGCCGCGTTGAACTGGGCCTCCGGGTTGCCGCCCGCCGCGCCCTTTTCAAACCATTCCAGGGCTGTTTGCAGATTCAGCTCCACGCCTTCGCCCCGCCAGTGGCACTCGCCCAGGCAGTTCATGGCCTTGGCCAGGCCCCGCTCCGCCGCCTGCCGGTAAAGCTCCAGCGCCTTGTCCAGGTCCTGGGGCACGCCCCAGCCCTCCTGGTAGCAGATGCCCAGATCGCACACCGAGCTCATATAGCCCTGACTGGCCGCGCGGCGGAACAGCTCCACCGCCTTTTCCTTCCGGTCCGGCCCGTCCGCGCCGGGCTGGCCCATCCGGTAGCACCAGGCCAGATTGTGCATGGCCCGCAGATGGCCCTGGTCCACCGCCTTCTGATACAGCTCCACCGCCTTGCGGGGGTCCTTCTCCACGCCGGTGCCGGTGTCGTAGCACCAGGCCAGGCTGCACTGGCCGTCGGAATCCCCGGCCTCGGCGGCCCGGGCATACAGCTGGGCGGCCTTCACCGGGTCCCGCTCGGTGCCGAGGCCCATCTCGTAAAAATAGCCCGCGTTGTACACTGCTGCAATGTGGCCCTGTGCCGCGGCCAGCTGATACTGGTGCAGAGCGGTCTCAAAATTGCGCTCCACACCCCGGCCCCGCTCGTAGCACACGCCCAGGCTGAACTGGGCGGCGGCGTAGCCCTGGAAGGCCGCGTCGCCAAACAGCCGGGCGGCACGCTTCTGGTCCTTTTCCACGCCCCGGCCATCTTGATACAGGGTGCCCAGCAGGTACTGAGCCCGGGCAAAGCCCTGGGCTGCAGCCTTTTCCAGCCAGTAGGCGCCCTGCGCCGGGTCCGGCGCCATTCCCTTGCCGGTGATGTGCAGCACCGCCAGATTGCACTGGGCGGGCGGATAGCCCTTGTCCGCCGCCTGCCGGTAGAGCCAGGCCGCCTGGGGCAGGTCCAGCTCGGTGCCCTTGCCGAATTCGCAGCACCAGCCCAGGGTGCACAGGCACCACACGTCGCCCAGCGCCGCCGCCTGGCGCAGTGCGGGCACTGCCGTGGTGTAGTCGGCGGGCTCGGCCAAAAACAGCTCCTGGGCCTGGCGGGCCAGCCGCTCCCGTTCGTTTGCATCCAAAATCATTTGGGTTCTCCTTATTGGTACGCGGGGCCTGGCCCCGCTATTTTATGCGATATGGTTTTATTGTACACTGTTTGGCTCACAAAAGCAAAGCGGGCGGCCGCAAAACCGGCCGCCCGCTCCTTGGGGCGTACTCACACCGCGAAGGTGTACTGATACACATTGTAAAGGCTGATGCCCATGATGACGACCATCAGGCCGATGAACAGCTTGTCCACCGCCTTGTTGTCCATCCGCTTGTTGAAGGCACGGCCGATCATGCCGCCGCCGATGCCGCCGGCGACCATCAGCACCAGGCTGAGCCAGCCGAAGAGCGGCACGCTGCCGGTGACCAGAGTGGCCAGCAGGCTGGTGATCTGGCTGACCAGGATCACATACAGGCTGTTCTGGGCCGCAGTCTTGGTGTCCATGGAGAAGAAGAAGTAGAACACCACCAGGTTGATGGGGCCGCCGCCGATGCCCAAAAAGCTGGACATGATGCCCAGCAACAGGCCGATGATCAGGCAGACCACCGTGCTGTCCACCTGTCTGGTGCGGATGCGCGCCTTGCACAGGGTGTACACCATGGTGCCCAGGGTGATCAGAAACAGACAGGCGGCCTGCACCGCGCCCGCGGTCTCCTGGAACTGGGCGCTGATCACGCTGAACATCTGCTTGCCCGCCACGCCGCCGATGGCCGCGCCGATGGCCAGCGGGGTGCCGATCTTCAGATCCACCTTGCTGTCACCCGCGCGCATGGCCTTGGTCACGGAATAGCAGCTCATGGCCAGCACCGTGCAGCCGGACAGAAAACTCACGGTGGCCACGCTGTCCAGATGGAACAGGTCCAGGGTGGGCTTGATGATGACCCCGCCGCCGATGCCGCAGATGGCTCCGGCGATGCTGGCCAGCAAACTGATGATGAGATATGCAAAAACCTGCATTCGTTTCCTCCCTCTCTCCAAAGAGCAAGGCCGGGCCCCCTTCATTTCGGGGGCCCGGCATGGTTCATTTTACAGTGCGTTTTCCGCGGTTCAGCCGCAGCAGGGATGATGGCCGTACTCGTCCATGCAGTCCTGGCTGGGGTCCTTCATGCACAGGTGCACAGCGGCAACCTTGAAGGTCTGGGGCAGAGCCAGAATGTTGGGGTTCTCGCCCACAAACTTCTTTTTGGCGTCGGCCAGCGCCTCCTCGAAGGTGGCGCGGGTCTTCAGGCCCATGCTGCGGGCGATGCCCGGCTCCTCGGCGCCCACGATGTAGATGGCGCTGGTGTTCATCTCGGCGATATGGCCGCAGCTCATCATAGAGAAGCCATGGAAGGGATGGAAGGCGTTGGTGAAGCGGTACTTGCGGATGTATTCCTCGTTGGTGGCGTAGTACTCGCCCAGACGGTTCATATCCGGCAGCACGTTCATGTGGTCATGCTGGAAGGCCTCCCACTCCTCGCGCAGGTAGGGCCACAGCTCGTCGTGGAAGTAGCCGTTGCAGATAGAAGAGCAGATGATCACGCAGTGGTCGCTCATAACGCGCTTGAAGCGCAGCACCTGGGCGCTCAGCGCCTGCATCATCATGATGGGGTTGGTGCCCATGCCGTCGCCGTAGTGGAACTTCTGGGGCATACCGAAGACCAGCACGTCGTATTTCTTTTCAGCCCAGTGCACGTAGGTACGCTTGTCGGCCAGCTTCCAGCTCTCGGGCATCATCTCCTTGGCATAGCCGGAGTAGATGGCGATCTGGCGGCTCTTGGTATCCAGCACGGCGTCGCAGCAGAAGAAGGGGTGACCCATCTTCTCCTCCATGTGCATGCCGATCTCATTGAACTTATGGCGCATCAGGCTGCCGCCGTTCACGGGGGTGAAGTCGTCCCGGTGCATGACCTCAGGCACATGGTGGCTGGCGATGCTGCGCCAGTTGGTGATGCCGGTGGCGCAGTGCTTGTAGCCGCCGGAGTAGCCGCCGTAGGGATTGCCCTGCACGTGGCCGATCAGGATGGGCAGGTCGCACTCGAACACGGTCTTGTTCATGCACACCGGGTCGCCCCGCTTGGTGGTGCCCAGGTCGACCATGTTGTCCGGGTCCTCGGAGTCGTGGCTGGTCATCTGATGGGTGTACCAGAACTCATTGAACAGCTCCTCGCCGAAGATGGCCTTGTAATCCTCGGGCTTGGCACGGGGATGCAGGCCGTTGGAGATGATGAACTGGATATCCTCCTTCTTCACGCCGGCTGCATACAGCTCCTTCAAAATCAGCTTGATGCTGACCTTGCGGTGGCTGGTGGGCTGCTCGCCGCCCTTGACCCGGTCAGGCACAATGAAGACGACCTTTGCGCCGGGGAAGGCCAGCTCGCTCAGGGGCTTCATGCCGATGGGATTGCGCAGGCTCTCCAGATAGGCGGCCTCCAGCTTGTCCTCGGGGATGTAGTCCGGGTCGGGCACGGTGGTGCCGGGGATAAACACGTCGATGTTGTCGGGCAGCTCGGCGCTCATCAGGCCGTGGCCGTATTCAAAATCCAGTTTCATGGGGTCAGTCCTCCTTTTTCTTACTCGCCCAGGTAGGTGCGGATGATCTCGAGATACTCGTCCGGGTAGAAGCCGATCTCACCGGAGAAACGGGTCAGAGCGATCAGGCCGCCGTCGATCTCCTCGATGCTGGCCAGCATTTCGGCGTTGTCCTTCTTCAGGCCGCCGCCGTATACCACGGGAATGCCGCCGGTGCGCTCCTTCACGAAGCGGGCGATCTTTTCGATGTAGGGCTTGTCCGCCGGGGTCTTGCCGGGGCCAATGGACCAGATGGGCTCGTAGGCAATGACCACCTGGCTCTTGTCCACGCCGTCCAGGCCGATGTCCAGCTGCTCGCCCAGAACCTCCTGCCAGCGGTCCTGTTCCTCGCTCTTTTCGCCGATGCAGTAGAGAACCTTCATTCCCCGGGCAATGGCCGCCTTGATCTCCTTGTTCAGCAGACGGTTGGTGGCGGCGGTGTCGGTCACGCCGGCCTCGGCCAGAACGCCGTTCTTGTCGTTGCGCTCCTCACAGTGGCCGATGATCACCCCGCCGCAGCCCATGGCCTTGGCGATGGAGGCGGGACGGTTGGTGGTAAAGGCGCCGAAGTTGCCGCCCACGGCAGTGTCGTCCCGGTAGATGCTCTGGCAGCCGATCTTCACCGGGCTGTTCTCGCAGCGGGCCGCCGCCGCGCCCAGAATGTGGGCCTCGGGGAAGTACTGCACGAACTCCACCTTCGCCGGGTCATACTTTTTCAGCTGCTCCTGGGTATTCTCCACGATGTAGCGGCCCCAGTCCCCCACCGGCGCGATGCGGTTCACACCGCCGAACTCGGTGGGCACGTCGAAGCGTTTCAGATTCAAAAAGATGTATTTCATGGGCACTTCTCCTTTTGGTCCTGTTTGATAAACCGGCCAGCGCCGGCTGCCCCCAGGGGAGCGGCCGGCGGCCGGAAACGTATTTGATCAGATGCCTTCCTTGCGGTAGCGCTCGGCCATCTCGTCCAGGGTCACCCGCTCCACTGCGGGGGCCTTGCCCACGCTGCCGAACTCAACGATCAGGGTGCCGACCACTTCCTTCACGCCCCGCTCAATGCAGTCCACGATGGCGGCCACATCCTCGTCGGGCACGTCGCCGTACATCACGGTGTTCATGATGGGCGGCAGGAAGGCGCGGGGATCGAAGGCGGTCTTCTTTTCTTCCAGCAGGCGGTAAATTTCGCCGATGCTGGCGCTGTTTTGCAGCTCGGGGCGGTAGTGGAACAGCTCCTTCATGTTGCGGGTCACCGCCAGGCGGATGTCGGTATCCACGTTGATCTTGGCGATGCCGCAGCGGGCCGCTTCCTTCAGCTGGGCCAGCTCGATGCCGTAGGCGTTCTGGATGTCGCCGCCCAGCTCGTTGATCTCCTTCACGATGTACTGGGGCACGGTGGAAGAGCCGTGGCTCACCAGGGCACAGAAGATGCCCTCATGCAGCAGGCACTCCTTGGTGGCGATGGCGATCTCCTTGCGCAGCTTCGCGCCCTTGCCCTTGTTGGCGCCGTGCATGGTGCCGTAGCTGATGGCCAGCGCGTCCACCTTGGTCTTCTTGATGAACTCCACCGCGTCCAGAGGGTTGGTGTAGGTGGAACCGGCGCTGAACACATGGTCCTCCACGCCGGCCAGCACGCCCAGCTCAGCCTCCACCGAAACGCCCCGCTCGTGGGCGTATTTTACCACCTCGCGGGTGAGCTCGATGTTCTCTTCAAAGGGCAGGGACGAGCCGTCGATCATCACGCTGGTGTAGCCGCCGGCAATGGCTGCCTTGCAGGAGTCGAAGTCCCGGCCGTGGTCCAGATGCAGAGCCACGGGGATGGGGCTGTCCTCACCGTATTTCTTCACCGCGTTGCCGATGTTCTGCGCGCCCACCTTTTTGTCCTCCAGGGTGGCGTTCATGAAATCGGTACGCCCGCCCATAAAGCCGTTGGCCAGGTCCGCGCCCTGCAGAATGGCGGGGCTGCGGAACATCTCGTGCACCTGGATGGCGGCCTTGGCCTGGGCCACGGCGTTCACGTTGAACGCGCCCTGGGCGTAGTGTTCTTTTTCAGTGGCTTCCAAAATCGCGCGCAGAGGTACTAACATAATGATACTCCTTTTCGTATGGATCAGCCGCCGAAGGCGGCGGGTTAAACTGCGGCGTTTGCTTTTGCTACAGCTTCATCATAAAACAAAACCGCAGGGGTTACAAGGGGTTTGGGCAAAATATTTACACGTGTGTACATTTTTTGGCAGATGCAGCAGTCCAGGGCCGTTTTTCTGTGAAAAATAGCCCTGACCTTTGTCTGCCTGCCGCAAAGGTGCGTGTGCTCAGTTTTTGGGCTTGCCCAGGGCGCTGAACATGCTGCGCTTGTACTCCTCCACACCGTTCTGGTCGAAGGGGTCCACGCCCAGCAGCTTGCCGGAGATGGCGCAGGCCATCATGAAGAAATAATACATCCGGCCGTAGGTCTCCTCGTCCAGCCGGGGCAGCCGCAGCTGGATGCAGGGCACGCCCCCGGCATCGTGGGCCTGGATGGTGGCCTTTTCGGCCGCCCGGTTGATGTTGGCGAAATCCATGCCGTCCAGATAATCGAACCGGTCGCCGAAATCCTTGTCCGGCTGCACAATCAGCTCGGCGCCCGGGTCGTCCACCATCAGGAAGGTCTCGATCAGGACGCGCTTGCCCTCCTGCATGTACTGGCCCATGCTGTGCAGGTCCTCGGAATTGGTCATGGTGGCCGGGAACAGGCCCTTGTGGTCCTTGCCCTCGCTCTCGCCGAACAGCTGCTTCCACCAGCTCTGGGCCCAGAACAGCCGGGGCTCAAAGGCGGCCAGCATCTCGATGGCGTAGTCCTTTTGGCCCAGCGCACTGCGCACTGCGGCGTATTCGGCGGCGATGCCGCCCTGTTCCGCAGCCAGCTCCGCTTCCATGGCCGAGCCGCCCGCCACAAAGGCTTCCACGTCCAGCCCGGCCACCGCCAATGCCAGCAGCGACACCGGGCTGAAGGCGGAATACCGCCCGCCGATGCGCTCGGGGAAGCTGAGGAACAGATAGCCGTTCTCCTTGGCGATCTCCTCCAGGCGGCTGCCGTAAGTACCGGTGAGCACCACCCGCCGGGCCATCTCTTCGGGGGTATAGCGCTCGCTCATCCAGCGGCGCAGCACCCGGAAGTGGCTGCCCGGCTCCAGGGTCTCGAAGTTTTTGGCGATCACGTTGATGTAAACGCTCTTGCCTTCCAGCTTTTGCAGGGTGCGGGCCAGCTCCCAGGCCGAGAGGGTGTTGCCCGCGTAAATGAGCTGGGGACCGGTGGTGTCCAGCGCCTCGAGCATGGCCCGGGCCGCCTGGTTGGAGCCGCCCACGCCCACCAGCACGAACACGTCGGCATTTTCCCGGATCTCCTTCGCCTTTTCGGCGATCTGTGCCCGCTGCATGGCCGCCTGGTCACAGTGCAGCCAGCCGGTCACGCCCCAGTCCGGGCTTTCCTTGGCGGTGGCCGCCAGCTCCCGGTAAATATCCTTTGCACGCAGGCGCTCCTGCTCCAACAGCCCGGCGTCTGCATAACGCTGGGCAAGGTCAGTGTTCAGATAAAGCTTCATAACCGCTCACTTCTCCTTATATTTCATTATAGGCCGCCGGTTTTCGGCGGGCCAGTATGAAAATCCCTCATACTTTTTTCTTGCTCATTTCACGGCACTGGCGCACGATCTCAAACATGGGCACCCCATCCCGCAGCCTTTGCCGCATTTCCTCCTGCCGGTCGGGCGGACATTCCGGCCGCACCTTCGCCCACATCATCTCGGGGGTGAAGCGCGCGTCGTAATCCCGGGGCACCACGTCGCAGGTGGCCTGATACCAGTCCAGCATGGCCAGGCGCATGGCAGTGATCTGCTGCCGGTACGCCGGGTCCTCTGCCCGGTTGATTCGCTCGCCCGGGTCTTCCAGCAGGTCGTAGAACTCGTCGCCGCCCGCCTGCCGCCGGATGTATTTGTACCGCTCATCCCGGATCATGGTGGCCTTTGCGTGGGCCTCGCCGTCGGTCTGAGCCATCTGGCGGGGCCAGTAGGGGCGTGCCTTGTCCGCCGGGGTCCCGCTGCTCACCGCATGGAACTCGTCGCACTGGGTTTCGCCGGGCAGCCTGCCGCCCTCGCAGAACACATACTGCCTGCCCGGTGTGCTCCGGTCCGCCAGGATGGGCCGCAGGCTTCGGCCGAACTGGTCCTGCCCCGGCTCCACGCCCGCGAAGTCCATGGCGATGGCGTAAAAGTCCACCAGCTCCGCCATGCTGCCGGTCACGCCCGGGTCCACCGGGCAGTCCTTCGGGGGCTTGACAAGCAGCGGCACCCGCACCAGACAGTCCTCAAAGGTGTTCTGGCTTTTTTCCGGCAGATCGTAGTCGCCGGTGTAGTCCCCGTGATCGCTGAAAAAGAAGATGGCGGTATCGTCGTAGATGCCCGCATCCTTCAGCGCCTGGCACAGCCGCCGGAACTGCTCATCCACCTTCATGCACATGGCCAGATAGCAGGCCCGCAGCTCGTCCCAGTCCTGCTCGGTGTATTCCTCCATGGCCATGTTCCGTCGGATCAATTCCTCCATCTTCGGCTTACCACTGCACTCCTGCGCCCGGATGCGCCGGGGCAGCCGCGTCCGGTCGATGGCGGAAAAATAGGGCTCCTCCGCCTGATAGGGCGGATGGGGATACATCAGTCCCAGAAACAGGCACAGGGGCCGGTCGTCCGCCGGGTTCAGGATGCGGCGGATGGCTGCGTCCACGTCCTCGTCGTCGGCGGTGTAATGACGTCCGGTTTCGTCCAGCTGCAGGCGACCCTCATAGTGGGAGTAGTCGTTTTTGTCTCCCGGGTCGCCTCTGGGGTTCAGGTTTTCCAGTCCCGGCTCTTTGGGGCGGCAGCCGCCGTAATGGATCTCGGTGGCGTGGCGCTCCATCAGGCCGGGATACTGCCCGGCCACCAGATCGTTGCGGGCGTTCATCCACACATAGTACCCCGCGTCCTTCAGCTCGCTGAACAGGCTGCTCTCACCCGGGCGCAGCAGATGCTGCATGGTGCGGTGCCCCCGCACGTGGGGATACAGCCCGGTGAAGAAGCTGCACCGGCTGGGCACGCACACCGGATTCTGGCAGTAGGCGTTGGAAAAGCTCACCGCTTCCCGGGCGGCGAAGGCGTCCAGAAAGGGCGTGTGCGCCGCCGGGTTGCCCAGATGGCCCAGGGCATCCGCCCGCATCTGGTCCGGGTTGAAGATGACGATGTTCGGTCGTTTTGTCATGGCGATTCCCCCGCTTCATGGTTTTCGCAAGAAACAGCAAACAGAGCCTGGCCGCGGCAAGGCTCTGTTTGCTGAGTTGATTCACAGCGTTGGCGAAGACCCATTTGTCTGCCGCGGGGTCCGCGCCGTCTGTATGACCATTTGTCAGAAATCGATCTGGGGCTCATCCTGCCGCTCGGCAGCACGCTTTGCCCGCAGGGCTTCCTGCATTTCGATCTCGTCCTTCCGGCTCATGGGGTAGAACCACATGCCCACCAGGCTGCACACGTAACCAATGATGGGGATCAGGGTCATCATCAGCAGGAAGGCGGTCTGGGTGCCTTCGCTCTGTACGGCCAGCGCTTCATCGTAGCCCACCGCGGTCATGATGGAACCCATGAAGAAGGCGCTGAAGGCCTGGCAGCACTTGTTGATGAAGGTGAAGGTGGAGGATACCAGCGCCGAGTTGTTCATGCCGGTCTTCCACTCGGAGTAGTTGGCGGCATCCAGCACAGCGGCACGGCTGAGCATGTTGTTCAGGTTCTGGGTGAAGGCAATGGTGAGCAGGGTGAACATGACGGCGGTCACGCTCTTGCCCATGAGCATCATGGGCAGGGTGAGCAGGATGGCCAGCGCCTCCACCACGATGATGCTCCACTTTTTGCCGGTCTTGGCCACCAGGGGCTGCACGAAGAAGATCATCAGGAAGGACACGATGGTGCCCACGTAGCCGATGTAGCTGATCAGGTCGGTGCGGCCGCCCAGGTTGTAGGTAAAGAAATACAGACGGGCGGCGTTGGAGATCTGCATGGCGAACATGTCGGTGCCGTAGGCGATCAGCACGCAGACCAGCGCCCGGTTCTTGAATACGGCCGCCATGCTCTGGGCAAAGCTCATCTTGGCGCCGCTGTCTTTTTTCTCGGCCTGGGCCGGATTGTAAACATCCAGCTTGCGCACCGACTGGGCGGACAGAATGAACAGGATGGTCGCTACCACGGCGATGCCGATGACCACCACGGTCCAGGCGTGGGGATCGTCCTGGCCGCCGAAGTGGTTCAGCAGGGGCAGCGCGAAGCTGGTGACCGCCAGGCTGGCAATGGTGCCCAGGGCCTGGAAGATGGACTGGACGCGGGTGCGGCGGGCCACGTCATTGGAAAGCATGATGGGCAGCGCCAGCTGGGGGATCTGCACCACGGTCCAGGCCAGGCTGTACATGATATAGATCACGTAGGCATAGACCAGATTCATCACCGGGCCGAACTGGGGGCAGGTGAACAGCAGCACGAAAATGATGCCCAGGAAAGGCGCGCCGAACACGATGAAGGGCCGGTATTTACCCCAGTGTTTGGTATTGGTGCGGTCCACGATCATGCCCATCAGCGGGTCGGTGACTGCGTCCACCAGACGGGCCACCATCAAAATCAGGCCCGCCTGGAAGGGGCTGATCTTGAGCAGGTTGGTGAAGAAGTACATCACATAGGTGCCAACGAACAGGAAAATCAGGTTGTTGGCGATGTTTCCGAGGCTGTACAGCCAAATATCTTTTTCTTTGGCTTCGCCCCGTGCAAGTGTTTTTGCCATGGTAGTTCCTCCCTTTTTTCTTTGCGCTTCGTTGTTGATCTATCTGGATTCCGGCCGTCCCGCGAGACGGCCGGGAACGCCTGTTTATTCCACCGTGACCGGGCAGGTGTAGGCCCGCTTGCCCATCACGTTCACCGCCGGGCCGGTCAGCTGCATCCGGGTGCGCAGGGGCAGCTGCTCGCTGCTGGTGCCCACCAGCACATCCAGCATGCCGGGCTCCACCACGAATTCCATCTCTTCGTTGTAGTAGCCCAGCTGGGCGCAGGCCAGCCGGAAGGTAACGGTCTTTTCTTCACCGGGGGCCAGATCCACCCGGGCGAAGCCCTGGAGCTGCTTGTTGGGCCGGGTCACACGGGCGCCGTTGAAGTGGGTGTACAGCTGCACCACCTCGCTGCCCTCCCGCTCGCCGGTGTTTTTCACGGTGCAGCGTACGGTGATGGTGCCGTCGGTGGCTGCGGTCTTGTCCGCCTCCAGTCCCTCCACCGCGAAGCTGGTGTAGGAAAGGCCGTAGCCGAAGGGGTACAGGGGCTGGTTGGAGCCATCCACATAGCCGCCGGAGAAGATGGCGCTGGCAAAGCTGTCGGCGCCGTCGGTGTAGCCGCTGCCCACCTTGTGGTTGTAATACAGAGGGATCTGTCCCTCGCTGCGGGGGATGGTCACGGTGAGCTTGCCGCCCGGGTTCACGGTGCCGTCCAGCACGTCCGCCACCGCCTTGCCGGCGCTGGGGCCGGGCATCCAGGCCTGCAGGATGGCTGCCGCGTGCTCTGCCGCCCAGTTTACCGCGAAGCAGCCGGGGCCATAGAGCACCACTACAACCGGCTTGCCGGTGGCGGCTACTGCCTCCAGAAGCTGCTGCTGCACGCCGGGCAGCGCCAGGCTCTGACGGTCCTTGCCCTCGCCGCCGGTCACGTTGACCCAGCCGCAGTTGCCGCCCAGTGCCAGCACCGCCACATTGCTTTCCTTCGCAGCCTGCACCGCTTCCTCAAAGTCGTCGGTCTCCTGACCGGTGATGGAGCAGCCCTGGGCGTAGCGCACTTCATAGCGCCCGGCCAGCTCCTCCTTCAGGCTGGTGGCGCCCATGCCGCGCAGCACCTGGTTCATGCCGCCCAGCGCCTCCAGTTCGCCCTGCTTGTACATGTCAAAGGCCGCAGCAAAGGGACTCTTTGCCTTCTCTTCTTTTTTCTGATTGGCCGCCTCGTCGGCCATGCCGTTGAAGCTCACCGCATTGGGCTGGGTGAGGGCCGCTTCCACCATCTCGATGTAGGCCGGGTAGGTGTAGCCACTCACCGGGTAGCGCAGGTTGTCCGCATGGGGGCCGATCACCGCCACCTTCGCACCCTTCTGCAGGGGCAGGGTGCCGTCGTTTTTCAGCAGGATCAGGCTCCGCTCGGCAATCCGGCGGCCCAGGGCCTGCTTGTCACTGTTGGTCATGGCCTCCTTCACCTTGCTCACATCCACATAGGGATGCTCGAACAGGCCATATTCAAACTTGATGGTCAGGATGCGCCGCACCGATTCATCCAGCAGCGCCTCGTCCAGCTGGCCGTCCCGCACGTAGTCCGGCAGCTGGGCAAAGGCAGCGCCCACCGGGATCTCGGTGTCCAGACCGCCCTTGCGGGCCAGCAGGCCGGCTTCCTTGTAGGTGTCGGCAATGTGGTAGAAGTTCCACATCTTCATGATGGCTGCGCCGTCGCTGGTAAGCATACCCTTGAAGCCCATCTTATCCCGCAGAAGCTCCCGGGCAATGTGCTTGTTCGCGCCCACCGGCATGCCGTCGATCTCGCCATAGTTGGCCATCATGCCGCTCACGTTGGCCAGCTTGTCCGCCGCCTCAAAGGGGGTGGCAAAGGTCTCGTACAGCTCCCGGTCATTGATGCGGGCCGCGGCGCAGTTCAGGCCGGACTGGGTCTCCGCATAGCCCAGGAAGTGCTTGGCGATGCAGGCCACGCCGTTCTCCTTGTCGCCCTGCATGCCCTGGATGTAGGCAACGCCCATCTGGCTGATCAGGTAGGGGTCCTCGCCGAAGGTCTCGTAGGTGCGGCCCCAGCGGGGATCGCGGGACACGTCGATCACCGGGCTCATGGCGCTGTTCGCGCCCGCGGCCCGGCTCTCCTGACCGATGATCTGGCTCATCTCCTTTGCCAGCTCCGGCTGCCAGGTGCTGCCCACGTTCGCCATGGAGGGGAACAGGGTGCCGCCCGCGCCGGGCCAGCCGCACAGGTTCTCGGTCTGCAGCGCCACCGGGATGCCCAGCCGGGTCTCCTCCACAAAATAACGCTGGATGTCGTTGGCGATCTTGGCAATCATCTCCGGGTCGGTCAGGCCGGCCATGGAATACTGGGTGAAGCGGCCGTGCCCGTTGGGGAACAGCTCCCGCAGCTTTTCTGCCTTTACCTCACCGTTCTCCACGCAGCTGGGCATCAGATGGCCGCACAGCTGGGCGGCCTTTTCCTCCAGGGTCATCCGGCTCAGCAGGTCTTCCACTCGTTTTTCCACGGGCTGGGAAGGATCTTTATACAGTTCCATTGCTTGTTCCTCCTGTTTTCCTGATTCTTTATCGTAAAATGCTTTTATACATCGGCATTTTTCTTCGCAATCTACTTACATGTTTAAGTTTTCGCATCCCGGCTTTCCGCTTATGGGAAAGCGCTTCTTTGCTTAATCGTTTAAGTACATATAAAAAACGGCGTTTTCCACCGTTTTTCTGTTTGGAAGGTTCATTCCCTGCCCACCGGCATGGGAACGAGCACCTGCTCCGGAGTCCGGTCGCCGTCCAGCTGCTTGAGCAGCAGCCGGGCGCATTCCGCGCCCGCCGCGTAGCCCAAAAACCGGCAGCTGACCACCTCATCCCGCAGGATGGGAGACACGAACACGTTGGACAGTGTGGCCAGCCGAACCCGGCGGCCCACCTTGTTCAGCAGCTCCCACACGGGATTGATGAACATACCCCAGCTGAGCAGCACTGCGTCCCGCTCAGTGAAATCCTCCAGCACCGGCATCACCCGCTGGGACACATAGGGCCACAGCCGGCGGGCGGTGTAAAGATCCTCGCTCTGGTTGGGGTTGGAATCGGGATGGTACATGGTTTCCTTGGTGATGGGGGCCCGCTCCACGATGAGGCGGCTGTTCTTGTACAAGCTCATGGCCCGGTGCACCCCCGCTTCACGCTGGGTTTCCTGGTAATTGTCCAGGTCCGGGCGGATGTAAAAGATGGTTTTTGCCCCCTCCGCCAGCAGGCGGCAGGTCATTTCGAAGCTGCTTTTCTCGTATTCCAGCTCCACGGTGGAATAGGGGCGGCCCTCCAGCCCGCAGTCGTACACCACAAAGGGGATCTGATGGCGCAGGATCAGCTCCTCCGCCTCCGGGGTGGGGCCCTCGTTGTCGCGCCCGATGAAGATCACGCCGTCCACCCGGCGCTCCAGCGCGTTGTTCACATAGTCGGCATAGATGCCATGGCGGCGTTCAAAGCCGCAGAGCATCAGGTTGTAGCCCTGCTGCTCCATTTTGTCCCGGATGCCCTGGAGCACCAGGTTGAACCGGTTGGTGTTCAGGTCCTTCTCAATGGCCACGCCCACGCAGTAGCTGGGGGACCCGCGCACCACCTTGGCGGCGCTGCTGGGCACATAGCCCATCTCCTGCGCGGCCTTCATTACCCGCTCCCGGGTCTGGGCCGAAATGGACTGCTTGGGGTTCTGGTTCAGCACATACGAGACCGTCGCGGGCGTGACACCCACCGCACGGGCAATATCCTTGATGGTCGGCCCGGACTTCATGGCGATCCCTCCTGCACTTTTTCGTTTAAGTCAACCCCATTATACCAAAGATTTTTCCACTGTAAAGCTTCTTTTGGTCATTTCGTAGACTTCCACAACAAGCGCCCCGTTTCTTTGTGCGAAACAGCTTACACGATTCAGTAGCGTTTGAACAAAAAGCTCCCCGAAGCGAAAGCTTCGGGGAGCGTATTTCATGGGTGTTTTCAGGCCTTTTCAAAGACGGTGCGGCCGCCCACCAGGGTACGGACCACGGTGAGGTCCTCGTCCAGCACCACCAGATCGGCATCCCAGCCGGGACGAATGCGGCCCTTCTGGTTGCCCATCTTCAAAAGGTCCGCCGGGTTCTCGGTGAGCAGAGGCAGGACCTCTTCCACCGGGCGGCCGGTGAACTTGACCAGGTTTTTCAGCGCCTGGCCGGTGGTCAGAGTGCTGCCCGCACGGGTGCCGTTGCTGGCCAGCTTGGCGTCGCCGTCTTCCACCACCACGTCGTTCACGCCCAGCTTATAGTTGCCGTCCGGCAGACCGGCGGCCATGATGCTGTCGGTGATGGCCACCACCCGGTCCAGACCCTTGCACTTGATCAAAAAGCGCACGGTGCCCGGGTGCAGGTGCCGTCCGTCGCAGATGGCCTCACAGTATACGTCGGTTTCCAGCACTGCGCCCATGATGGCAGGGAAATGCTGGTGCAGCAGCTTCATGGCGTTGAAGGTGTGGGTGGCGGATGCCGCGCCCGCATCGATGCAGGCCATGGCGGTGTCGTAGTCCGCACCGGAGTGACCGATGGCCACCACCACCTCACCGGCGATCTGCCGGATCATATCCGGCACGCCCTCCACCTCGGGGCTCACGGTCATGTATTTGATGATGCCCTCGGCCGCCTTCGCGTAGCGGCGGAACAGTTCGGCGTTGCCCTTCTGCAAAAGATGCTCGGGCATGGCGCCCTTGTACTCGCTGGCCAGGAAGGGTCCTTCCAGATGCACGCCCAGCAGCTGGGCATGGTCGCCGGTCTGGGCCTTGGCCTGCTTGATCTGCTCGATGCACCACAGGGTCTGCTCCGGCGTGTCGGTAAGCACGCTGGCCAGCCAGCCGGTGGTGCCCTGGCTGGCAAAGAATTTGCCGATGGTGTTGTTCAGCTGGTCGGCGGTGGCCGCGTTCACGTCCACCCCGGCGCCGCCGTGGGTATGTACGTCGATGAAGCCGGGCACCAGGCGCTTGCCGCCCAGATCCAGCACCTGGCAGCCCGCCGGGGCGTCCACCCGGGGCGCCACCTGGGCGATGGTTCCGTTCTGGATCAGGACCTCCCGGTCCTCAAAGCGGTGATTGTGGTAGACCCGTGCGTTTTTGATCACAAGTTCCATGACTGGTTTCCTTTCTGTGTTCTCCCGCCGCTCAGAAGGGCTGCTTGGCCGCGTTGGCGTTGGTGATGATCATGGCGTCCGGATGGTTCTGGATCAGGGTTGCCGGGAAGTGGGCACTCACCTCGCCGTAGGCTGCCTGGCGCACCACGCTGCGGTGCCAGTCGCGGAAAACGCCCAGACGAATCTTGCGGGCGCCCAGAATCTGGGCCATGCCGATGGTGATGCACTTCTTGGGCATGGCGTCGATGGCGCCGTTCAGATCGCCGATGGCGTTGGTGGTGCGGGTCTCCCGGCTGATGGTCAGCACACGGGTGTTCAGGGCGGCAAACTCCTCGGCGGTCAGCTCGTCCTGGGGCTCATTGAAGGCCAGATGGCCGTTGATGCCGATGCCGCCAAAGGTGATGTCCACCCCGCCCAGCTGCTCGATGACCCGCTGCACCTTCTCGGTATCGTGGGGGTCCGGGAAGACCCGCTGCTCCTCGGGCATCAGCAGCTCGGGGTCCACCTTGCTGTAAACGGTGCGCTCCATGAAGCCCCGGAAGCTCAGGGGGCTCTCCTTGTCGATCCACTCACCCTCGTCGGTGAGGTATTCGTCCATATTGATAAACCAGCAGTTTTTCAGGCTCACCCGGTCCCGATTGACCAGGCGCACGAAGATGGGATACTGACCCACCGGGCCCACCGGGCAGATGAACACGGTCTTCTCGCCCTTGGCGTTGTGCTCCTTGATGGTGTTCACCATCTCCAGTGCCAGCTCATAGAACACCTCGCCGGAATCCCCCAGCTTGAGCACAGGTACTTTTGCGTCCTTGCCCAGGTCCTGGGCGCTGATCTGATAATATTCGTACATGACTGTTGACCCCTTTCCGAGAATCACTCAATTCAAAAACAGATGCGATATATTCAGCTCCCGGATCATCTGAACGATCTCCTTGGTCCGGGAACATCCGAACTTGTGCAGAAGGCCCTTGATCTGGGTCTTCACGGTCACCACCTCCACGCAGCGGATGGCGGCGATCTCCTTGACTTTTTTGTCCTGCAAAAGCAGCTTGACCAGCTCCCGCTCGGCGGCGGTGAGCTGGGATACATTGTTGATAAAAAAGAGCAGGCTCTTTTCCGAGCGGCGCAGCCGGTTGTATTCCTCCAGCACCACCTCCTGGATGCGGGAATCCATCATGGGGTGCCCCGCGTACACGCTGCGGATGTGCTCCAGCAGCTCGGCGTCCGGGCAGCCCTTCACGATGTAATCCGCCGCGCCGGTGGCCATGGCGGTGAGGATGGTCTTTTCGGTCTCGTGGGCGGTCAGATAAACCACACGGGTATCAATGCCCGCATCCCGGATGGCCTCCGCCGCCATAATTCCGGCGGAGAGGCTCTCCATCTCGATGTCCATGAGCACCACGTCGCTCTTCACGCTTTTGGCCAGCTCCAGGATTTTTGCACCGGTGGACGCTGTGCCCACCACCTGCATATCCGGCTGGGCGTTCAGCAGCTCGGTCATATCCTCCCGCAGAAGATCCAGATCCTCCGCGATCAAAATCGAGATCATTCCCCTTCTCCTTCCCGGTTCAGCACCACTTCCTCATGTTCACCGCTCTCCAGCAGCACGTCCGCGCCGGTGGAGCGGGCGGCATAGCGGGGCAGCAGGATCAAAAAGCGCGTCCCCTGCCCTTTTTTGCTCTCCACCCGCAGATGGCCCAGGTGGCTCTTCACGATCTGGCGCACATAGTAAAGACCCATGCCCCAGTTCTGATTGGAGTTTTTGCTGGAGTAGAAGGGTTCAAAGATGCGTTTCTGCTCCTCCTGCAAGATGCCGGGCCCCTGGTCCGCCACCTCGATCACGGTATACAGCCGCTCGTTGTAGATGCGCAGCCGCACTGTCCGGTCCGGCCCGGTGCAGCCCGCCATCACTATGGCCTCCCAGCCGTTGGTGAGCAGGTTGTACAGCGCCTCCGCCAGGTGCACGGTATCCGCCAGAATCTTCACATCTTCCGGTGCCTGCACTTCGATCCGGCCCTCCGGATACTTGTGCCGGAACCGCTCGGCAGCCTTTTCGGCAACCCGGGCAGCAGGCACCACACTCAGATAAAGGCTCTTGGCCTTCACGCTCTGATACAGCTCCTCCATTCGCTGCAAAAGCGCCTCGTTGGTCTCGTCCAGCATGGCGCTGTATTGCCGCAGCTTTTCCAGGTCCGGCTCCGGCTCGGCCAGAGCGGACTTGATGCGCTTGTGCAGCACCCGGTTGGCCAGCAGCTGGTTTTTCATGCTGTGCACGAACACGCTCACGCCCATGTTGGCCGCGTCGAACTTGCGCTGCAGCACCAGCTCCTGCTGGTTTTCCGAGATATAGGTGTGGGTGTTGCGCAGCAGGGTGTAAAAGCACAGCACCCCCGCCGCGGCGGTGGTGGCAATCACCGCGATATAACGGCTGGGCGAAAGGATCGGGTTCAGGTACCAGATGCCCAAAAGCCACATGTAGTCGTTGCTGTAGAACAGATAGATCTGTGCCGGGTCCTGGGGGCAGTACATGGCGAACAGCAGCCCCATGCTCAGCGGCAGCAGCGCCTTGGCCAGGTACCGTTTTTTCAAGAACGAGATGCAGACACTGAAATACTCATAGACCAGCAGCACCGCTGCCAGCAGCAGATAGACCCAGATCCAGGCAAGGCTCGCCTGCACCAGAAACTTCTGCAGCTCCAGCCGGTTGTGGGTCAACTGCTTGAACACCGGCGGCAGATACACAAACAAAGTGAGCGCCGGCAAAAGGAAGAATGCCCAGGCCTTTTTGCGCAGCGGCCGCAGCCAGGGGCTCAGGCTGTAGTGCAGCGCCAGGGACACCAGCAGCGGCGGAAAGGTATACCGCCCCACCGCCACAAAAAAGCCCAGCTGGCCCAGCGTCATCACCCGGTACTGGAAAAAGCGGCGCACATCGCTGGTCAGATAAAACAGCGTCTCGATCTGGTTGCCGATGCCGCCCTTTTTGGCGATGTAGGTAAGGATGCCCAGCAGGAATACATCCAGCGAGAGCACCAGCCCCAGCACCAGCCAGCTTTCCTTGGAGCGGCGCACCGCAAGCAGCACACCGCTGCCCGCCAGCAGCAGAACCATCAGGATCAGGACCATGCGCCGCTCTCCCCCTTTCCTTTTACCCGAACACGTTTTCAGCAATCATACCAAAAAGCGCCCGGGTCCCGCGGAGGAATCCGGGCGCTTTTCCTATTTCAGTGTAAAGCGCGCAGGGCGTTTTGTAAAGGCTTTATTCGGCAGCGGCCAGCATGTTGTCGAACATGACATAGTCGGATACCGGTACCTCCGCCTCGATCTGGCCATTCTTCAGGAAGTCGTCCTGCTGGACCTTATACATCTTCTCCATGCTGCCGTCGTTGATGGACTCGATCAGCTCGGCGCTGGTCTGCCACTCGGCGTCGCCGCGCTGCTGGTAGCAGGTCTCGTAATCGGTCTTGGTCTGGTCGGCCACCCACTGGGCGATCTGCTCGTAGTTGGCTTCGTCGGCGCGGAAGTCCTTCGCTTTCATCAGGGCCTTGGTGAAGGCCAGGATGGTGTCGGCGTTTTCCTCAGCATACTTGGGAGTCACGATCCAGCTGGAAACAGCGGCGGACTGGTCGGAGAACATCATATTGTCGGCCAGGACCTTGTAGTTGTCGCCCATCTGCTCCTGGATGGTGAAGGTCATGGGGCTCCAGGCGGCACAGGCGTCCAGGCTGCCGCTCAGCATGGCGGTCACCAGAGCGGAGGCGTCCATCTCCTGAGCCTTGATGTCGTCCATGGTCATGCCGTGGGCTTCCAGAGCGTACTTCAGGATCTGCTCGCTGGAAGTACCGGAGGAGTAACCAACGGTCTTGCCCTTCAGGTCCTCGATGGTCTCGATGCCCTTGGAGGCGTCGGTGACCACTGCGTCGGCGTTGCCCACATGGGCCATGCAGAAGATCTTGGCCTGACCCTGGATGGCCAGCTTATGAGCGCCGGAGCCGATGTAGCCCACCTGAACGCTGCCGGATTCCATGGCGGCGATGATGGTGGGACCGTCGGCGAACTCCATCAGTTCCACTTCCAGGCCCTGCTCCTCAAAGTAGCCGTTGTGCTGGGCGGAAACCACCTCGGCCAGGCTGCCGTAGTTGGGCATGTAGCCCACAACAACCTTGGTCTTCTCGCCGGTGGAAGCCTCAGAGGCGGTGGAAGCGGGGGCGCTGCCGGAAGAAGCGCCGCCGGTGCTGGTGGCAGTGGATGCGCCGGAGCCGCCGCAGGCGGCCATGCTCAGAGCCATGCAGCCCGCGATGAGCAGGGATAACGCTTTTTTCATGATTGTTTCCTCCTGTTGTGGTTTCGGCGGCCCTGGGGGCGCGCCGGAATATTTGATCCGGGCCGGCTGTTTCGTGCCCACGGCCCGATGGGTACCGTTTTGCCGTTACTTGCGCACTGCCAGGTACTCCTGATACACCTGGCTCCAGATGTAGTTCTTCAGCTCCAAAAAGCGGGGGCTCATCTTGGTCTCCTGGGTGCGGGGATAAGGGATGTCGATGTCCACGATATCCTTGATGCGGCCGGGGCGTGCGCTCATGATGACCACGCGCTGGCCCAGGATGATGGCCTCTTCCACGTCATGGGTGATGAAGAAGCAGGTCTTCTGCTCCTTTTCCCAGGTGTCCAGCAGCTCGGTCTGCAGCTGGGTACGGGTCTGGGCGTCCAGAGCGCCGAAGGGTTCGTCCATCAGCAGCACCTGGGGGTTGGCGGCGTAGGCGCGGGCGATGGCCACGCGCTGCTTCATGCCGCCGGACAGCTCCTTCGGGTAGTGGTCCGCAAACTTCTCCAGGTCCACCATCTTCAGGTATTTCTGGATCTCGGCCTCTGCCTGCTCGCCCTTCACGCCGCGCATATCCAGCGCGAACTTGATGTTTTTCTTTACGGTGAGCCAGGGGAACAAGGCGTACTGCTGGAACACCACGCCCCGGTCGGTGCCGGTGCCATGGACTTCCTTGCCGTTGCAGATCACCCGGCCGCTGGTGGGCTCGTGCAGGCCGGCGATGATGTTCAAAAGGGTGGATTTGCCGCAGCCGGAAGGGCCGACGACCGTGATAAATTCGTTTTCATGGATATCCAGGTTCACACCATTGAGGGCGACCATTTCGCCGTTGCGGCCATTGAATTTCTTGACCACATTCTCAATCTTGACCTTTATATCTCTCTCTTTTCCTGCCATCCCGTCAGCTTCCTTTCCAAAGTTTTGATGATTTTCTCGATGGTGATGCCAATGATGCCGATGATAATGATGTACAGCAGCATGGGAGCGGTCTCGAAGCTGTTGTTCAGGGTACGAATTCGCATGCCCAAGCCTGCGGAAGCGCCGGTGGATTCGGCAGCCACCAGGGTGGTCAGGGCAACGCCGGCGCCCAGACGGACGGCGGTGAGGATGAAGGGCAGGGTGGCCGGGGCAATGACCCGGATGAAGATGTCCTTATCCGATGCGCCCAGGATGCGGGCGGCTTTGATCAGGGTCTCGTCGATGTTGATAACGCCCTGGTAGATGGTCACGCACATAATGAGGAAGGTGGCCAGGGTGATCACGATGATCTGAGGTTTGCGGCCAACGCCCGCGCCGATGACCACCAGGGGAACGTAGGCCAGGGGCGGGATGTTACGCACAAACTGGATCCAGGGCTCCAGGATGTTGCGCACCGGCTTGTACCAGGCCATCAGGATGGCCACCGGAAGGGCGATCACAAAGCCCAGCGCGTAACCGGCGAACACCGAAATCAAGCTGCTGCCGATATCGGTGAACAGGCAGCCACGGTCGATCATGACCTGGATCTGCTGCAGCACGACCACCACATTGGGGAAGCATCGGGCGGTGCTGGGCAGAATGGAAAGTATGTACCACAGGACCATCGCCGTTGCGAAGGAGATGAACAGCCACAACCGGTTCATCCACTTTGCATCCGACTGCAATTTGCTTTTCTTCATTGCGGACAAGCTCCTTTTTCTCAAGATTCATTTTCGCTGCCCCGCCCTGTGGCCGTGCACCTCACCGCTGGCATGGGACCGGTTTTTCTGCTTTTATTGTAGGATGCGGCCGAGCTTTCCACAAGTATGAAATTCTTTGATACCTTTTCTTGGTTTTTCTTCCCATTTTATCAGCTCTTTTGGGCAGATGCAACAAAAAGGCTCACCTTGCTTTGCGCAGGTGGGCCAATGGGCTGTGTTATTCTTTTGTAAGCCGGGAAAAGTTTATCAAGCTTTTCAGAACAAATTCCGGGGCAAACGCACGTCGGTGCGGGGCACCTTGTCCCAGTCGAACACCGCCAGCAGCTCCTCGGGGCGGGCGGGCTCGGGCTTGTCCAGCAGCCCGGCCAGAAAGGCCAGCCGCCCGATGATCTCGGGCGCGGTGTAGCGGCTCTGCAGCTGCTCCAGGCTCACGTCCCCGTCCCGTTTCGAGAGCCGCCGCCCGTCCTCCGCCAGCAGCAGCGGCAGATGATAGAACCGGGGCGCAGGCAGGCCCAGCAGCCGGTAGAGGTACAGCTGGCGAGGGGTGCTTTCCAACAGGTCGGCTCCCCGCACCACCTGGGTCACCCCCATCAGCGCGTCGTCCGCCACCACTGCCAGCTGGTAGGCGTACACTCCGTCCGACCGGCGCAGTACAAAATCGCCGCAGTCGGTTTTCAGATTTTCCCGGTACGGCCCCAGATGGCCGTCGGTGAATTCCACCGTTTTGTCCGGCACGATCAGGCGCATGGCGGGCTTGCGCCGGGCTTCCAGCTCCCGGCGCTGCTCCTCCGTCAGCCGGCGGCAGGTGCCCGGATAAACGGGGGTGCCGTCCTCCCGGTGGGGGGCACTGGCCGCGTGCAGCTGGGCCCGGCTGCAAAAGCAGGGATACACAAGCCCCTGCTCCTCCAGCTTTTGATAGTAGGAATGATAAATCTCATCCCGCTGACTCTGGTAGTAGGGGCCGTCCGGCCCGCCCTTGGAGCCGCCCTCGTCCCACACAAGGCCCAGCCAGGAAAGATCCGCCTCCAGCTGGTCCGCATAGATTCGGGGACAGCGGGCCTTGTCCAGGTCTTCAATGCGCAGCACCACCCGGCCATCCGCCTGCCTGGCGCTCAGCCAGGCCAGCAGGCTGCACATCAGATTCCCAAGATGCATTCGCCCGGAGGGGCTGGGGGCAAACCGCCCGGTCTCACTCATGCTGTTTTCTCCCCCTTTGGCCGCGCCCATGCTGCGCTGCCCAGTTCTTCTGCTCCGGCGCGATGCGGTAGCTTTCCCGCATCTTCTGCAAAGCTTTGTTCCACAACACATCCGGCAGCTGTGCCGTTTCCATGGCGGCGATGGTCTTCTCAAAATCTGTGACCGCGAACACCGAGTAGCCCCAGGCCACGCCCATCCAGGCGTAGTAATCCGGCTGGCGGATACGCCGGTACGCTTCAAAGCAGCGGTCCAACTCTTCGGGCCGGTTGAAGTGGGTCAGCAGCAGCACCGCCGCGAACCGGGCCTCAAACTCCCGGTCCGAACCGGCACACTGTTGAATCAGTTCAAAATATTCCTCTTTGTATATTCTTGCATCCCGCAGTCCGGCGCAGAAGCTGTCACACACCGCCCAGTTGTCGATGCAGGGCACAAACTGCCGGACCAGCTCCAGCCGGGCGGCCGGGTCCATCTTGGCCTTGCCGATGAGCATGCCCCGCAGCAGGACCTCCTCAAAGGTCTCGTCCGGCGCAGCCAGCTCAGCGGACCAATCCCCTTTTGCCAGCTGTGCGGCGGCCTTGCGCAGCAGCGGCAGCCGCACGCCCAGGTAGTTTTCCACACCGGGCATCAGCTTGTGTTGAAAGTCCCGGTAGGCCGGGTCCGCCTGGGCGGCGAGCCAGGCCCGGGTCTCGCCGGTCACGGGGCCACCTGATAGCAGCCGTCGCCGGTGCAGCGGATGGCCGCACCGAACCAGGCGGCGCAGGCGTCCGCCAGCCACTGAACGTCTTTCGCACCGGTCATCTCCACGCAGGAGTGCATGGCCAGCTGGGGCAGGCCGATGTCCGCCATGGGCACGCTCACCTGAGCACCCAGCAGGTTGCCCAGGGTGGAGCCGCCGGGCAGGTCGGGCCGGTTGTAGTATTCCTGCACCGGCACCTTGGAAACATCGCACAGGCTGTGGAACACCGCGCCGGTCACGCCGTTGGTGGTGTATTTCTGGCTGGCGTTGAACTTGAGCACCACGCCGCCGTTCAGCTTCACCGGGCTGGCCGGGTCGCTCATCTCGGCAAAATTCGGGTGGATGGCGTGGCCGTTGTCGGCACTGAGCAGCAGGCTGTTCGCCAGCGCACGGCGGCGGTCCTGCTCGCTCTCGCCCAGGGCCTGCCCGGCCCGGGCCAGCACGTCCGGCAAAAAGCTGCCGCAGGCGCCCTGCCGGGTACCGCTGCCCACTTCCTCATTGTCGAACAGGCACCAGACCCGGCCCTGCCGTGCCGCCGGGGCGCTCAAAAAGCCCCACAAAGTGGCCCAGGCGCAGCCCAGGTCGTCCAGACGGGGGCAGAGCAGAAACTCCTCTTCGCCGCCCACGACCTGGCCCTTGTCCTTGCAATAAAGCTGCACGTCCGCGCCCAGAATATCCTCGGCGGCGCAGCCCGCAGCCTTGGCCAGAAGATCGTTGTAGCAGGCATTTTTATCCGCTCCGGCGAAGATGGCCTGCATGTCCTTTTTCAGGTCATACTTGTGGCCGTCGTTCACGGTGCGGTCGAAGTGGATGGCCAGGTGCGGGATCACCGCGCTCACGCCCCCCAGGTCCACCAGACGGCTCTCCACCCCGCTCTCGGTCTTCACCAGCACGCGGCCCGCGATGCCCAGAGGACGGTCCAGCCAGGCGGAGCGGATCATGCCGCCGTAGCCCTCGGTGTTCAGCATGGTGAAGCCCGCCTGCTGACCGGTGCCCTTCACCTTGAAGGAGGGGCTGTCGCTGTGGGCGGCGCTCATCCGCCAGCCCTCGCCCGCCGCCTGGGGCATCACAAAGGCGATCAGGCTGGACTGGTTGCGGGTCACGTAATATTTGCCGCCGGGCACAAGGCTCCAGTTCTCGGTCTCGTTCAGGGCAGCAAAGCCCGCCTGCTCCAGCCGCCGGGCGCTTTCGGCCACCGCGTGGAAGGGAGTGGGGCTCTTTTCGATGTAAGCAAACAGATCCTGATGGATTGCCATAACAATCATTCCTCTCTGAAAAAGCGTTTTGTCTGCCTTCGATTATACGGCGGCAGCCCGCTGCCCGTCAATGCAGCCTTGCCAGGCCTGAGTAAATTGGGTACAATCAGGGTAGAAAGACCGCCTGTTTTTACACAAGCCTTTGGGAGGTGCCTTGTATGAAACTGTTCCGTGTTGCCGACGACTACTGCCGCGCTTCCAACTGGAAGATTCTGGCGCTGATAAAATTCTGCCTGTTCTCCGTGGGGATCATCTGCGGTATCCTGCTGCCCCGCCGCTGGAAGCGGCCCGCCATCGGTGCGGCCGGGGCGGTGTTCGCTGTCACCTACATTCCTTTGATGACCAGCTTTTTCCGCTTCTGGGCAAAAGACAAAACCCCGAGCCGCGCCGGAAAGGACCCCGTTATGGCAAAAAAACTTTTTCTGCTTGTGCTGACCCTCGCTCTTGCCGCCGGGCTGTGCGGCTGCGAAAAGGGCCTGGAACCCATGCAGCTGCAGGCCGCTCCGGTGAGCGAGGAGACCCGCCAGGTGCTGGACCTCATTGACAATGAACTCACCCTCTGGGAGTACCGGCTGAACGACGACACCTACACCATGGTGGTGGACCTCTGGGTCTGCCAGAACGGCCGCTGGGAAAAGACCAATCTGCTCACCGGCCCAGCCGCCGGGCAGGCAGAGCTGATCATCCTGGAGGAAACCGGCACAACGCGCTACGCCATCCCCTGCCCGGTGGACGTGACCAGCGAGTCCGGCGTGTGCAGTTATTCCTCGCTGACCTCCGGCTCCACCATCTCCTCCGGGGCGGAGATTCCGCTGCTTGCCCGGCTGGGCTGGGACAACTCCACCGACCCGGTGCCCACCGACTGGCAAAACTTTCAGGACAGCAGCTGCGACACCGGCGTGGCCGTGACCGTCATCTTTACCGAAGAAGCCGCAGCCTAACAAACAACAAAGGAGCCGCCCGTCTGGGCGGCTCCTTTGTTGTTGTTTGTGCAATCTATGGAATGGCGAATCAGCCCGCGGCCTGCTCCAGGCACTGGGCAACCGCCTTCTTGATGCGGTTGGAGGACAGGGTCGCACCGGCAACGCCGTCCACATCCAGAGAGTTGCTCTCCACGATGGCGGCGGGCACCTTCTCCAGGGCGGGACCGGCAATGGCCTCGGTCTCCTTGTTCTCGGTCACTTCCACGGAGGCGATCTTGCCGTCCGCGATGGTCACGGCCACGGTCATGGGGCCTTCCTGGCCGTCCACGGTGGCGGTGTAGTCGCCGTCGGTCAGGGTGGCGCTGCTCATGTCGAACAGGCTCTCACTGGCGGGCTTCTCCTTCACGAACAGTTCCTCATCCAGCAGGTTGGAAGCAGCCTTCACGGTGTAGCCGGTGGCCAGCTCGCCCTTCATCACGTTCTGGGCAGCGATGCGGCCGAAGGTGATGGGGCCCATCACACCGGTACCGCCGGACACGAACTTGCCCCAGATGCCGCCCACGACCTCACCGGCAGCGTACAGGCCGGGAATGGCGTTGCCGCTCTCGTCCAGCACCTGCATCTGCTCGTTGGTGGTGATGCCGCCCAGGGTCATGACGCACAGCGCGTGCAAGGGCACGGCGTAGAAGTGGTCACCCTCGATCTTGTTCACGGCCAGCTTGTAGGTATCGCGGCTGTCGTCGTAGCTGCGGCCGAACTCGTCGGTGCCGCCCTCTTCCACGCTCTGGTTGTAGGCATCCACGGTGGCGATCAGGTTCTCGGCGGGCACGCCGATCTTCTCGGCCAGCTCTTCCAGGCTGGAGGCCTCCTGCAGCACATGGTGGCCCATGGAATCCTCACTGCCGAACATCAGATCGTACATGCCGGAGCCCTTATTGGCCCGCAGATCCTCCAGGATCTTGTCGGTGTAGATGTCGTACTGTACCGCGCCGGGCTGCTCCTCCAGAGCGACCTCACGCACGGAGGGGTTGGACTCGCACTCGTTCACGAAGCGCTCGCCGTTCTGGTTCACCACGATGCCGCCGGCTTTCCAGGTGTAGGTGGAGGCGATGGTGCCGGTGGTGGGGTTGTCGGCGCTTTCCAGGCCCATGGGGAAGGTGGGGATGTAGCTCATGCTCTCCTCATTCAGGGCAGCGCCCACCTTCTGCATCAGCAGCAGGCCGTTGCCGTCCGCGGTGGCGGGGCCGCCGATCAGGTAGTCGGCGCCGTTCTCGGCGTACTTGCCCATCAGCTTGGAGTTGGCGGAGTAGCCGCCGGTGGCCACGATGATGCCCTTGGAAGCATCGAAGCGGGTCAGGTCACCAGTGTTCTGGTCCTCGCCCACCACGCTGAGCACCTGGCCCTGCTCATTGGCCAGCAGCTCGATGGCCTTGGTGTTGTAAACGATCTCGATCTTGTCGTTGGCCTTCACCACCTTGTCCATCACCTCATGGGCGGCGGACTTGTAGTTGGCGGGGTCCTTGGCCTTGGTCTTGTAGGTACGGGGGATGGAGTACAGGGCGTGCTCGGGAGCGAACACAGCGCGCTTGCCGTCCTTATCGGTGTTGAAGGTGTACTCGCTCAGGCCGTTGTCCCACAGCCACTGGAAGGCGTTGATGTCCTCGGCCACGAACTCGCGCACCATGGCCTCGTTGGGCTTACCGCCGAAGTCGCTGCCGTTCTTCAGGATGTCCTGAACAAAGCTCTCCTGGCTGTCCTCCACGCCGTCCTCCTTCTGGATGACGCTCTCGGCGCAGGCCATGCTGCCGTTGGTGTAGTTCAGAGAGCCGCCGGTCTTGCCGGTGACCTCCAGGATGATGACCTTCTCGGCGCCGTTGGCGGTGGCTTCGCTGGCGGCGGACAGGCCCGCGCCGCCTGCGCCGATGATCACCACATCGGCAGTCTCGGTGGCGGCGTACTCTGCGCCGGTGTCGGCCTCGCTGGCAGCCTGGCTGGCGGCCTGGCTGGAAGCCGGGGCGGACGAAGCGGTCTGGGTGCTGCCGCAGCCGGCCAGGCTGGCCGCCATGCAGAGCGCCATGAGCATTGCGATCACGCGTTTCATTTGGTTTCCTCCGTTTTTCCTTCTGTTTCGGGCGAGGCGGCTGTTGGGGCCCCGCATTCAATCCTCCGGCTGCGGGCGCTGTTCTTCCCGCCACCGGACTGTGGTTTGATTATAGCAGTTGTTAAATTTTGAACACAATCTGCTTTTCAGCCCAAAACCGAATAAAATCATTCCCAGCTGCGGCAATATCCTGTTATGATAGAGAAAAAGGAGGTGATGGCCCATGCAGGCCTTCCGGCCCAATCCCATTGTGCGGGACGCGCTGAGCGACACACTGGAAAATTTCCGGTTCGACATTCGCCATCTGGGGCTGTTTGGCAGCACGCCGCCCCATCCGGCCAAGACCACCGTGGGCGTGAGCTACAAGCTGGTGTTTCTGTTCCGGGGGCAGGTGCGGTTTGAATCCGGCGCGCTGCACTTTTCTCTCACTCCGGGGGACGTGCTGATCGTGCCCCCCTTCGTGCGCTATACCGCCGTGGGCGCGGGAGACGAACCCATGGAATACGGCTACGCCTATTTTGATTTTGCGGACCCGGCGATGGAGACCGATTTCGCCACTCTGTTCGCCTGCTCCTCCCCGGTCTGCCTGTACGGAGTGCTGGACGAATTCCACCGCCAGGCGGCTCACCATCTGATCGACCATCTGGACCCGCAAAGCCCCGGCGCTCACCTCACCGCCCACCTGATTCTGGAACACCTGATGCTGGGCATGCTGCGCTGCCAGCTGAACGCCGCCCCCGGACTGGAGCGGGTGCTGGCGGACCCCAGTGCCCAGCTGGTGCACCGGTGCATCGACGCGCTGCGCCGGATGGAACCGGCCGACTTCACGGTGAACCGGCTCTGCGAGGAGGTCCACGTCTCCCAGAGCTACCTGTACAAATGCTTCCAGAAGGCCATGAACTGCTCGCCCAACCGGTTCCTCACCCTCTACCGGCTCAAGCTGGCCGAGCGGGAGCTCTGCCGCTCCAGCGCCACCATCCAGCAGCTGGCGGAGCAGTATGGCTACACCAGTGCCGCCGCCTTCAGCCATGTGTTCCGGCAGTACTTCGCCGTCTCCCCCGCCGCCTGGCGGAGGGGCAGGCGCAGCGGCATTGAGAAAAAGCCCTGACGGCACTTTTTCCCGGCCCGGAAAAGCGGCTTTCCCCGCTCCGATGCTCCCACAATCAAAAAGGCTCCCCCGCCGGTTCATCCGGCGAAGGAGCCTTTTGTAATATTTCTTTTAAAAATACAAATCGTATTTTTACTTCACAACCACCAGTTCATACTCCCGGGTGCCCACGCCGATCTTCTCGGCGTGCTCGGTGCAGACCCGCCAGTCGGTGATGGGGGCGGAGTCGATGAAGTGGTCGCCGCAGCTGCAGAAGCCGGGAGCCTTCAGGTTGTCGTCCAGCTGGCTGCCGGGGATGGGCGGCATGTTGTTGCAGGCGTCGGCGCAGGCCTGGTCCAGGGCCACCGGGTCGAAGGAAGCGAACATGCCCACATCCGGGATGATGGGCAGGTCGTTCTCGCCGTGGCAGTCGCAGTTGGGGGAAACGTCGATCACCAGATTGATGTGGAAGTTTGGCCGGTTCTGCACCACCGCCTTGGCATACTCGGCAATGCGGCAGTTCAGCTCGTCCACCGCCGCGTTGTAGTCGCCGCCGATGGCGTCAAAGTTGCAGTGAGCCAGGCAGCGGCCGCAGCCCGCGCACTTGTTGTGGTCGATATAGGCGGTGCCGCCCTCACCGGTGAAGGAGATGGCGTCCTGGGCGCAGATCTTGGCGCAGGCGTGGCACTTGCGGCAGAGGGCCTGGTCCACATTGGGCTTGCCCGCAGCGTGCTGCTCCAGCTTGCCCGCACGGCTTCCGCTGCCCATGCCCAGGTTCTTCAGCGCGCCGCCGAAGCCGGTGTTCTCGTGGCCCTTGAAGTGGTTCAGGCTGATGATCACATCCGCGTCCATGATGGCCCGGCCGATCTTGGCGTTCTTCACGTGCTCGCCGCCCTCCACGGGTACCTCGGCCTCGTCGGTGCCCTTCAGACCGTCGGCAATGATGATCTGGCAGCCGGTGGAATAGGGGGTGAAGCCGTTTTCCATAGCGGCGTCCATGTGCTCCAGCGCATGCTTGCGGCGGCCCACATACAGGGTGTTGCAGTCGGTCAGGAAGGGACGGCCGCCCAGCTCCTTCACCACATCGGCCACGGCCTTGGCGTAGTTGGGCCGCAGGTAAGCCAGGTTGCCCGGCTCGCCGAAGTGAATCTTGATGGCAACGAACTTGCCGTCCATATCAATCTGACCGATACCCGCGGTGCGGATCAGCTTCTGCAGCTTATCCAGCAGGTTCATGCCGGGCTTTGCCCGCAGATCGGTAAAATAAACCTTTGCCTTTTCCATGCAAATCTCCTCCGTTCAAACATCCTTTTCAAAGGAGAGCCCCGGCAAAGCCGCCGGATGCTCTCTGCTCTGCTTATTCTTCCACTGTAGCTTACAGGCCCAGCAGCGCAGCTGCCAGCACCACGATGCCCAGGGCGATGCGGTACCAGCCGAATACCTTGAAGTCGTGCTTCTTCACGAAGTTCATCAAAAAGCCGATGGCTCCAACACTCACCACAAAGGCCACGGCGCAGCCCAGGCCCAGCACCGCCAGCTGCTCGCCGGTGAACACCATACCCTCCAGCAGGTACTTGACCACCTTCAGCGCACTTGCGCCGAACATGACCGGGATGGCCAGAAAGAAGGTGAACTCCGCCGCCACGGGACGGCTCGCGCCCAGCAGCAGACCGCCCACGATGGTGGCGCCGCTGCGGGAGGTGCCGGGAATCATGGCCAGCACCTGCCAGAAGCCGATGATCAGCGCATCCTTGTAAGTAAGCTGGTCGATGCTGCGGATGCGGGGCTTTTTGTGCCGGTTCTCAATCAGGATGAAGAACACGCCGTACAAAATCAGCATGGCCGCAACCACGATGTAGTTGTAAAGGTGCTCCTCCAGCCAGTCGTCCAAAAGCAGGCCCAGCACCAGCGCGGGCAAAGTGGCCACAACGATCTTGAACCACATCACCCAGGTTTTTTTCTTGATATACCCCTTCGACTTGTCGGCACAGAAGGGCCAGAGCTTGGGGAAGAAGAGCACCACCACCGCCAGGATCGCTCCCAGCTGAATGACCACCCGGAACAGCTCCAGGAAGGACTCGTCGAACCCCATGTTCAGATATTTTTCCGCCAGGATCAGATGCCCGGTGCTGCTTACCGGCAGCCATTCGGTGATCCCTTCAATGATTCCGTAAAGAATCGTTTTGATCCATTCCATTGTTTCGCCTCGCTTGTTTTCTGGCATTTGTCACCCGCCGGGGCTCCGGCAGGTACCATAACAGTATACCACAGGAAAGTGCAAAACAGAACGCCTTTTTCCGCCGGGCTCTTCCTTTTCCGGGTAAAATACAGTATAATCGAGGTAATCGAAAGATGTGGGCCGCCCGTGGGGCTCTGGGCCCATATCTCGCCGTTTTTTTCAATTTTTTTATGCTATAAAAGAGGTGTTTTCTTGAATATCCTTGTTGTAGGCTGCGGACGCGCCGGCGCCAATATCGTGCGAATCCTGGAGCAGATGGGCCATGAGGTCTCTGTAATGGATTCCAACCCGGAAGAGCTCCAGCGGCTGGAAGGCGTGGACGGCTATCATTTTTCCGGCGTCGCGGCGGTGGGCATTCCCATCGACATCGACGATCTGCGTCAGGCGGGCATCGAGACCTGTGACGCGGTGGCCATTGCCACCCCGGACGACAGCGTGAACATCATGGTGGCCCAGATCGCAAAAAACATTTTCCACGTGCCCCGGGTCATCACCCGTGTGACCGACCCGGCCCTGAAAAACTTCTTCACCAAAGAGTTCGGACTGCGCACCGTGTGCACCACCAACCTGACGGTGGAAAGCATGCTGCTGGGCCTGCTGGACGACCAGGAATCCCGCAGTGTGACCATCGGCGCCACCACCACCGCCTTCGTCACCGTTCCGGTGAGCCTGCGGGACGTGGGCCGAAGCCTGAACCGCATCCGTCCGCCGGAGGGCGATCTGCTCTACGGCGTATTGCGGGCCGACACCACCGTGGAACTGGCGGTGGAGCCCATGCCGGTGCTGGAAGAGGGCGACCAGATCATCTTCGCCCGCATCGCGGACTGAGGCACAAAGCAGCAAGGAAGAGGAATCAATTATGAGAGTAATGATCGTCGGCGGCGGCAAGGTGGGCTACTACATGGCAAAGACCCTGCTTGACCACGGCCACCAGCCCATCGTGATCGAAAAGGACCGCAAGCTGTGCAGCCAGGTGGCCAACGACCTGGACATCCCCGTGACCCAGGGCGACGGCTCCACCGTGGAATACCTGGAGGCCGCGGGCTGCGGCCGCTGCCAGGCTCTGGTGGCGGTGACCGGCCGGGACGAGGTGAACCTGATCACCTGCCAGATCGCCAAGCGGGTCTTCCATGTGGAAAAGACCGTGGCCCGAGTCAACAACCCCAAAAACACCGAGGTGCTGCGCCGTCTGGGCGTGGACATCGCCGTGTCCAGCACCGACAACCTGGCCCGCATTCTGGAGCGTGAGGTGGAGACCGCCGCCATCCAGCAGGTGCTGAACCTGGCGGGCGGCACCGCCACCGTGTTCGAGATCCAGATTCCGGACCGGTTCAAGTACAACGGCAAAAGCCTGGCGCAGATTCCCATCTCGGAATCCGCCGTTATCATCGCCATCACCCGCGCAGGCGAGCTGCTGATCCCCCGTGGTAACACCCAGATCCTGAATGGCGACAAGGTGCTCTGCGTCGCGCGGGACACCGCGATCCATGAATTGATGCAGGACTGGGGCCTGGCCAGCGGCTGACGCCCTTTCCCGCCTGTTTGCAAAGGAGGTCCGTACCCGTGCTGCGTTTTACCGTGAGCGCCGGCGGCGCCCGGGTGGTGGCCCTGTGGCTGCTGGTTCCCGGCGCGGTGCTGGCCCCCTTTGTCTTCTGGCAGACCTTCTGGGGCGGCGTGCTGTTTTGCGCCGTCTGGCTGTTCTTCTGCGCGGTGTGCGTACCGCTGCACCTTTCCACCGTGCGGGGCAGCGTCTCACTGGGTGAGGTGCGCCTGAGCCGCGGCATCCTGTTCAAATCCAGCCGCCGGGTGCCCACCCGGTTCGTGGCGGGCGTCTGCCGCATCCGCACCCCACTGCTGGCGCTGACTCACAGCAGCCTGCTGATCGTATACACCAGCGGCTGTGTGCTGATTCTGCCCCCGGTCTCGGATAAGGATGCCGGCCCGCTGATCCACGCGCTGGAAGGAGGCGGCCTATGAGCACCGTGCGCGCCCAGGGGCGCTTCCATATTATTTTTATTGTCAAATACATCCGTTACGGCCTGATCCTCTGCCTGGTGCCCATGCTCCAGGCGCTGATCGCCTTCGACCTGCCCAGCCTGACCAAGGCCCTGCGGCAGGATGCCGCCATCCTGGTGGGGATGGCGCTTTTTTCATTTGTCATCTGGCGGCGCTGCGGCTTTTTGCTCACCGACCGGCAGCTCACCCTGCGCCGGGGCATCCTCTGGCACCGCCAGCAGGTGATCCGCCCGGTGCAGCTGGCGGCCATCCAGCTGGACCGGCCCCTCTACCTGCGTCTGGTGGGCTGCGCCCGGGTGCGCCTGTTTGCCGCCTCCAGCGCCGCCTTCGGTCAGGTGCAGTTCTTTCTGCCCCGCCGCCAGGCCTCGGTGCTGGCGGAATGCCTGATGCCGGTGCAGTCAGCCTCCTCCTTTTTTGCACCCACCGGGGCTGAACGGCTGCGCTTCACCATGCTCAGCGCCAACCTGGTCACCACCTCGCTGCTGGTTGTCTTCAGTGCTCAGCAGACCCAAGACCTGCTGGGCAAAAACCTGGGTGTGGACCTGGGCTCGCTGGCCATGGCCAATCTGGGACGTCTGGAACGGCTGGCTGAACTGTTTCTGCCCGCCGGTGTAGCCTGGCTGTTCACGTTGATCTTCACCCTGTGGAGCATCGCCCTGTTTTCCTCCCTGCTGGCCACCGCCAACTTTAAGGTCAGCCGCAGCGGCGGCGTGATTCTGGCCAAGGGCGGGCGCATCAATCTGACCGAGCGGCGCATTCAGGCTGCGGCGGTGAGCTATTGCGACATCCGCATCACACCCATCTCCCGGCTGCTGCGCCGGTACCCGGTGTTTCTGTGCGCCGGAAGCTACACCGGCGCGGACCTGCCCATCCTGGTCTACGGCAAGGGGCGCGACACCCTGCTGCAAGCCCTGATGCCCCAGTTTATCCCGCCGCGGCCGGTGGCAGGCATCACCGCCAACCGCAGCTGGCCCCAGTTTTTGTGGAAAAGCGGCGCGCTGCTGGCCTTTTCCGCCATGCTGTGCGTGGTGTCGGTGTGGCAGATGCCCCAGCTTACCCCGCTGCTGCTGGTGCCGCTGGCCCTCTGCGCCGGGCTGGTGGCTGTCTCGGTGGAGGGCTGGTTCACCGAGGGCGCGGCCCGCAACTCCAACTGCACCATGGCGGTGTGCTATACCCGCCTGTTCAGCCGCCATCAGCTGTGCGTGTTCAGCCCCAACATCTCGCTTTCCAGCGTCCAGACCCCCTTTTCCGAGGCGGTGGGCCGCTGTACCCTGACCATCTATCTGCCCTGCCGCCGCCGTATCCGGGTGCGCAGCATCAAAAAGCTGGCGGCGGATCACCTGCGGCTGGTGGCCTGATTGTTTTTCATCGCCAAGGAGGCGGATTTTACCTTGTATCGCTATGTGATTTTTGATCTGGACGGGACCCTGCTCAACACCCTGGAGGATCTGGCCGCCGCGGGCGAATACGTCTGCGCCCAAAACGGCTGGCCCGCCCACACGCTGGACGAATACCGCTACTTCGTGGGCAACGGCATCCCCAAGCTCTGCGAGCGGTTCTCCCCTGCGGACCAGCGCAGCCCCGAGCGGCTGGCTCAAACACTGGAGCAGTTCACCCGCTACTACGACGCCCACAAGGAGGACGCCACCGCGCCCTATCCGGGCATTGAGGACCTGCTGGACGCCCTGCAGGCCGCTGGCGTGGTCTTCGGCGTGCTCACCAACAAGGCCCATCCCCTGGCCAAAGGCGTGCTGGAGCACTATTTCCCCGACCGCTTTGCCTTTGTGCAGGGGGCAAAGCCCGGTGTCCCGGTGAAGCCGGACCCCGCCGGTCTTCGCCAGCTGATGGCCGCCATGGGTGCAGACCCGGCTTCCACTCTTTTTGTGGGCGACAGCAACGTGGACATCCGCACCGCCAAAAACGGCGGTCTCGCGGGCTGCGGCGTGCTCTGGGGCTTCCGCACCGAGGAGGAGCTGCGCGGTGAAGGCGCGGACCACATCGCCGCCGATCCCGCCGCTCTGGGGCGGATCATTCTGGAGTAACCGGCTTCTCCGCCCTCGCCTTTTTTCTTTTTACATACGTGGTTTTATTGCCGGTTTCTGAACAAACAAAAATCCCGCTGCTCGAGTTCGAGCAGCGGGATTTTTTTGCATGGTTACGGGTCGGCTTACGCCTTCACGATCACGTGCTTGGGGCAAACCTCTACGCAGGCGCCGCAGCCGGTGCACTTGTCGTAGTCGATGTGCGCCAGGTTGTTGGTGACCTTGATCGCCTCGCTGGGGCAGGTCTTCTGGCACTTCATACAGCCGATGCAGCCGGTCTGGCACTCCTTCATCACCAGAGCGCCCTTCTCGGTGTTGTTGCACAGCACCTTGGGCTTGTTCTCGGTGTTGGCGCAGATCTCGATCACGCCGTGGGGGCAGACCGCAGCGCAGGCGCCGCAGCCGGTGCACTTGGCCACGTTCACGCAGGCAACGCCGTCCACAATGTGCATGGCGTCGAAGGGGCAGGCCTTCACACAGTCGCCCAGACCCAGGCAGCCGTGCACGCAGGCCTTGCCGCCGCCGAACAGGGAGGCAGCAGCCGCGCAGCTGGACACGCCCTTGTAATCGAACTTCTGGGTGCACACGCCGGGGCGGCCCTGACAGCCCACGATGGCCTTGACCACCGCAGTGGCGCCAGCCTCAACACCCATTACAGCGGCCACGTCCTCAGCGGACTTGGCGCCGCCGGGAACGCACTTGTTCACCGGAGCGCCGGCCTCAACGATGGCCTTGGCGTAGTCGGCGCAGCCGGCATAGCCGCAGGCGCCGCAGTTGGCGCCGGGCAGGCAGGCGCTCACCTGACCGATGCGGGGGTCTTCCTCCACATGCATGAACTTGGCGGCCAGCACCAGAATGATGGCGCCCAGCAGGCCGACAACAGAAACGATGGCAATCGCCATTGCAATAGACATATTCCCGGCCTCCTTTTAAATTGCACCAAAGATGTTTTCGATCAGACCGCCGAAGCCGCCGAAGCTCAGGGCAGTGGCGGAAGCCGCCACCAGAGTGATGGGCAGGCCTTCAAAGCACTTGGGGGGCTGAGCCTCCTCCAGGCGCTTGCGCACGCCGGAGAAGATGACCATGGCCAGCATGAAGCCGAAGCCGGCGCCCAGGGCGCAGACGATGGACTCCACGAAGTTGTAGCCGTTGTCGATGTTCAGCACGGTCACGCCCAGAACGGCGCAGTTGGTGGTGATCAGAGGCAGGTACACGCCCAGAGCCTTGTGCAGGGGAGGCATGTTCTTCTTCATGATGATCTCAACCAGCTGAACCAGCACAGCGATAACCAGGATGAACACGATGGTCTGCAGGTAGCCCAGATCCCACTTCAGGTTGCCTTCCGCGTCCACGGGGGTGAGCAGGAAGTTCTGGATGGGCCAGGTCACAGCAGTGGCCAGGGTCATAACGAAGATAACAGCGCAGCTCATGCCGAAGGCGGAGTTGAGCTTTTTGGATACGCCCAGGAACGGACAGATGCCCAGGAACTTAACCAGGACGTAGTTGTCCACCAGGATCATGGTGAAGAAGATAGCAGCTAAACGAGCAGCCATTATTCACAGCCCCCTTTCGCGCCGCAGACGCTCTTGGAGGGGCAGCCCTCACAGCCGATGCTGCGCTCTTTTTTGTTGCCGGTCTTGTTTTCGATGAAGATCACCAGGGCCATCAGAACGCCGAAGGTGAAGAAGCCGCCGGCAGGAGTGGTCATGAAGGTGAACCGGTCGATGGACGCGGGGATCACAGTCATGCCGAACCAGGTGCCGGAGCCCAGGATCTCACGGATGGAGCCCATGAGCACCAGGGTCAGGGTGAAGCCCAGGCCCATGCCCAGGCCGTCCAGGGCGGAGTCCAGAGGCTTGTTCTTGGAAGCGAACATCTCGGCACGGCCCAGAATGATGCAGTTTACAACGATCAGGGGCAGGAACACGCCCAGGGACTTATCCAGAGCGGGAACGTAAGCCTTGACCAGCATCTGCACGATGGAAACGAAGGTGGCGATGACGGTGATATAGGCCGGCAGGCGCACCTTGTCGGGGATCACGTTGCGCAGCAGCGAGATCGCAATGTTGGAGCAGAACAGCACGAAGGTAGCTGCAATGCCCATGCCCAGGCCGTTGAAGGCCATGGTGGTAACAGCCAGCGTGGGGCAGGTGCCCAGAACCAGGCGCAGAACCGGGTTCTCCTTCACGAGGCCGTTGGTAAAGATCTGAACTTTATTCATGAATTCACAGCCTCCCTATCAAGACGCAAGGCCCGCGGCATAAGCCTGGATGCACTTGCGCACTGCCTTCTTCACGCCACGGGTGGACTGGGTGGCACCGGCAATGGTGTCAACGCCGTCCAGACCGGCCTCATCGGTGATGCCGGTGTACTGGCCCAGGTAATCCGCGCCAGCAGCTTGGTCGCCGATGCCGGGGGTCTGGCTGGAAGCATCCACCCAAACGCCGGTGATGGCGCCGTTGGGATCAAAGCCCACCGCAATGGTCATGGGCTTGCCGGCGTATTCCCAGCCCATATCCTCGGCGTACAGCACATAGCTGCCGTCGTCGCCCTGCCAGGCGTCGGTCAGGCCTTCGGGAGCAGTGATCTGGGTCAGAGTAGCTCCGGGAGCCAGCGCAGCGCGGGCTTCCTCGGCGCTCATGGCGCTCATATCGGTGCCTTCGCCCTCGCCCTCAGTGGCGGGAGCCTGGCCCAGAGCAACCTCATTGTAGCAGCTCAGAGCAGTGTTCACGGCCTCAACGACCGCCTTGGAGGAGATGGTGGCGCCGGAAATGGCGTCCACGTCGCCGATGGCGACCTCGCCGCTCTTGCCCACCAGGCTGGCGGCCAGTGCAGCGGCCTTCTCGTTGCCCTCTTCATACAGCTGAGCGCCGTAACCGGCGGTCTCGCCGTTCTTGGGGAAGCTTACGCCCACGATGGCGCCGTCGGCATTCAGGCCCACGATCACGGGAACCTGACCGGCGAAGCCCTTGGCGCTGGCCTGGATGACCCAGCCGGTATCGGCCTTCACGGCAGCCTGCACGCCGCTGGTAGCGGATTCCACCGCCTCAAAGGTGGTGGCGTCGGGCAGAACAGCCTTGCAGTCCTCATCGCTCAGGGTAACCGTCTCCACAGCGGCCTCGCTGGAAGCCTCGCTCTCCGCGTCGCCGCCCTCGGGAGCAACCGCGGTAGCAGCAGCGCAGTCGGGATACATAGCCACAAAGGCCTTGATGCACTTGCGCACGCCCTTCTTCACACCGGTGGTGGACTGGGTCGCGCCAGCAATGGTATCCACGCCGTCCAGGCCGGCCTCGCCCAGCACGCCCTTGAACTGGCTCAGGAACTCAGCGCCGCCCGCCTGATCGCCGATACCGGCGGTCTGGCCATCGGTGCCAACCCAAATGTTCAGGATGTTGCCGTCAGCGTCAAACTCTACCAGCACATCCATGGGAGCAGTCTCGTACTCGTAGCCCTTGGAGTCAACGCGCAGTACGGTGGTGCCGTTGGCGGTCTCCCAGGCGCCGGTCAGACCCTCGGGAATCTCGATCTCGGTCAGCTCCATGCTCTCCAGAGCCTGGTCGGGAGTCAGCTGCTCCTCTTCCACAACGGCAGCCTGGCCCAGAGCGACCTCGTTGAAGCAGTTCACGGCGGAGTTCACAGCCGCCAGAGCAGCCTTGGAGGAAACGGTAACGCCGCTGATTATATCCACGTCGCCCGCTTCCAGGGTGCCGCTCTTGCCCACGAAGCTCTCGGCCAGCTTCTGGCCGTCAGCGTCGGCGGGATCAGCCAGCTTCTGGCCGAAGCCAGCAGTCTCGCTGTTCTCCATGAACTTCACCTTCAGGATGGTGCCCTCGCTGTCGAAGGCAACGACCACAGGCACGTCGCCGCCGAAGCCCTTGCCGTAGGACTGGATGACCCAGCCGGCATCGTTGGTGGCCTTCAGAGCCTTGGTCACGTTGCTGGACTGGAAGTCGGTGATCTCCTCAAAGCCGTCGGCCTCGGGCAGAACCTCCAGATAAGCAGCGTTGGCGGCAGCTTCCTCCTGCGCCTTGATGATGGGAGCGGTCAGCTGGTTGGTGCCGGCCAGCGCGGCGCTGGCCACGATGCAGATCACAACCAGAACCACAACGGGTTTCAGGAAGTTTTCCCAGGTACTATTGTTTTTCATGCCTTTTACGCCCCTTTCTTCTTCGCGCCCAGGGGTTTCTGGCGGGTCAGATCATTGATGTAGGGAACCATCAGGTTCATGAACAGGATGGCATAGGAAACACCCTCGGCCATGTTCGCCCAGTAGCGGATGCCGCAGGTGATGATGCCCAGGCCCAGACCGAACACGATCTTGCCCTTCAGAGTGAAGGGGCTGGTCACGTAATCGGTGGCCATGAACACAGCGCCGAACAGCAGGCCGCCGGCCAGCAGCTCAGCCAGAACGGGCTTGCCCGCCAGAGCGCTGATGACCGCCACGGTGGCCACATAGGTCACGGGGATGGCGGGGCTGATGGTGCGGGTAACGACCAGCCACACAAAGCCGATCAGGATGGCCAGGGCGCAGGTCTCGCCCAGCACGCCGCCATGCTGGCCCAGGAACAGGTCCATGATGGGGTACTGACCCAGCAGGGAGTTACCGGCAGCGTCCACCACCTGCAGGGGGGTGGCGCTGGCAGCGGCGTCGATGCCGCTCAGGGTCTCCTCCATGTGGGAGGTGAAGGTCCAGGTGGTCATGCGGGAAGCAAAACCGGTGAACAGCACGATGCGGCCCACCAGCGCGGGGTTGGCGAAGTTGAAGCCCAGGCCGCCGAACAGCTGCTTGGTCACAACGATCGCAATGAACGCACCCACAATGGCGATCCACAGGGGCATGCTCACAGGCATATTCAGGGCCAGGATGATGCCGGTGACCACGGCGGACAGATCGCCCACGGGGTTCGGCTTCTTCATCAGCAGGCAGTACAGATACTCAAAGCCCACACAGGCGGCGGTGGTAACACCGATCACCAGCAGAGCGCGCAGGCCGAAGATCCACGCGCTGGCAACCACACAGGGCAGCAGAGCGATAATCACATTGCCCATCAGCCCACGGGTGGAGGAACGATCCACGATGTGGGGGGAGGCAGTGACCATATAACGGTTTTCCATTTATTTCTTTGCCTCCTTCTTGGCAAAATCTTTGGCCAGGCCCATGGTCTGAGTGACCGGGCGCTTGGCGGGGCAGACGTAGCTGCAGGTGCCGCACAGCATGCACAGGTCCACGCACAGCTTGTTCAGCTCCTCGGCATTCTTCTTGTTGAAGGCGCCGGCGATCTGCACGGGAGCCAGACCCATGGGGCAGGCCTCGATGCAGCGGCCGCAGCGGATGCAGGGACCCACGGCGGGCATGGCGGCCATCTTCTCGCTGAAGGCCAGGATGCCGTTGTTCTGCTTCAGGATGGGCTCGTCGGCGCTGGGCAGGGCAAGACCCATCATGGGGCCGCCGCTGATCAGCTTGGCAACGGTCACGCCTTCCTTGATGCCGCAGAAATCCAGCACCTCGCGCACGGGGGTGCCGATGATGGCTTCCACATTCTTGGGCTCCTTGATGGCGTCGCCGTCCACGGTCAGGCGCTTGGTCACCAGAGGCATACCGGTGGCCAGGAACTTGCCGATGGTGGACACGGTGGTCACGTTCATCACGATGACGCCCGCGTCGCTGGGCAGACCGCCCTGAGGCACTTCACGGCCGGTGGTGTTCTCGATGAGTACCTTCTCAGCGCCCTGCGGGTAACGGCTGGGCAGCACCTTCACGGTCACGCCGGCCACGCCGCTGAACAGCTCGTTCATGGCGCTCACGCACTCGGGCTTGTTGCGCTCAATGCCGATCACGCAATTCTTGATCTCCAGGTATTTCATCACAGCCTTGACGCCGGAAGCGATGGTCTCGCCGTTCTCCAGCATCTCGCGGGTGTCAGCAGTCAGATAGGGCTCGCACTCGGCTGCATTGATCACCAGGGAGTCCACCGGGGTCTTGGGGCTCAGCTTCACCGCAGTGGGGAAGCCAGCGCCGCCCAGGCCCACCAGGCCGCAAGCCTGGACAGCCGCAATGAAGCTGGCCTTATCGGTCACAACCGGGGCCTTCACTGCGGGATCGACGGTCTGCTGGCCGTCGGGAGTGATCACAACAGCAGCCACGCTGGCGCCGTTGGAAATGTGTACGGTGTCCACAGAGGCTACCGTTCCGGACACACCGGAATAAATGTTCGCGCTCACAAAGCCTTCGGCTTTGCCGACCAGGGTGCCCACCATCACGGTGTCGCCCTTCTTGACCACCGGCGTGCAAGGTGCGCCGATGTGCTGCTGCATGGGCAGAACAACCTTGCTGGGCACAGGCATCTTCACCGTGGCCAGGGCGGCAGTTCCCTTCTCATGCGGCACGCCGGCGCCGAGCGCCGCACGTTTCAGCTTTTTCAACATGGATTGAACGTTCCCCCATTTCATACAATCTACGGGGCGCATGTACGAACCACAGCATGGCGCACCCGCTCTAGAATATTCTAATTGCTTTATGGATTCAAGTCAACAGGGATTACGATTCTGTAACCCATCTTCTTCGCATTTTTGCGGATTTTCCCGATAAAATGGTTTGCACGGGCCATCCGCTTTATGCTATACTAAAAGTAACATCCCGCATCATTTAAAGGAGGGTTTCCCGATGAAACTGCTTGTTAAAATTTTAGCTTTGATTTTTGCGCTGGCCGCCGCCGCGCTGGGCATCGCCCTGCTCAAGCAGGAGCACACCCCTTCGTACATCTCCGTTTACGACACCGACGACGATCTGTTCTGATTTACGCATATTTCCGCCATTTTTACCGCTTCCCCGCCTTTTATGGAAGGATTTCCCTTTATTTTAAAAGATTTGGGGCAAGCGGTTTTTTATTTCCAGTTTTACTGATGCAAAATTTTGCAGATCGTCATTAGTAAAGTCGTGTATCTTGTAACGCGTTTTTCCAAAAAAGCATTATAACGATTTTCGTGTTATTTTTGTGCTTTTTCAAAAATCAGACAAAATACTCTTGTAGGTTTTATTCGCTTATGCTACGATAAAGATACTATAAAACGATAAGGAGTTGTATGCCATGTCTGAACAAAAGCGTGTACGCCGCACATCTGAGCAGATCGCCGCTGATCTGGATAAGCAGATTGCCGAGCTGAATGAGTCCATCCAGGAGGTGGAGGCCAAGAAGGCGGAAGCTGCGGAAAAATTTGATGCTAAGATCGCATCCATCAACGAAAAGATCCGCAAACTGCAAACCCGCAAGCAGGAGCTTCTGACCCCGAAGAAGCGCGCTCCCCGCAAGACCAAAGCGCAGCAGATCAAGACTCTGGTGGCCAAGGCGCAGAAGTCCGGCATGAAGCTGAACGAAATCGCCGAAAAACTGGGTGTTTCCATCGAAGAGTAATCTTCTTTCATATAAATAAAATAGTTATGTTAACCCCCATTGATTTGACCGCATTCCCGCAGTCAAATCAATGGGGGTTATTGTATCCATTCCATATAAATCGCAGTTGCTTCTTGTTCATGGTGCACCTCTAGACGAAGACGTTAAGAACAATATGCCGGTGGTATGTTTTTTAGCCTGAGAGTCCCTGTGAGCTGAACCGGAGCGCCATCAGCGCGAACGGTGAAGCCGCCCCCGCAGGGGGGAAGTGGACCAAAAGAAAAGCGATCATCAATCAATGCTTTCCTCTTTGTGGTGCACTTCTAGACGAAGGCGTTAAGAAAAACATGCCGGTGGCATGTTTTTTAGCCTGAGAGTCCCTGCGAGCTGGACCGGAGCGCCATCAGCGCGAACGGTGAAGCCGCCCCCGCAGGGGGGAAGTGCAATAAAAAAGGCAGT
>NHCFR00700__coassemble_912_pt1 | contig 62217 bp, 57 predicted proteins | sample NHCFR00700__metabat2_high_PE_065 | metagenome-assembled genome bin NHCFR00700
AGACGGCGGCCTCTCACGCCGCAAACGGGAGTTCGATTCTCCCACGGGTCACCACATATGCACTTCTAGCTCAGTTGGTAGAGCAGCTGACTCTTAATCAGCGGGCCCAGGGTTCGAGTCCCTGGAAGTGCACCACAAAAAGACAGGACATTTGTCCTGTCTTTTTTGTTGCACTTCCCCCCTGCGAGGGCGGCTTCACCGTTCGCGCTGATGGCGCTCCGGTTCAGCTCGAGGGACTCTCGGGTTCAAAATATATTACCGATATATTATTCTTCCCCCGCATCCAGATCAAGCGAAAAAGGCACCCGTTTGGGTGCCTTTTCTTTGTTTTGATGAAAATTTAGCGGCTCGTACTCCACGTAAAGTAAGCACGACACGCCGTTGCTGGCAGGTCATCACATTCAAAAAAACATGCCATCCGTATATGCTTGCAGAAATAGCGGGTTGGAAGCCAGGTCTACTGTCCTTGCTTGACGGGTCATGGCTTCGCAGTCAGGAATCTTTGGCTGATCCAGCAACAGCATGGAGGCGCCCTGCAGAGCCGCATTCCCCAATATCCGCACCTTGGAGACCAATTCCTCCGGGATCAGCCCGATGCGGCCCGCATTGTTTACGTCCAGATAGCTCCCGAATCCGCCTGCGATGGCCAGTTCATCCACCAGGGAAAAAGTAAGGCCGGCGGTTGCGGTAAGGGTGCGGATGCCTGCGGCTACAGCGCTTTTGGCCAGCTGCACTGCCCGGACATCCTTCTGAGGCAGTGCCACCCGGCCGCAGATCACAGCAGGCTCCGGGTCAAGAAAACCGGTTTCATCCATCTGGCCTGTTTCCAGCAAGCAGGCCAGGGCGTCCACCACACCACTGCCGCAGATTCCCACGGCCTCGGTGTCACCCAGCACATGGGCGTGCAGCGCGCCGTTTTTTACCATCACATGATCGACCGCACCGTCCCTGCCGGGCATGCCCATGGTCAGGCCTGCGCCTTCAAAGGCCGGACCCGCTGCGGTGGAGCAGCACAGCAGGGTGCTGCGATTCCACAAGGCGATTTCGCCGTTGGTGCCAATGTCCGCAAGCAGCCGAGTGCCGTCCTGCCGTGTAATGCCGCTGGCCAGCAGGGCGGTAGCCGTATCGGCGCCAACAAAGGCGGAAAAACAGCGGGGAAGATATACGGCCGCACCGGCGCAGCACAGACCCAGCTCTGCACCGGTGAGCATTTCTCCAAACAGCCGGTCCGCCGCGAAGGGGGCGTGGGACAGGCAGTCCGGGTTTGTTTCGGTCAAAAGATACAGCATTGCTGTGTTGCCGGTGATGACCAGTGCGTCGATTTCTCGGGCAGAGATACCGGCCTGGCTGGCCATTTCCTTCAGCAGCTGGTCCAAACGTCTCTGAATGGCGCGGGCCAGCACTGGCCCTTCCCCCTGGAGCGCGGCACCGATCCGCGTGATCACATCCGCGCCCCAGGGCGCCTGAGGATTCATGCACCCGGCCTGTGCAAGCATGTTCCCGCTGCGGTCATACAGACAGGCGGCCAGTGTAGTGGTACCGATGTCGATAGCCGTACCCCAACGGGAGAACAGAGGAGCGCGGGCATGAACGTCTTGCTTGCTGCCCAGCACATGGGCCTGCGCTTCGCTGGCGGTGGTGACCTGGCAATCCCCTAAAATTCGCACAGAACAGGCGAGCCGCACACCCTGGGCCAGTTCTTCGGGCGAGAGCAGCTTTTTCTCCTCAACGGTTGGCTCACTGAGCGCTCCCCTGGCGAAAACACGGCATTTGTCTCGCCTATTCTGGGGGAGAACGAGAGCGCGGCCCACATCACGGCGGGCCCCTTTTTGATGGTGGAACGGGAGGATTACATCGACTGTGAGCTTACCTGCCTGGAAAAGGAACAGCGCACAGGGATCGTCCGGGAACTGGAGAGCGTGCCGGTCGTTCACACGGCAACGGTGAACCAGATGTCCACGCTGTTGTTTATGGCGGTGGGCTTTTTAAATAAGGTGTCCGCCACGGAGCGTATGCGCAAGGTGCAGTCCGCCGATGCAATTCAGGGGCAGATCAACAGCTACATTTTGCAGCTGAAGCAGGAAGAGCGGCCGTCGCCCTATCCCTTTGCGACGGAAAAGGCCTTTCTGCGCAGCATACGGCGTGCGGAGAGGGAAGAGGCGGGACGCCTTTTGAACGAATTGCTGGGATACATCCTGCTGGCCAGCGTGTTTTGCTATGTGGATGTGCGTCATGCCCACACCATCCACCTGTGTATGCAGTACATCGAGACCCACTATCACGAGAAGGTCACGCTGGAGCAGCTGGCAGAACGGGTGTTCCTGTCGCCTGCCTATCTGAGCCGGGTGTTCAAGGAGGAGACCGGCACGGCCTTCAACGACTATCTGAACCGGGTGCGCATCACAAAAGCGCGCCAGCTGCTGCTTCATGAGGAGCTGCGCATTATTGACGTGGCCAGTGCGGTGGGGTTTGAAGATCAGAGCTATTTTACCAAGGTGTTTCGCCGTGTTACCGGAATGACACCGCTGCGCTATCGCGCCCGATACACCCAAGGAACGGATTGAAAACAGGCGGAGTGGTTCTGAACCACTCCGCCCGTTTGTGCTTTGTGTCCTTGGCTGAAACATCCCCGCAAACAAAAAGGCGCCCGGCCGGGCGCCTTTTCTTTGCGTTGCGGAAATCTGCGGTCCGGCTTCGGGCGGTCATTTCGCCGGATAGTTTCTGCTTTCGTAGGGGATCTCGTCCACGCCGTCCAGCTCGTTGAGACGAAGGGCCAGATAGAAGAAATACCCCGAAAGAAGATTGGCCAGGTCCAGCAGGAGCGGCGGTACGGTGTGGCCCTGCTGGCAGTGGCGATGGATCAGCCGCACCAGCATTTTTCCCTCAACGCGCAGCAGATGCGCTGTGCAGGCGGCCTCGCTGCCCTGGGTCAATACGAACAGCTTGCAGCGCGAGCCGCATGCGTCCTTGAGTTGGCTGGCCATCTGAAGCAGCCGGTCTTTCTCGGCTTCGGTAACGGTCAGCCGGGTGCGCAGCGTGGGATTGATGTGATAGATCAATTCACAGATCCACAGCAGATCCTCCCGCAGGGATTTGTCCGCCACCTGCGCACGCAAAAGGCCGGTATGGCTGGCCATCAGATCGGTGAAAAGCTCAAAATCACAGCAAAGATTGCTGCTTTCGTCGCTCAAAAAAGGGTATGCCTCATAGGGGCTGTGATACAGTTCCATAAAATTCAATGCTCCCATCGTTTAAAAGAATCCTTCATATACCGCTGGATGTCCATATGGTATACCCGGTCGATCAGAGAAAGATCAAAGTTCTCTGCCTTTTCAAAGGCCTGCATGCGCCCGTCCTCCAAAAGGAGAATGGTGTCGGCGAAGGCAAGCGCCAGATTCACGTCGTGCAGAACGCCCACAACACAGTGCCCGTCCTGGCGGGACCACTCCTTCAGATAAGCCACCAGCTCAAGCTGATACTTTAAGTCCAGATGATTGGTGGGCTCGTCCAGCAGAATGATCTGCGGGTCCTGCGTGAAAACGCTGGCCAGAAAAACCCGCTGCAGCTGACCGCCGGAAAGGGTGGTGATCGGGCGGTCCTTCAATTCCAGCAGGCCGGTGCGGCGCAGGCTTTCCTGAACGGCCTTATGGTCCTCCTCCCGTTCGGCGGAAAAGATGCTTCCCTGCAGATGGGCATACCGCCCCATCATCACCGTTTCGTAAACGGTATAGGAAAAATACACGGTGGACAGCTGGCTCATCAGCGCCACCCTGCGGGCAACGTCACGGCGTTTCAGCTTGTTCAGAGGGGAGCCGCAGAGCAGCACCTCGCCCTGAAAGGGAAGGACCCCGGCCAGTGCCCGGAGAAGGGTGGTTTTTCCGCACCCGTTGGGGCCGAGGATGCATAGGCGCTGCCCGCTGCCGATGGAAAAGGAAATATCGTGCAGCACTTCGGTGGCGCCGTATCCGCAGAAAAGGTTTTTTACATCCAACACAGCTTATGCCCCCTTGTGCTTGCAGAAGTAGATATAGATGAAAAACGGAGCGCCGAGCAGTGCTGTGATGGAGCCGATCGGAATCTCGCGCGGGGCCCACAATGTGCGTGCGGCAAGGTCACACAGGACCATGAAGGTGCCGCCGAACAGAGCGCTGGCGGGCAGCACCCGCCGGTGGGCGGCGCCAAAAAAGCGCCGTGTGACGTGCGGGGCGATCAGGTCCACAAAGCCGATGATTCCCACGAAGGAGACCGCGATCCCGGTCAACACGGCCACGGCTCCGATCAGAAGGCGCTTTGTATGCTTGAGCTCCACGCCGAGCGAGAGTGCACGCTCTTCCCCGAAGGTCATAACATCCATTTCCCGCCCGTGGCGGAGAAAGAAAATCAGGCACAGGACGGTGGCGAAGAGAAGGACGAGCACGTTGCTCCAGGTCTGCGAGGAAAAGCTGCCCAGCTGCCACAGGCTGATCCGCTGGGAGTAGGTTGGCGACAGCGCGGACAGCGTGCTCATGATGGCGTTCAAAAACAGGGAAAGCACCATACCGATCAGGATGATGGTGGTGTTGGACATGTTGCGGTCCAGCCGGGACGCAAAGAGGATCACCAGCACAACGGTGCCGACGCTGAACGTGAGGCTGACCAGAGGCATGAAGAAGGTGCCCAGTATGCCTACGGAAAAGCCGGTCACGATGACCAGCGCGGCGCCCAGGCCGGCCCCGGCGGAGATGCCGAGGCCAAAGGGGGAGGCCAGCGGGTTTTGCAGCACGGACTGCATGACGGTGCCGCACATGGAAAGCGCGGCGCCGGCAAGAAACGCCATGAGCACTCGTGGAAGGCGGATATTGAGCACCATTGTGGGAAAGGACGGATTGATGCCGTCGGGCAGCGGGGTGCCCACCAATTTGTTGGCGATGATACCCCACAGCTGGTCCGGCGCCACATACACGCTGCCGATCATGATTCCGCAGACCAGCGCGGCAACGGCAAGGCAGCCCCAGCAAAGAAATTTAATCGAGGTTTTCATTGTTCCGCATAATATTCGGGATAGATGGCCTGCGCCATCTGATCCAGCGCCTTTACAATATTCTGGTTCGGCAGGGAAGAGGCCAGGTTGTCGATGTAATAGACCTGCCCGGTGGAAACGGCGGTGATATTCTCCCAGCCGCTTCGGCCCAGGATCTCGCTCACAGGGTCTTCGACGTAGTTCACGTTGGTCAGAATCACATCCGGGTTGGCGGCCACAACGGTCTCGGAGTCGACCGGCAGCCAGCCCTGCTCTTCGGCCAGGATGTTTTCCGCGCCGATCAGTTCAAGCATCTCGTTCAAAAACGCGCCGGAACCGAAGCTGTACAGGTTGGGAGCGGCGGAGATCTCGAAATAGACCTTCTTTTTATCGGTGATGGATTTGCCGATCTCTCCGATGCGGTCCAGCTCGGCCTGCATCTCGTCGATCATGGCCTGGCCCTTTTCCTCTTCGCCGAACACAGAGGCGATGAAGGCCAGGTCGCTTTGGATGTCGGCAATGCTGTCGCTGGTGGGCACACAGATCACGCAGACGCCCAGGTCGATCAGCTGCTGATAGGGCGATTCCTGATCGTAGAGGGTCATGTTGGATACGAAAAGAACGTCGGGGGTCAGAGCGGCCAGCTGCTCCATGTCCGGCTGCATGAGGTCCAGGGTGAGCAGGTCGGCGGGAAGTCCGCTCAGACTGGCGCTGCTGGAATCACAGGCCACGATCTGATCGCCGTGGCCAAGGGCAACGAGGGTTTCGGTGATGCTCGGGGCCAGCACCGCAATGGAGTCGATGGTTTCCGGCACGGTGATCTTGGCGCCGCTGGGGTCGGTGGTCTGATGCGCTTGCTGGGACGCGCTGGTGCTGGAAACGGAAGAAGCGCTGCCCGAAGCAGCGGGGGCCTGGCAGGCGGTGAAGCTGAACGCCAGGGAGATCGAGAGCAGGAATGCGATTACTTTGTTCATGGTTTTCCTCCAAGTAAGATGAAAAAAAGCGCCATTTCGATCAGGAAATGACGCTTTTTTTGCAAAATGATTCTGCACAAAATTTCATCACTCGTGAATTTGTGCACAGCAGGCCCAGCGATCCGACTTAAACGCGTGGTACGCGTCATCACGGCAGCGGGATGTGCAGGAGTTTCACCTGTCTTCTCTGGAACAATTGCCGGCTGTGTGTATTGGTTCTGTTTTAAAGGATCAGACGATTCGCCTTGTGCGGAAGGCGGCCCGGGCTGTGGAAGCCGGTTCCATCGGCGGGGAGGGCCGCTCAGGCCAGCTCCTGCCAGTTCGCCGGGTACACAAAGTAGGCATACCGGGTCTGGTTGGGGGTGCGAAAATGAATGTGGGTGTTTTTGGGGATGTAAAGAACATCGCCCACCTCACCGCGAAGGACCTTGCCGCTGTCCAGTACGATCTCCAGCGTGCCATCAATGACGTAATCAAACTCATCGTAGGTCAGGGTCCATTCAAAATCGGACCGGTCCAGCAGCTCCATGATGCCGGCACCCATGCGAGGGGCCTCGTCCAGTGTGACCAGATCCATCAGACGCACATCCTGGCGGCCTTCAAAGGCTTCGGTCTTTACCTGACCGGCCCTGATCGCCAGGGCGCCGCAGACGTCTTTCTCCTTCGAAAACGGGGACTGATTGGCCGATTGCTCCACGATCTTACGAACAATGGTACGAATCAGTTCTTCTTGGTTTTGAAATTCCATGATACAGATGTCTCCTTTAATTTATAAATGATTATAAATTGAAAGAGATGCTCTCAATACAATCAATATGCTAGCATTATGCTCAAAAATAGTCAAGTGGCAGAATAAAAAAGTATGAATAAAAAAAGCTTGACCTTTGTGTAACACAAAAGTCTATACTATGGGTGTCGCGAGAGGGGCCTTGCGGCAAAAGAGGTTTGCTCTCAATACAACATTTCATTTTCCGGACGAAAGATCGGAAGGCCGCGCTTCGGATGCAATCAGGAAAATGATCCCGGCAAACTCCGCTCACAATTCAACAAAGGCATATTGAGCTGCGCCGTAACATGCGGTAGCGCTCGAAAAATAAAATTAAGAAAAGAGGAATTTTCTTGAAAAAGCATTACAAAGCAAAGAATTCTCTGAAGTCTCCTCGTTTCTCTGGCATCAAAACCTTTATGCGCATGGAGAACATCGAGAACCCCGAAGTCCTGGACGACGTGGATTTCGCCGTGGTTGGCCTGCCCTATGACACCTGTGCTTCCTATCGTGTAGGCACCCGTCTGGGACCTTCCGCCATCCGTGAGCTGTCCTGCCTGGCTGCGAAGCCCTACAGCGGTCCTCTGCAGGTGGGTATTTTCGACGAGTGCTCCGGTATCGATTACGGCGATCTGGGTTCTGTTCCCGGCTACATCGAGGAGTCCTTCGACCTGATCACCGAGGGCATGCTGCCCTTCTTTGAGAAGGGTGTTGTTCCCGTTGCCATGGGCGGCGACCACAGCGTCACCCTGCCCGAGCTGCGTGCCTGCGCCAAGGTGAACGGCCCTGTTGCCCTGATCCACTTCGACGCTCACTACGACACCATCAAGGAGTACTTCGGCAAGCCCTACAACCACGGCACTCCCTTCTATCATGCTGCCAAGGAGGGCCTGGTAGACACCTCCAAGTCCATCCAGGTGGGCATCCGCGAGGGCCTGTACGGTCCCGAAGACCTGACCAACTCCACCAACCTGGGCTATAAGGTCCTGCGTGCGGACGAGTGCCACAAGATGGGCATGGAGGCCGTGATCGAGGCCATCAAGGAGCGCGTGGGCACCGCCAAGGCGTTCCTGACCTTCGATATCGACTTCCTGGACCCCGCCTGCGCTCCCGGCACCGGCACTCCCGTTCCCGGCGGCTTCACCACCGCTCAGGCTCTGGAGCTGATCCGCGGCCTGAAGGATCTGAACATCATCGGCTACGATATCGTTGAGGTATCTCCTCCGTACGATCCCACCAACATCACTGCCATCGCCGCTGCCGGCCTGATGCAGGAGTTCATTTCTCAGGTGGCCTACCGCAAGAAGAACAACATCAAGTTCTGATTGTTATTGCTTACCAGTCTGCTCTTTGGACGATGTTCTCTCTCTTCCTCTCATTTCATTTTCCGAACCGCATACATTCTTCCTTAAGGTAATCTCACAACAAAGCAGCAGACAAAAGCCCCCGTTTTGCAGTATGCAAAACGGGGGTTTTATTTTGTTGCGCAGGCAAAGGGCAGGGGGCTCATACCGGCTCCACAGGCACCTGGATCTCCAGCAGGGTCTCGTTCGGGTCGCTGGTGATGGTCACGTCGATCTTGTAGATCTGGAAAATGGGGCCGCACACCTGCAGATGATGAATCTGCAAATATTCCACGATGAGCTCAAACGAATCGTTGTATTCCTCCAGTCCGCTGCCCCGGTAGTACATGCACAGGTATTTTCCGGCGGGAACGGTGCGCTTATACTCGGATTCGATGGACTCATTGTCCACGAACAGCATGGGCACGGAGGGGATGATCTCGTGGGTTTTGTGAAGCAGCCGCTCGTCGCCGTACACGCCGATGCGGTCGCTGGCCAGAACGGGGGCCACATCGTCCAGATACCGCTCCAGCCTTGTGAAGGCAAAGGCGTGCTCGCGGGAGCCGCCGGCCGGTTCGCCGAAGGTGATCATGTAACGGGTGGGGAAGCGGCACTCAAACACCACGTTTATGCTGGGCAGGGCCGAAACGTCCTGCAAAAAATGCAGCTTCCGGCTGAGGATCTGGTTCAAAAGCATCTTCTGCCGGATGTCCTCCTGCAGGAGCTTCTGATACCGCGTCAGGATTCCGATGGACTTGTTCAGGTTTCGGTCGGTGAAATAGTCCTGGATGTCGCTGATGGAAAGGCCGAGCTCCCGCAGCTCCTTGATCGTGCCCAGGCGCTCGTACTGGCGGATGGAATAATACCGGTAATTGGTCTCCGGGTCCACATAATTGGGTTTGATCAGGCCGATGCGGTCATAGTAGCGCAGGGTCTCGGTGGTGACCCGGCGCAGGCGGGCCAGTTCGGTAATCGTCAGAAGGTCTTTTTTCAACCCAGCCACTCCTTTCCGCTTTTTTCCCAGTATAACACGGTGAGAAATCCGGGTCAAATTTTGCTGTCTTGCACAGAAAAGGAACGTTGTTTTGGGCGAAATGCGAGAAATGCAAAAATACGTCAAAAAACACACAATTGGGATTGACCTTTGTGTAACACAAAGATGTATTCTGACAACGCAAACTGAATATCGCCCCTGATATTTTGGAATTTTGTGTAAAACTTTCATCTCAGGAATAAGCTGCACTGAAAATACGCGGAATGTTTCAGGCAGCAAAGCATTATGACTGCACAGTGGATTAAAGAGTGCGGCGATATTACAAAAGGAGTCAACGAACAATGGAACAGAAAAACATGTCTGTATTTGGAAATAGCATCGGCAATCACGAGATCGGCAGCTTCATCCGTCTGGTCAACATGACCCGCGAGATCTTCAATCAGGAGCTGGCTGTGCTGGAGATCATGCCCGGCGGCCTGACTAACAAGAACTTCCGCGCCGTAACCGAGGACGGCACCCAGGTTGCCATCCGTCTGGCCGGCGCCGGCACTGCCAACTACATCAACCGCCCCGGCGAGAAGCACAACGCCACTCAGATGGCCAGCCTGGGCATTGCTCCTGAGATCTACTACTACGACAGCAAGACCGGTTCCCAGATCGTGGAGTACATCGATGCTCCCACCATGCATCCCGTTGATTTCCAGACCCGCGACGAGGTTCTGGTAAAGGCCGGCCAGGTAATGCGCCGTTACCACGACAGCGGCATGGAGTTCAAGACCTCCTTCAACCCCATCACCAAGATCGACGAGTACAAGGCGATCATGGCCGAGCACAAGTACGAGAAGCGTTACGAGGGCTGGGAGCGCATGGTTGAGGCTCTGGACCGCATCGCTGCTGCCTATGCCAAGAATCCTCCCCGTCAGGTTCCCTGCCACTGCGACACCCTGGCCGAGAACTTCATGCTGCAGGGCGAGAACATGCGCGTGATCGACTGGGAGTACGGCGGAATGAACGACGGCTACTACGATATGGCCTGCGTTTGCGTTGAGAACCCCCTGAACGAGAAATGCGAGGAGACCTTCCTGCGCGCTTACTGCGGCGGCGAGCCCACCGAAGAGGACCGTGCCCGCCTGCTGATCAACAAGTTCCTGGTCACCTCTCACTGGTCCACCTGGTCTCTGGTTCAGATCTGCTACGGCAAGGACGCCGACTTCTACTGGGAGTACGGCCGCACCCGTGCTGTTCAGGCTTGCTCCTTCCTGGACGATCCCAACTTCGAGCGCTACCTGGAGCTGATCGGCGGCTGATCGAAGCGGCTTAAAAAAAGAGCAAGGAGATTGAATCATGGAATTCATCGGCAACCTGATTACTTATATCATGATGGTCTGCTGCGTGATCGGCGGCATTTCCTACATTATTAATGATCAGTCCGATCTGGGCTCGGCCTTTAACGACGGCCTGCATGCCATGGCAAACCTGTTCATCCCCATCTGCGGCCTGATGGCATCCGTGCCTTACCTGAAGGTGTTTATCCCCAAGGTGTTCGGCCCGATCTTCAGCCTGTTCGGTGCTGATCCGGCTGTGGCTGCGGCCATCATCATGCCGCCGGACTGCGGTTCCTTTGCACTGGCCACCGAGATCGGCCAGACTCCAGACCTGTTCCCGGTGATCATCGCCATCGGCTTCATGTGCGCATCCACCATCGCGTTCAACGTGCCCATCGGCCTTTCCATGCTGGAAAAAGAGGACCACAAGTATCTGGCGCTGGGAACCATGAGCGGCTTTTTGTCCGTTCCCTTCGGCGTTCTGATCACCAGCCTGATCGTGATGTTCACCCAGCCCACCATCCGCAGCTACTTCAACAGCGTTGGCGAGCTGGACCATAAGGTGCATCTGACCCTGGGCATGATCCTGAGCAACATGATCCCGCTGATCGTGATCTGCGTGCTGCTGGCTTTGGGCCTGAAGCTGTTCCCCAACGGCATGGTCAAGGGCTTCATGGTATTTGGCAAGCTGATGACCGGCGCGCTGACCCTGGTCGTGGTCGCCTGCATCCTGCAGCACTACACCGGCGTGTTCACCACCGTGTTCGGCAGCTGGGGCTTCGATCCCATCCTGGCCGATGAGGAGAACACCTTCCGCGCCATCGAGCTGCTGGGCACCATCGCAATGATGCTGACCGGCGCGTTCCCCATGATCGCGCTGATCAAGCGGTACCTGAGCAAGCCGCTGGAGAAGCTGGGCCGTCTGGCCGGTCTGGAAGCGGAAGGCAGCGTTGGCCTGGTGGCCTGCCTGCCCAACGGCCTGGCCCTGTTCCCCTACATCAAGGATATGCGCGCGCAGGATAAGGTCGTTGTTCTGGCGTTCCTCACCTGTGGCGGCTACTGCCTGGGCGACTTCATCGCCTTCAACGTGAACTTCCAGCCCAACCTGCTGGTTCCCGTGTTCGTGGGCCAGGTGGCAGGCGGTATCATCGGCATCCTGTTTGCCAAGCTGCTGGCGGTTCCTCAGGTCAAAAAGATGGAGGCTGCGGCGCAGACCTCCAAGGCCTGATTCTGAAACTGTTAGGAAGATAAGGAGAGCGGAAATCGTATGGATAGTATCCTGAGTGTCGGAATAGACATTGGAACGTCCACGACCAGCATGGTGGTCAGCCGGCTCGAGGTACAGAACACAGCATCGTGCTTTACGGTGCCCCGGGTGGCGATCACCGGCGCAGAGCTGGTATATCGTGGAACGATCTACCCCACGCCGCAGGCGGAGGGGAACCGGATCGACATCGAAGCGGTTTCCGCTCTTCTGCAAAAAGAGTACCAAAAGGCGGGCATCACCCCGGACCAGGTTCAGACCGGCGCGGTGATCATTACCGGAGAGTCTTCCCGAAAGGAAAACGCGGCAATGGTCACCGAGCACATGAGCAACCTGGCCGGTGAGTTCGTAGTGGCCTCCGCCGGCCCGGATCTGGAATCCATCATTGCGGCCAAAGGCGCCGGAGCGCAGCAGTTTTCCCAGGAGAACGGCTGTACGGTGGCGAATCTGGATGTGGGCGGCGGAACCACCAACATCGCGGTGTTCAACTGCGGCGATCTGGTGGCGAAGGGCTGCTGGGACATCGGCGGACGGCTGCTGAAGGTCCAGGACGGAAAGGTGAGCTACCTCAGCCCCCGGATGAAAGCCGTGGCGGATTCCATCGGGGTGGACATTCGATTGGGTGAGACGGCAGATGCTGCGAAGATCCGCCGCGTCACCGACCGAATGGCAGCACTGATGGCCGAAAGCTTAGGCCTTGTGCCGGCCACGCCGCTGTGCGAACTCATCCGCACGCCGGAGGCCAGCGAGATGGAGCTGGACCGGAAGGTGGACCGGATCTCCTTTTCCGGAGGTGTGGCGGACTACATCTACCATCCCTCGGAGGACTGGTTCCGGCACGGAGACATCGGCCCGCTTCTGGCGGCCAGCATCCGTGACGGGGTGATCTGCCAGGCGAGCAAGGTGATCCCGGCCAAGGAAACGATCCGCGCCACGGTCGTGGGCGCGGGTTCCTACACGACCACCGTGAGCGGAAGCACCATCGCCTATTCCGGCGAAGAGCTGTTTCCCATGAAGAATCTGCCGGCCTTCTTTCCGGCCCGAGCGGCGGAGGAAGCGGCGGTCCGGGGCGACGGCTCCAAGCTCTGCACGGAGGCGGAATGGTTTTTGCAGGAGAGCGGCAGCGATGATCTGATATTCTGCTTCAACCGTATCCGGCAGCCGGGTTATAAAGAGGTATGCGCCCTGGCGGATGCAATGGTTCAGGCCAGCGAAAGCTTGCCGGTCGGGCAGCCGCTTTTGGTGCTGACGGAGCAGGATTTTGCAAAGGCGCTGGGACAGGCCCTGCGCCGCCGGTTGAAAGACCGGGCAGTGATCTGCATTGACGGTATCCAGGCAGTTCAAGGGGATTATCTGGACCTGGGCCGTCCGTTAATGGCAGGGCTTGCCATCCCTGTTGTTGTGAAAACCCTGATTTTTGGCTAAAAGGAGGAAACGATCCTTGATTTTGAAAACCAAGCTGGCCGGTCACGTCTACGAGTTCAAATCGGTAAAAGACGTCATGGCCAAAGCAAACGAATTGAAATCCGGCGATGTGCTGGCGGGTCTGGCCGCTTCCAGCGACAGCGAACGCATTGCTGCGAAGGAGGTTCTTGCCAACCTGCTCATGTCGGATCTGCGCAACAATCCCGCCGTGGATTACGAGATCGACGACGTGACCCGCATGGATCAGGACGGCGTGGACCCGGCCGCTTATGACCGGATCAAAAACATGACCGTGGGCGAGTTCCGTGAGTGGATTCTCAGCTACACCACCACCGAGAGCGATCTGAAGGCCATCAGCAAGGGCCTGACCGCCGAGATGGTAGCCGGCGTTACCAAGCTGATGAGCAATCTGGACCTGGTTTATGCCGCCAACAAGATCCGCATCGAGACCCGCTGCAACACCACTGCCGGTGTTCGCGGCACCTTCTCCACCCGCCTGCAGCCCAACCATCCCACCGATGACGTGGAGGGCATCACGGCCTCTCTGTTCGAGGGTCTGTCCTACGGCTGCGGCGATATGCTGATCGGCCTGAACCCGGTAAACGATACCGTGAGCAGCTGCGCCGAGATCCTCAAGCGCTTCGATGAGGTGAAGAACCGCTGGCAGATTCCCACCCAGCAGTGTGTGCTGGCGCACATCACCACCCAGATGGAGGCAGTTCGCCAGGGCGCTCCCACGGACCTGATCTTCCAGTCCATCGCCGGCAGCCAGAAGGGCAACGAGGCCTTCGGCTTCACCACCGAGACGGTGCGTCAGGCACAGGCTCTGCTGCGGGAGAAGGGAACCGCCAAGGGTCCCAACGTGCTGTACTTTGAGACCGGTCAGGGCTCCGAGCTGTCTTCCGGTTCTCACTATGGCGCCGACCAGGTGACCATGGAGGCGCGCTGCTACGCCTACGCCAAGCAGTTCAATCCCTTCATGGTAAACACCGTGGTAGGCTTTATCGGACCGGAGTATCTGTACGACTCCAAGCAGGTCCTGCGCGCCGGTCTGGAAGACCATTTCATGGGCAAGCTCACCGGCATTCCCATGGGCTGCGACTGCTGCTACACCAACCACATGATGGCCGACCAGAACGATCTGGAGACCCTGACGCTGACCCTGGCCGCCGCAGGCTGCAACTATGTGATCGGCGTGCCCGCCAGCGACGACGTAATGCTGAACTACCAGAGCAATGCGTATCAGGATTCCGCCGCCGTGCGTGAGGTCCTGGGCCTGCATCCCATCCCGGAGTTCGAGCGCTGGCTGGAACGCGTGGGCATCATGGAAAACGGACGTCTTACCTCTTTGGCAGGCGACCCGACAATCTTTACTGAAAAGCGGGGTGGCTTAGGATGATCGATGAAAAACTGATTGAGCGGATCACCGCGGAAGTCCTGCGCCAGCTGCAGGGCATGCAGAGCACGGCAGCGAGCAGCTGCGGCAGAAACACCGGCAGCATGGAGAAGAACGGCGAGCTGCTGGATCTGTCCAGTGCGGAAAACAAATCCGAGATCACGCTGGACCACATGGTGAACCCCGATATGATGGCCCAGATGCGGAAAAAGACCCCCGCCCGCATCGGCATCGGAAGCGCGGGTCCCCGTTTGAAGACCCGCACCTATCTGACCCTGCGCGCCGACCACGCCGCCGCCCGCGACGCCGTGTTCCGCGATGTGGATGAGGATGTGCTCAAGGAGCTGGGCCTGTTCAGCGTGCAGACCCTGGCCACCAACCGCAACGAGCATCTGACCCGCCCGGATCTGGGCCGTCAGCTGTCCGAGGATACCTGCCGCGAGCTGCGCAGCAAGTGCCAGCAGGCTCCCCAGGTGCAGATCTATGTGGCCGACGGACTGTCCAGCCAGGCGATTGACGCCAACCTGAAGGATATCCTGCCGGCGCTGATGGATGGCCTGCAGGATTACGGCATCAGCACGGGCACCCCCTTCTTCATGCGGTTCGGCCGCGTTCCTGCGATGGACGTGGTTTCCGAGACCCTGGATGCGGAGGTCACCTGCGTGCTGATCGGCGAGCGGCCGGGCCTGGTTACCGCCAACAGCATGAGCGCTTACATCGCCTACCGCGCAAAGGTCGGCATGCCGGAGGCACGCCGCACCGTGGTTTCCAACATCCACAGCGGCGGCATTCCCGCCGTGGAGGCCGGCGCACACATCGCCCAGCTGATCAAGACCATTCTGGAGCGCAAGGCCAGCGGCGTAGATCTGCAGTTGTAAGGAGGATATACCATGAGAGGCGACAAGATGCCTGTAAAGGTTCTTAGCGTGCAGTACATCCCCAATGCGGACCCGATGCTGCTGAAGAGCCTGCGGGCGCCCAAGTCTTATAACAGCCTGGGCATCATCACCACCGACTGTGACGATGTGACCTATTCCGCGCTGGATGAGGCCACCAAGAAAGCCGAGGTCCGCGTGGTTTATGCCCGCAGCATGTATGCGGGCTCCAGCAACGCTTCCACCAAGCTGGCCGGCGAATGCATCGGCATTCTGGCCGGTGTGAACCCGGAAGAGGTGCGCAGCGGCATGGAGGCCGCCGTGGCTTACATCGAAAGCGGCGTGGCGTTTCAGAGTGCCAACGAGGATGATTCCATCGTCTACTATGCCCAGTGCATTTCCAGCACCGGAAGCTATCTGTCCAAGAGCGCGAAGATCAAGGAGGGCGAGGCACTGGCTTACGTGATCGCCCCTCCCTGCGAAGCGATCCGGGCAATGGATGCGGCGCTGAAGGCGGCCGATGTGGAACTGAAATGCTTTTACGGCCCGCCCAGCGAGACCAACTTTGCCGGCGGACTGCTGACCGGAGATCAGGCCGCCTGCAAGGCCGCCTGCGAAGCGTTTGCGGAAGAGGTTTGCCGTATCGCGGATGATCCTGTGGAAATGTAAGAAGGAGTTGAAAGATTATGGCACTGGATCGTGACCTGCAGTCCATTCAGGAAGTGCGCGATCTGATTGCAAAAGCCAAGGTCGCGCAGAAGGAATATGCCACCTGGGATCAGGCTCGTGTGGATGCGCTGGTAAAGGCCATCGCCGACGCCTGCATCGCCAAGGTAGAGCCCCTGGCCAAGATGGCCGTGGAAGAGACCGGCTTCGGTATCTGGCAGGATAAGGTGATCAAGAACCTGCTGGGCAGCAAGATCACCTATGAATACATCAAGGATATGAAGACCGTCGGCGTGATCCGTGAGGACAAGGAGAAAAAGCTGATGGAGGTTGCGGTCCCCGTGGGCATCGTTGCCGCGCTGATCCCCTCCACAAACCCCACCTCCACCACCATGTACAAGACGCTGATCTCGCTGAAGGCCGGCAACGCGATTATCGTGAGCCCTCACCCCAATGCGAAAAAGTGCATTCTGGAAACCGTTCGCATCATTCAGGAGGCCGCCAAGAAGGCCGGCGCTCCCGATGGCCTGATCGGCTGCGTGGAGACCACCACCATGCAGGCCACCGACGCCCTGATGAAGCATCCCGATACCGGCATCATCCTGGCCACCGGCGGTTCCGCCATGGTGAAGGCCGCCTACTCCTCCGGTAATCCGGCTCTGGGCGTAGGCCCCGGCAACGGCCCCTCCTTCATTGAGCGCAGCGCCGATATCCCTGCTGCTGTAAAGCACATCATGGATTCCAAGACCTTCGACAACGGCACCATCTGCGCCAGCGAGCAGTCCATCGTGACCGAGAGCTGCATTGCCGACAAGGTCAAGGAAGAGGTAAAGCGCCAGGGCGGCTACTTCCTGAACGAGGAGCAGTCCAAGAAGCTGGAAAAGATGATCATGCGTGCCAACAACACCATGAACCCCGCCATCGTCGGCAAGAGCGTGCAGACCATTGCCCGGATGGCCGGAATCACCGTTCCCGAAGGCACTCGCGTTCTGGTTTCCGAGCAGACCGAGGTTGGTCCCAAGCATCCGTATTCCCGCGAGAAGCTGTGCCCCATTCTGGCGTTCTTTGTGGAGCCGGATTGGGAGAAGGCCTGCGAGAAGAGCATCCAGATCCTGCAGAATGAGGGCGCGGGTCACACCATGACCATCCACTCTCAGAACGAGGCTGTGATCCGTGAGTTCGCCCTGAAGAAGCCGGTGTCCCGTCTGCTGGTGAACACTCCCGGCGCTCTGGGCGGCGTGGGCGCCACCACCGGGCTGGCTCCCGCTCTGACTCTGGGCTGCGGCGCGGTAGGCGGCTCCGCCACCTCCGACAACATCAGCCCGCTGAACCTGTTCAACATCCGCCGCGTGGCCTGGGGCCTCTGCGAGCTGGACGACCTGCGGGCTCAGGCCGGCATGGCGCAGCAGCCGGCAGGCTGTGCGTCCGGCAGCTGTGCAGCAGGCGCGGGCCTGAACAGCAGCGACGTGGAACGCATCACTCGTGAGATCCTTGCAGCGGTGCTGAAGAAGAATTGAACAATAACAGGAGGAACTGGTTATGAGCAACATGCAGGCATTGGGAATGGTAGAGACCAAGGGTCTGGTTGGCTCCGTTGAGGCGGCCGACGCCATGGTCAAGGCTGCGAACGTTACGCTGATCGGCAAGGAGCATGTGGGCGGCGGTCTGGTGACCGTTATGGTCCGCGGCGATGTGGGCGCTGTCAAGGCTGCCACCGACGCAGGCGCTGCCGCTGCCGCCAAGATCGGCGAGCTGGTATCCGTGCACGTGATCCCCCGCCCCCACGTGGAGGTGGAGCGCATCCTGCCCCAGCTGCCCGGCGCTGTAGAGACCGAATAAGTCTGGGCTGTTTTCACGCACAATCGGCCGCTCCAGAGGCGGAGCGGCCGATTCAAAACGAAACGATAACAAACAAAAAAACAATTGATTTTTCAGGAGGAAATTATTATGGCTAATCTGCAGGCTCTGGGTATGATCGAAACCAAAGGTCTGGTAGGCTCCATCGAGGCGGCCGACGCTATGGTCAAGGCTGCGAACGTTACTCTGATCGGCAAGGAGCATGTGGGCGGCGGTCTGGTGACCGTTATGGTCCGCGGCGACGTTGGCGCCGTGAAGGCTGCCACCGATGCCGGCGCTGCTGCTGCCGCCAAGATCGGCGAGCTGGTATCCGTGCATGTGATCCCCCGCCCCCACACCGAGGTGGAAGGCATCCTGCCCACTGTTAACGGCTGATTGCCCTGATCGACACTGAAAGGGGCGGACTGAAATGACTACCGTTATTCAGGAAGATACCGTCCGCCAGCTCCACCTGAAACAAAAGGTGATGGAACTTCATGTGACGAAGGACACTTATGTGACCTCGCAGGCAAAGGATTACATTCGGGAAAAAGGCATGCGGCTGATCGTGGATGAACCGGAATCCGCAGGCATTTCCGAAAACAAGGCGATCCGCCCGGCCAAGGAAATGGCGGGCGGTCGTTTTGTAACCCAGGACGGAAAGAATCTGGATGCAAAGCCCGAGCATATGACGCACCTGCATGGAAACCTGCTGGTGGAGAAAAAACATCCCCGGATCGTTCTGCGGGGAATGCTGGACGATCTGCAGGCCGACATCATTGAGCTGCAGGTCCGGGCCGAGGCGCAGGGCATGACCCGCACGGTGGACGAGCTGAGCGAAACACTGGATTACTGCCGGGCGATCATGGCCAGCGAGGTGACGGAAAAGGCGTTTGAGGTGGTTTCCCTGCTGGGAATGGACGAAGCCCACCAGCGTGAGATCTCTCACTACCCCAAAAAATATCTTGGCATCGGCCATCTGATGCCGGACTATCGGATGGGGGCGGTAGCCGTTGGCTTGAACAAGCTGCGCACGAAAACGCGGCAGACCGAGCTGGCAGCGGTCACGGCCTTCTGCACGCCCGACGGCAAAACGGTGCGGGGCGATCTGATCCAGGCGCTCAACCGCCTGAGCAGTACGTTTTATATCATGATGCTCCGCCTGGCGGCAGAGACACAAAAACAAGCAAAGGAAGATCCAAATGAATGAACAGGAGATTTACCAGGTAGTTTCCGGGATCGTGAAGAATGTTCTGTGCGGCGACGCGCAGAGCGGTGCGAATGACATCGTGCCCGTTGAGGTGTCGGCCCGGCATGTGCACCTGACCGACAGCGACGTGGAGGCTCTGTTCGGCGCGGGCCACAAGCTGACCCCCAAGCGCGAATTGTCTCAGCCCGGCCAGTTCCTGGCGGAGGAGCGGGTGACTCTGGTCACCGCCAAGGGCGAATTCCATAACGTGGCGGTGCTGGGCCCCACCCGCAAGCACACCCAGGTGGAGCTTTCCCTCACCGACGCCCGCAGCCTGGGCCTGAACGCCCCGGTTCGCCTGTCCGGCGACGTGAAGGGCTGCCCCGCCATCTGCATTCTGGCCGGCGACAAGATGCTGCGCGCCGAGGAATGCGTGATGGTGGCTCAGAACCACATCCACATGTCGCCTGCCGACGCTGCACGCTACGGCGTACAGGACGGTCAGGAAGTTCGGGTCAAGCTGGAGACCAGCCGCCCGGTGACTCTGGACCGGGTGCTGATCCGCGTAACGGAAACTTCTGCGCTGGCAATGCACGTGGACTTTGACGAGGCAAATGCCTGCGCTCTGCCCAAGGACGGCAAGGGCAAGATCCTGAAATAAGGGAGGGAGCCCGATGGAAGTAACACCGGAACTGATCGAACAGATCACCCAGATGGTGCTTCAGGCGGTTCGCCAGACCGGGCCGGAGCGGGAGCAGCTGCCCGCGGCCCTGCTGATCGGCAGCGGGGAAAACTGGATGCAGTTGGAAAAGCACTTCGAGCTGCGCACGGCGGAGACCTATGAGGGCACCGCGATGCCCTATCGTTTTGTGCTGGTGGATGAGCTGTCCACCGCCCGTCTGGCCGACCTGGCGCTGGGCCGGGATTCGTCCCTGGCGGCCTGCGCGGTATCCAAGGCGCTGCTGGAGGGCGTGCCGGTCTATCTGGCGGAGGAGGCGCTGCCGCACCGCCGGTTTCAAGCCACGGCGAACCCCAGCTATTATGCAATGCTGGAGGGCTATGTGACCCGGCTGGAGCAGTTCGGCGTGCGGGTAATGCCGCGCCGGGATGTGCTCAGCCAGCTTACCCAGGTGCAGCGCACGGCGGAAAGCAAGGAACCGGCGGCTGCCGGGACCTCGGTGCTGTGCGGCAGGGAGCCGGATGTGACCGGCGTTTTGACCGCGGATCAGGTGCAGCGCTTTGCCCGCCAGGGAAAAGCAGCGCTGCTGCTGGCAAAAAAAGCAAAAGTGACCCCCCTTGCCCGGGACGTGATCCGGGAAAAAGGAATTCGGGTCGAATGGCTTGAGGAGAACTGATTTATGCTGATTTGTGAAGTGATCGGCCATGTATGGGCTACCAAAAAAGAACCGTCGCTTTCCGGCCTGAAGATGATGGTGGTGAGAGAACTCACGCCGGACTATGTTCCCACGGACCGCACCTTTGTGGCGGCGGATGTGGTGGGAGCCGGCATCGGAGAACGGGTGCTGACGGTGAGCGGAAGCACGGCCCGAAAGGCTTTGGGCAAGGATGAGCTGGCTGCCGACGCTGCGATCATTGGCATCATCGACAGTGTGGAGACCTGCTGAGGCCGCACTTCCATGAAATTACCCCGGACGAAAGGAAGACGCAACGGATGGTGACCATTGGCTTTTTGGAATCAAGAAGCATTGCCCGCGGAATGAGCGCAGCTGACGCGATGCTCAAGGCTGCCGATGTGCGCCTGATCCGGGCGGGAGTAAGCTGCCCGGGCAAGTACACGGTGCTCATTGCAGGCGAGGTCTCCGCCGTACAGGCTGCGATTGAGGCGGGCGAGGCGGCCGCGGAAAAATTTGTGACGGGAAAAACCGTTCTCGCCCGCCTCGATCCGCAGGTGGTCCGGGCGCTGGAGCATAAAACGCCGCCGCAGCCCTACAATGCCGTTGGCGTTGTGGAATGCTCCAATATCACCGGGTCCGTTCTGGGCGCGGATGCGGCGGTAAAGGCTGCCGATGTGGTCCTTTTGGAGCTTCGCCTGGGCAATGGCATCGGCGGAAAATCTTATCTGGTGGTTACGGGCGATGTGGCGGCGGTAAGCGCCGCGGTGGAGGTTGCCTCGGCAAAGGCGCAGGAGAGCGGACGGCTTTTGGAAGCCGTGGTGATTCCCAGGCCGGACAAGTCGCTGTTCCGCGGCCTTACAGAAGAAGGATGAAACAACTATGGAAGAAAAACAACGCATCATTCAAGAATTTGTTCCGGGCAAACAGGTCACACTGGCGCATGTTATCGCGAACCCTGTGCCGGACCTGCACAAAAAGCTCGGCATCGTGGGCGACTACAGCGGCGCGATCGGTATTCTGACCATTACGCCCAGTGAAGCTGCCATCATTGCAGGCGACGTGGCCAGCAAGGCAGCCGGCGTATCGCTGGCATTTGTGGACCGCTTCAGCGGCTCTGTGGTCATCAACGGCGATGTGGAAAGCGTGGAAGCATCGCTGCAAGCTGTGATGGATACATTGGGCAACGGGATGAACTTTACCCCTGCGCCGATCACAAGAACCTGATAAGGAGCGGGAAACCAATGAAGAAGATCATGCTGGTGGGACGCACCGGAGCGGGGAAAACCAGTTTTTGCCAGGCCATCTACGGCGAGGACCTGGAATATAAAAAGACACAGGCGGTGCAGATCATCAACAATGCGATCGACACGCCGGGTGAATTTGTGGAAAATCGCACGCTGTACCGCGCGCTTGTCATCACGGCAGCGGACGCGGACATGGTCGTGCTGGTGCAGGACTGCACCGACGATCAGTGCATGTTTGCGCCGGGCTTTGCCGGTATGTTCGGGAAGCCGGCCATCGGCATCGTAAGCAAGGTGGACCTTGCGAAGGATTCTTCCGACATTCATGTGGCGGAAGAAAAGCTGGAGCTTGCCGGCTGCGAACGGATCTTCCATATCAGCAACAAGGAAAAAACCGGACTGGAAGATGTAAAAGCTTACATTGGAATAGCGGAAGGTGAGTGAAAGCATGGAGTTTTTTGCAATTGGCGCCAGCGTCGCCATGGGTGAAAACGCACTGGACCGCCTGAAAGAGCTGCCGGTCAAAAAGGCAATGCTGTTCTGCGATCCCTTTTTGGTGAAATCCGGCGCCAGCCGCCAGATCACGGACCGGCTGGACCAGATGGGCGCCGCCTGGGAGCTGTTTGACGGCATCATCCCCGACCCCACCATTGACGTGGTGAGCGCGGGCGTGGCGCGGATCATGGCCTTTGGCCCGGATACCGTGATTGCCATGGGCGGCGGTTCCGCAATCGACACGAGCAAGGCGGTCAGCTATATCTACACCCGCTCGGCCGGGGTGGAAAAGCCCCTGCTGGTGGCTGTGCCCACCACCAGCGGCACGGGCAGTGAGGTGACCTCCTTCTCCGTGATCTCCGATCCCGCCGCGGGCGTCAAGTACCCGCTGGTATCGGACGAGCTGCTGCCGGATGTGGCGATTCTGGACCCCTCGCTCACGCTCAGCGTGCCCGCGGTGGTCACCGCCGACACCGGCCTGGACGTGCTGACCCATGCCGTGGAGGCGTATGTATCGCCCCGCGCTACCGATATGACCGACGCCCTGGCCGAAAAGGCTGCCGCCGCCGTGTTTGAGTATCTGGAATGCGCGGTAAAGAACGGCGGCGACATGGCTGCCCGCAAGCATCTGCAGAACGCGTCCTGCATGGCGGGCATGGCCTTCAATAACGCGGGCCTGGGCCTGTGCCATGCGATGGCCCATTCCATGGGCGCGGTGGTGCACATGTCTCATGGCCGCTGCAACGCGATGCTCCTGCCCCATGTGGTGCGCTTCAACAGCCAGGACGAAACGGTGAGAAAGCGTTATGCGAAGCTGGCCGCGAAGCTGGGCTGCTGCTGCCACAGCGATGCGGTCGCGGTCGAGGGCCTCATTCGCCGCATCGAAGAGCTGATGCGTGCGGTAAACATTCCCGGCGTGATCGCCGACGCGGAAAAGCGGAAGCTGTGCGCAGAAAAAGCGGCGGAGATGGCATGCAACGCCCAGAAGGACCGCTGCATGGCAGACAATCCGATCTCTGCGCAGAACAGTCAGATCGAAGAGCTCTACCAGAAGATCGCCCGGTAAAAACCGCAGGCGATGGAAGCGTGCTTTTAATGCTGATTCTGAAAAAATGCTAAAAAAGCTGAACTCCTTTTTTATGCGGGAGTTCAGCTTTTTTTGATTTATAAAATTCAATTTCATTTAATTGGAAAAGCAGGCTTTTGCAACAGGGATTCCCAGCTGATGAAAGGGGTCGATCTGCGCGGGCGTGGCCTTTGAATCGGTGATGATTCGACTCACACACTCGATGCCGAAGCCCTTTATCATGGAAGCGCAGCCAAGCTTGGAGCTGTCTGCGATCACGATGGTTTTGGAGGCGGAGCGCACCATTTGATTTTCCACAATAAACTCGTCCGTTCGTTGATAAGTAACGCCCCGGTCCGCCGACACGCCGCACGCGGTGAGAAAGCAGGTGTCCAGATGCAGGTGGGCGAAAATCAATCCGGCCAGATCCGAATAAAAGGCGTGCTCGGCGGCCTGATATACGCCGCCTGTGCCGATCACCGTGATGCCGGGAGCACAGCTTAGCTCCTGCAGAATGGCCAGGGAATTGGTGACCACGGTCAGGCTGCGGAATTGCTGGCGGATCAAATGGGCGAGCGCCAGTGCGGTGGTTCCGGAATCCAGCGCGATGGAGTCCCCCTCATGGATATAGCTGACCGCGGCCCGGGCGACCTCCTCTTTTTCGGAGATGTTCTGCATTTTGCGCCGCTTGAAGGGGACGTAGGGGGCGCTGCTCTGGTGCTCTCTGGGCAAAACGGCGCCGCCGTGTACGCGGTAAAGCACCCCGAGGGATTCCAGTGCTTTCAGGTCCTTCCGAACGGTTTCACCGGAGACGCCCAGCGCCGTTTGGATCGTCCCGTTTTTTACATAGCCATTCTTTAACAAAAGTGCCATGATCTCCTTGCGTCTTTGTTCGGCCAGCATAGTGCGAAACTCCTTTTATGAAGTGTTTATACAATATGTAGTATAACATACAAGGATTATGGATACAATGAAAAGACGGAGACTGCGTTTAAAAATATTGTAAAATTTATTGGCTTGTTTCACAAGCTGCCGCATAAAAAAACGGTGTTTGAAACGGGGGAACGGGCCGGTGAAACAGAAATTTCAGACAGGCAGAGATTCTGCACAGCGGCGGCCCTGGGGTTTTCTGCGGGAGTGCGGCAGGAGAGAAAAGCGTTGGCAAAAACAGGCAGCGAACAGCCGTTTCCGCCTGCCGTTGGATGCTCCGTATTTTTTGGGCAAAATATAAAAAATGTCCGAAAACGGGACGAAACCCGGCGGCTGTCCGGTGAAAAGCAGCCGGGTTTTTGCTACGCTATAGGTTGGTATGAGCGATCATTTTTGAAAGGAAGGCGGCTATGGACGTATCGGATTACTCAAACGAGCTGCAGGCCTATTTGCTGGGGCACGGCGACGATCTTCTGGCTCACATCATCCAGTTCAACGAACTGATGATGCGCTATCAGGCGGCCATCAAGGAAGTGAGCACCAAGCTGGAGATCCTGAAAAGTGATTTTCAGATGCGCAACCGCCGCAGCAGCATCGAGAGCATCCAGTCCCGGATCAAGAAGCCTGCCAGCATTCTGAAAAAGCTGAGCAGCCGGGGCCTTGAGGCCGATCTGGAGACCATCCGCACCCAGCTGAGCGATGTGGCCGGCATCCGGGTGATCTGCCCCTTTATCGACGACATCTATCAGGTGGCGGAGCAGCTCGCCATTCAGGACGATATCCGGGTTTTGCGGGTGAAGGATTACATCAAAAATCCCAAGCCCAGCGGATACCGCAGCTATCACATGATCCTGGAGGTCCCGGTCTTTTTTATGGACAACAAGGAGCTGATGCAGGTGGAGGTACAGTTCCGCACGGTGGCCATGGATTTCTGGGCGAGTCTTGAGCATCAGATCAAATACAAAAAGGACATTCCCGACGCGGACGAGCTGGTGCGGGAGCTGAAAAGCTGCGCGGACACCATTGCCGAAACGGACCGCAAAATGCTGGAGCTGCGCTGCCGGATGGAGCAGCAGAAGGACGGCCAAACCGAAAAACGCCCTCCGGCCTTCCCGGAATAACCGCCGGAAAGGCCCAGAGGGCAGGGGACATTCAATGATTTTGCGCATCGCCGCTGTGCTGCAGGGCGATCAGCTTGTCGAAGATCTCGCCGGAGAGCAGGTCCTCCAGCATGCGGACCACCGGTTCCGGGTCGCCCTCCATGCCGTTTTTGGCCCAGTTGTCCATGGACTGGGACTCCCCGATGATCGGCGTGATCTCGGAATAGAAGATCCAGTTGATCACGTCGTATTTGTCCTTGAAATGGTAGTAAAAGGTGTTGCGGCTGATGTGGCAGTGCCGGGCAATCTCGCCCACGGAGATCTCCTCAAAATCCCTGGTCTGCAAAAGCTCTTTGGTGCCCTTTGCCACCATGTATTTGGTGAATTCGGCAGTGGACATCGCACTCGCCTCCGAATCGTTAGGTGATATGGTTTCATTATAACAAAGGCGCCGGGGGCTTTCAACGCGGCCGCCCCGGGCTGCGGGCGGACAGAATCAAAGGAACGGAGTGAAGGATGTGAAATTGGGTCTGGTTGACGTGGGCGGCGGCCTGCGGGGCATTTACGCGGCGGGTGTGCTGGATTACTGCATGGATGAGCACATCGTCTTTGACTGCTGCGTGGGTGTTTCGGCGGGAAGCGCCAACACCACCTCCTATCTGGCGGGGCAGCGGGGCAGAAACTATAAATTCTATTGCGAATACGCCTTTCGCAAGGAATACATGAGCCTTTCCAACTATCTGAAACACCATTCCTACATTGATATGGACTATGTGTACGGGACCCTGAGCAATTCCCGCGGGGAATATCCGCTGGATTACCGGGCCCGCCGCTACAACGAACAGGTGGCCGCCGCCAAGGAATGGGAGAAGGAGGACAAGGTGCTGATCGTCTCGCCGGACGACACCGAGGGCGTGAGCACCCTGTCCAAGGAACGGGAGGCGCTGGACCGGCTGTACCGCAAGGGCTACCGGGACGGTGCGCGCATCAAGGCCTGGCTGGGTCTGGAATAACGGAATAAAAGCATTGGGGCAGCCCGGCACCGCTTCGGCGGCGGCCGGGCTGCTTTTTTGTAGGCGCGAAACAAGGGAAAAGCAAGATTTGACGGCGGGCGGAAACTCCAGTTTTATGGTATGATAAAAAGGAGAAACCCCAGGGAGGTGACGCGCGTGAAAGAGGACCGGGCCATCCACCGGCGCATTTCGGAATATGCCTGTGCCGAACCCCAGGCGCTCCGGCGCGATTTTCAGATCACAAGCGAGGGCTACGACCCCTGGCAGGTGGAGGACAGCCGCCGCCGCTGGGGCGCCAACGTGGTGGCGGGCCGCCGGGCGGACACGGTGCTCTACCGGCTGCGGCGGGCCTTTGTGACCCCCTTTTCCATGATATTGCTGGTGCTGGCCGCCATCTCCTTTGTCACCGATGTGCTGCTGGCCTCCAACTTCAGCCGGAACCTGACCACCGTGTTCATCGTGCTGGGCATGCTGCTCATCAGCGGGGCGGTGCGCTTTGTGCAGGAGCTGCGGGCCAAGCGGGTGGCGGACCACCTCACCGGCATGATCGCCACCCGGGTGCGGGTGCTGCGGGCGGGCCGGTGGACCGAGCTTTGCTCCACCGAGCTGGTGGTGGGCGACCGGGTGCGGCTGGCCGCCGGGGACCGGGTGCCAGCGGACATCCGCCTCACCGAAGCGAAGGACCTGTTCGTCTCCCAGTCGGTGATCACCGGCGAGAGCGGCGTGCTGGAAAAGCGGGCCGTCACTCTGCGCCCCGGCTCCGCAAAGACCGCCGCCGATTACGAGAACGTGGCCTTTCTGGGCTCCACCGTGATGGGCGGTTTTGGCGAGGGCATCGTGCTGGCGGTGGGAGCGGATACGGTCTACGGCGGCTTTTCCGCCGTGGGCGCGGAGCGGAAAAATGGCTTTGACCGGGGCGCGAATTCCATCGCCTGGGTGCTGATCCGCTTTATGGCGGTGCTGATCCCGGTGGTGTTTGCCGCCTGCGGGCTGACCAAGGGCAACTGGCTGTCGGCCTTTCTGTTTGCTTTGTCGGTGGCGGTGGGGCTCACCCCGGAGCTGCTGCCCATGGTGGTGAACGCCTGTCTGGCCAAGGGCTGCGCGGCCATGGGCAAAAAGCAGACGGTGGTCAAGACCATCAACGCCATGCAGGGCTTCGGCAGCATGGACCTGCTCTGTGTGGACAAGACCGGCACTCTCACCGGCGATGTGGTGGCGCTGGAATATTATATGGATGTGCTGGGCAACGAGAGCGGCCGGGTGCTGGAGCTGGCCTACCTGAACAGCCTATACCACACCGGGGTGCAGAACCATCTGGACGACGCCATCCTTCGCTGCCGGGAAATGCCCGGCCAGCAGGAGCGGTTCGAGGGCCTGGCCCGCCGCTGCCCCAAGCTGGACGAACTGCCCTTTGATTACGAGCGGCGTCTGGCGGGCGTGCTGGTGGGCGGAAAAGAAAATCTGCTCATTGTGAAGGGCAGCCTGGACGAGGTCTGCCGCCGGTGCAGCCATGTGGAATACAAGGGCCGGCGGCTGCCCATGGGGCAGGATGCCGCCGCCAGCGTGCATGCGGTGGCGGACGAGATGCTGGAGGACGGCATGAAGGTGCTGGCGGTGGCCTGCAGGCCGATGGAGGGCCGCACCGCCCGCCCGGAGGATGTGCAGGAGCTGACCCTGCTGGGCTATCTTGCCTTTTTCGACGCGCCCAAAAAGACCGCCGCGGCCGCAGTGGCCCGGCTGCGGGAACTGCATGTGGGGGTGCGGGTACTCACCGGTGACCAGAAAAGCGTGGCGGTGTCCATCTGCAAGCGGCTGGGCATCGACGCGGACCGGGTGCTCACCGGCCCCGAGCTGGATGCCCTGAACGAGAACGACGCGACCATGTGCATCGAGCGCACGTCGGTGTTCGCTGAGCTTTCGCCCAAGCAGAAGGCGCGGGTGGTGGCGGTGCTGCGGGCCAATGGCCACACGGTGGGCTTTCTGGGCGACGGCATGAACGATCTTCCCGCCATATTGGAATCCGACGTGGGCATCTCGGTGGACACGGCGGCCCAGGCGGTGAAGGAGGGCGCGGATGTGATCCTCTTGAAAAAGGACCTGAACGTGCTGGGCGAGGGCATTCTGGAGGGCCGCAGGGCCTTCTGCAACCTGTCCAAATACATCCGCATCACCGCCTCGTCCAACTTCGGCAACATCGTTTCCATCGTGATCGCCAGCGTGCTGCTGCCCTTCTTCCCCATGACGGCGGTGCAGCTGCTGCTTTTGAATCTGCTGTACGACCTGCTCTGCCTGGCGCTGCCCTGGGACCAGGTGGACCCGGAGGCCTGCGCCCGGCCGCTGGAATGGTCCGGCCGCACGCTGGGCCGGTTCATGCGGTTCTTCGGGCCGTTGAGCTCCATTTTTGACCTGCTCACCTTCGCCTGGCTCTTCTTCGTGCTCTGCCCGGCGGTGTGCGGGGGCGGGTTTTTCCAGCTGGCGGAGGAGGCCCAGCGGCTGCGGTTCATCGCCCTGTTCCAGACCGGCTGGTTCCTGGAATCCATGTGGACCCAGGTGCTGATCCTGCACCTGCTGCGCACCGCGAAGGCGCCGTTTTTGCAGAGCAGGCCCTCCCGGCCGGTGATGCTGGTCACCGGGCTGGGCATCGTGCTGTTCACCGGCCTGACTTTCACGCCGCTGGGGCGGCTGATCGGCCTGACCGCCCTGCCGCCGGTGTATTTTGCCTTTCTGGCGGTTATGGTGGCGCTGTACCTCTTGCTGGTGAGCCTGGCCAAGGGGCTTTACCGGAAAAAATACCGTGAGCTGATCTGAGAAAGGAGGGGGCCGCTGTGAAAAAGAACATCGGGTTCGCCGCGATGGATCTCTCCCTGGCGGACTGGCTGCGGGAGAAGCTGCGGCTGAACGCCCCCGACACCCCCGCCGCCCGGGAGCTGCTGGAGGGCATTGAGGAGCTGATGAGCGGCCGGGCCGACAGCCTGATGCTGGAGCTGGCCGAGGGCACCCCGGCCGCTGTGCCGGAGGGGGTGCTGCACTGCGGCGCGCTCTCCATCGACCAGCGGCTGCGGCGGGTTGTGCGGGACGGGCAGGAGATCGCCCTCACCCCCAAGGAGTTCGACATTCTGTATTTTCTGGCCCGCAACCGGGGCGAGGTGTTCACCAAGGAGCAGATCTATCAGGCAGTGTGGGAGGACGACTACCTGCTGGACGACAGCAACATCATGGCCTTCATCCGCAAGCTGCGCAAAAAGATCGAGCCCAACCCGGACGCGCCGGAGTACATCCTCACCATCTGGGGCGTCGGCTACAAGTTCAGCGACCGGCTCTGAGGCGCAGAACAACAAAACTGAACAATTCTTACGCAATCGCAAGGAAATCGCAAGGGTTTGCCCATGGGATCTTCCTTGCGATTTTTGTATGATGGAATCAGCGGCCGAGGGGCCGTATCCCAAACAACGAAAGGAGGCGGCGGTATGGATTCCGACGGCAATCCCCGAAGGTACAGAGCATCCCGGGCGGCGGGTCCGAACGCGCCGCGCCCCGTGCTCTGACCGCTTTGTTTTGAACGGCAAGGAGGAATGAGCAATGATCAACAACAAGAAAAACGCGGCGGCCCGGCAGGCTGCCGAAAAAGCACGCATCCGCCAGGAGGTGGACCGCCGCATCCAGGACGCAGCGGCCTGCCCCATCCCGGATGTGCTGCAGGAGCTGAACACCACCCTGCGGGGCCTGAACGAGCAGGCGGTGGCCCGCAGCCGCGCCCGCTACGGCGCGAACCGGGTCACCCATGAAAAGCGGCAGTCGCTGGCAAAGCGGCTGGCCGGGGCCTTCATCAACCCCTTCACCGCCATTCTGTGCTGCCTGGCGCTGGTGTCCATCATGACCGACATGGTCTTCCCGCTGTGCTCGCTGTTCGGCGGCACCCCCGAGGACTTCGACTGCCTGACCGTGGTCATCATCCTCACCATGGTGCTGATCTCCGGCACCCTGCGTTTTGTGCAGGAGTCCCGCAGCGGCAACGCGGCGGAAAAGCTGCTGGCCATGATCACCACCACCTGCACCGTCACCCGGCGGGAGCAGGAGCTGGCCGAGATCCCGCTGGACGAGCTGGTGGTGGGCGACATCGTGCATCTCTCGGCCGGGGACATGATCCCCGCCGACCTGCGCATTTTAGAAGCAAAGGACCTGTTCCTCAGCCAGGCCAGTCTCACCGGCGAGAGCGAGCCGGTGGAAAAGACCGCCGCGGTGAGCGAGCCGAAGGAGACCATCACCGACCACACCAACATTGTCTTCATGGGCAGCAGCGTGGTCTCGGGCAGCGCCACGGCGGTGGCGGTCTGCGTGGGCGACAATACCCTGTTTGGCTCCATGGCCAGCGCGGTGGCGGGCGAGGCGGTGGAGACCAGCTTCACCCGCGGGGTGAACGCGGTGTCCTGGGTGCTGATCCGCTTCATGCTGGTGATGGTGCCGCTGGTCTTCTTCATCAACGGGCTGACCAAGGGCGACTGGCTGGACGCCTTCCTCTTCGGCATCTCCATCGCGGTGGGCCTCACCCCCGAGATGCTGCCCATGATCGTGACCACCTGCCTGGCCAAGGGCGCGGTGTCTATGAGCAAGAAAAAGACCATCGTCAAGAACCTGAATTCCATCCAGAACTTCGGCGCCATCGACGTGCTCTGCACCGACAAGACCGGCACCCTCACCCAGGATCAGGTGGTGCTGGAATACCACCGGAACTTGAACGGGGAAGAGGACACCCGGGTGCTGCGCCACGCCTATCTGAACAGCTATTTCCAGACCGGCTACAAAAACCTGATGGACCTGGCGATCATCCGCAAGACCGAGGAGCAGGAGGCCGCCGACCCCCGTCTGCTGGACCTGTCTGAGCATTATGTGAAGGTGGATGAAATTCCCTTCGACTTTGCCCGCCGCCGCCTGACCACCGTGGTGCAGGACAAGACCGGCAAGACCCAGATGGTGACTAAGGGCGCGGTGGAGGAGATGCTGGCGATCTGCAGCCACGCCGAGTGCGACGGCACGGTCCAGCCCCTGACCGAGGAGCTGCGCCGCCGCATTTTGCAGGCGGTGGACGAGATGAACAACAAGGGCTTCCGGGTGCTGGCCATTGCCCAGAAGAGCAGCCCCGCCCCGGCGGGGGCCTTCGGGGTAAAGGACGAGCAGGACATGGTGCTCATGGGCTATCTGGCCTTTCTGGACCCGCCCAAGGAGTCCACCGCCGCCGCCCTCCGGGCATTGAAGGCCCACGGCGTCACCGCCAAGATCCTCACCGGCGACAACGAAAAGGTCACCCGCACCATCTGCCGCCAGGTGGGCCTTAAAGTTCGGAACATGCTGCTGGGCGCGGATGTGGCCCGCATGAGCGATGCGGAGCTGGCCCGGGCGGCGGAATCCACCGACGTGTTCGCCAAGCTCACCCCGGACCAGAAGGCCCGGGTGGTGGCGGCGCTGCGCTCGAACGGTCACACCGTGGGCTTCATGGGCGACGGCATCAACGACGCGGCCGCCATGAAGGCCGCCGACATCGGCATCTCGGTGGATACCGCCGTGGATGTGGCCAAGGAATCGGCGGATGTGATCCTGCTGGAAAAGGACCTGATGGTGCTGGAGCAGGGCATCATCGAGGGCCGCAAGACCTACGCCAACATGATCAAGTACATCAAGATGACCGCCTCCTCCAACTTCGGCAACATGTTCTCGGTGCTGGCGGCCAGTGCGCTGCTGCCGTTCCTGCCCATGATGAGCGTGCAGCTGATCGTGCTGAACCTGATCTATGATCTCTCCTGCACCGCCATCCCCTGGGACAATGTGGACGAGGAGTTCATCGCCCGCCCCCGCAAGTGGGATGCCTCCAGCGTGGGCAGCTTCATGCTCTGGATCGGGCCCACCAGCTCCATCTTCGACTTCCTCACCTATATCTTCATGTACTTCGTCTTCTGCCCGCTGTTTGTCTCCGGCGGAGTGCTGTACAACGACCTGACCAATCATTTCAGCGGCCCCCAGCTGGCCGGGATGCAGGCGGCCTATCTGGGCATGTTCCAGGCGGGCTGGTTCGTGGAATCCATGTGGAGCCAGACTCTGGTCATCCATATGATCCGCACCCCCAAGCTGCCTTTCCTCCAGAGCCGGGCTTCTGCTCCGCTCACCCTGGTCACTCTGGCGGGCATCACCGCGCTCACCATCATTCCCTTCACCCCGCTGGGAACCCTGCTGGGCTTCGTGGCCCTGCCGCCGCTGTACTTTGCCTTCCTGATCCCCTGCATCCTGCTGTATATGGCGCTGGCCACCAGCCTGAAAAAGGCCTATGTGCGCCACTACGGAGAACTGCTTTGATGTTATGCTGAAAGGAGCGATTACCATGACCCTGACCATGAACTGGGCCGCCGTCTGGACGCGGCTGTTCGGCACCACAACCCTCTGGGGGCTGGATCTGGGCTTCTGGGCGGCGCTGGCCGCCGTGGCACTGATCGTGATCACCATGAACGTGGTGTTCTGGGGCATGAAGCCCGCCGCGCCCCGGCCCGAGCAAAAAGAGACTGTATAAAGTAAACCGCCCGCCCCGAGGGATTCCGGGGCGGGCGGTTTGACTTTTTTAATCAGGCGTGGGGGTAAAAATCGCTCACGGTGTTGGTCACCAGCCGGAAGGTGAGCTGGGCCATGTGCTGGGGGCTCTCCTCGCAGCCCCGACTCAGCCAGTCTTTAATCAGGCCCACGCCCCCGGCCACGCAGTAGGCGTAGGTGTATTTCAAATCGTCCATCCGCTCGGGGAAGGCCTGGCGCAGCGCGGCCAGGCTGTAGTGGGAGAGCATCTCCTCAATCCGGTGCAGAAAGGCGATGTCCCCGTGGGGGCCCAGCAGGGCGGCGCAGATCTCCCGATTCTCAAACAGGATGGCGAAGATGTCCTCAATGAAGGGGAAGCTGTTTTCGTTGAAGGGGCTCACCGGGTGGGTGCGGATGGTGTGCAGGATCTCCTCGAACAGCTCGTTCTCCACGCTTTCCAGCATATTATAAATATCGGTATAGTGCAGATAGAAGGTGGAGCGGTTGATGTCCACCAGGTCCACCAGCTCCTTCACCGTCACCTCGTTCACGCTCTTCTGGGCCATCAGCTGGGCAAGACCGTGGCGCAGCTGGGCCTTGGTGCGGCGGATGCGCCGGTCCGGCTTTTTCTCCATGGGTGCGCTTCCTTTCATTTGTAAAAGATTTGTGACTGTTCAACACAAAACGACGCAATGTCTATTAATGGATACTGCGACGCAAACTGTCGGTTGTGCTCGGCTTCTTCGCTTAGTATAATTCTCCTTGCAGGAAAAAGCAATACTGCGATGAATAAACAACATGGTATTGATTTTCTGAGAGATCGAGGAAAGGAAGCGATTTTTTCGTTCTATGCTGAAAAATGAATGGAAAAAGCTGCTGAGCAACAAGCTGATGCTGGTGGTAGTGGTGGCCATCGTCGCCATTCCCACCATCTACACCACCCTGTTTCTGGGCTCCATGTGGGACCCCTACGGCAGCGTGGAACACCTGCCGGTGGCACTGGTGAATCAGGACCAGCCGGTGGAATACGAGGGCAAGACCCTGGATGTGGGCGCCGAACTGGTGGACAGCCTGCTGGAGGATGCCTCCCTGGACTTCCACCAGGTAAGCGAGGAGGACGCGGCCAAAGGGCTGGCGGCAGGGGATTACTATATGGTAATCACCATTCCGCAGGACTTCTCGGCCAACGCGGCCACCCTCACCGACGATCAGCCCAAGCAGATGGAGCTGAACTACGAGACCAACCCCGGCACCAACTACATCGCCTCCAAGCTGAGCGAGACGGCCATGAAGGAGATTCAGGCCAGCGTGCGGGAAGAGGTGACCAAGACCTACGCCGAGACCATGTTTGACCAGCTCACCGAGGTGGGCGACGGCATGCAGGAGGCGGCGGACGGCGCGGGCGAGATCCGGGACGGCGCAGACAAGCTGGCGGATGGCAACAACACCATCCGGGAGAATTTGCAGCTTCTGGCGGATAGCACCCTTACCTTCCGCAGCGGCAGCGAGACCCTGACCGAGGGCCTTGCCCAGTACACCCAGGGCGTGCAGCAGCTGGCCGACGGCGCGAAGAAGCTGGACGACGGTGCAAAGCAGCTGAAGGACGGCGTGGACCAGCTGGGCGCTTCGGCCCCGGCGCTGGCCCAGGGCGTGAGCGCGCTGAACGACGGCGCATCCCAGCTGGCCCAGGGCACGGCCCAGGCCAAGACCGGCAGCGACACCCTGGCGGGCGGCGCGGCCCAGGTGGATGACAATCTGAAAACCCTGAACGAGGGTCTTGCCCAGCTGCAAAGCCAGACCGAAGCCCTGCCGGATTCCGCCTCGGCGCTGGATTCCGGCGCAGCCCAGGCGCTGGAGGGCGCGAGAGCCCTGCAGCAGGGCGCACAGGGCCTGGCCGCAGGCGCGGACAAGGCCAGCCAGGGCGTGGCGGGTTTGAATCAGGGACTGCAGACCCTGAGCGGCAAGTCCGAGGAACTGAATCAGGGCGCGGCCCAGCTGAAAAACGGACTGGATGCTCTGGCAGCCGCGGCGGGCGGCTCGGATGTGTCCGGCAGCCTGACCGCTCTGGCCGGGCAGCTGGAGCAGGCGGCCCAGGCGGCCGGAGCGGGCGCAGTGGCCCCGCAGGACCCGGCGGCTCTGGCCCAGACCATCGCGGACAATACCGCTGCCGCCCAAAGCGGCGATCTGGATGCAGTGAATGCTCTGATCGCGGCGGCCAATGAGCTGGCCAATGTGGCACAGCAGGATTACAACGACGCAAACACCGCCAACGCAGCCCGCCAGCAGGCGGCCGATGCCCTCAGCGGCGCGGCCGGTGCGCTGGCCAATGCGGCGGGCGGTTCCGGTTCCGGCGACCTGAGTGCGGCCCTCGGCCAGCTGCAGCAGGGCGCGGCTCAGCTGCAAACCGGCCTGTCGGCCTACACCGCCGGTGTGGACCAGGCGGCTGCGGGCAGCGCGGCCCTGGCGGATGAGACCACCGGCCTGCCCGCTCTGAACGCGGGGGCCCAGCAGCTCTCGGCCGGGTGCGATTCTCTGGTGAACGGCCTTGCCCAGCTGCAGGGCGGCACCAGCCAGCTGGCCCAGCAGGCACCCCTGCTCACCGGCGGCATCGCCCAGGCGGCCAGCGGCGGCGCGGCTCTGCAGCAGCAGGGAACCGCGGTGCTGCGCCAGGGCGCGGCCCAGCTGAACAGCGGCCTGGATGCTCTGGTCACCGGCAGCGGCAGCCTGAAGGACGGCATGAGCAGTCTGAACGGCCAGCTGCCCGCCCTCACCGACGGCGTGGGCCGTCTGCAGCAGGGCACCAAGGACCTGAAGGACGGCACCACCCAGCTGGTGACCGGCGCGGATACCCTCACCCAGAACAGCCCGGCTTTGAATCAGGGCGCGGCCGCCCTCACCGACGGCGCGGGCCAGATCCAGAGCGGCGCCCAGCAGCTGGCGGACGGCAGCGGCGAGCTGGCCGACGGCATCGACCAGCTGACCGACGGCGCGAATACCCTCCAGACCAGCCTGGCGGACGGCGCGGACGAGATCCGCTCCACCAACACCAGCGACGCGGTGGTGGATATGTTCGCCGCCCCGGTGGTCTCTGAGGAGACTCAGCTGACCCAGGTGCCCAACAACGGGCACGCCATGGCCCCTTACATGATGTCGGTGGCCCTGTGGGTGGGCTGCATCGCCTTCAGCCTGATGTATCCCCTCACCGAGTACGCGGGCAAGCTCAAGAGCGGCACCGCCTGGTGGCTGAGCAAGGCCTCGGTGCTGTATCCAATTGCGCTGCTCCAGGCGCTGGTGATGGTGGGCGCGCTGCACGCCATCAACGGCTTCGAACCGGGCCGCATGGGCCAGACTCTGCTGGTGGCCTGCGTGGCTTCGCTGACCTTCATGTCGGTGATGTACTTCTTCACCAATCTGCTGGGCAAGGTGGGCAGCTTTTTGATGCTGGTCTTCATGGTGATCCAGCTGGCCGGTTCGGTGGGCACCTACCCGCTGGAGCTCTCCGGCTCCTTCGTGAAGTACCTGCATGACTGGGTGCCCTTCACCTACACCGTTACCGCCTTCCGCCGTGCCATCTGCGCCGGCGAGGACGTGACCGGCTGCCTTGCCTACCTGGCGGTATGGCTGGTGGTCTTCACCCTGCTGACCATCCTGGTGTTCGCGGTGCGCGCAAAGCGCATCAAGGCGGATAAGCCCACCCTGATGGTCTGGCTGGAGGAGCATCACCTGGCCTGACCCAAGTATTAAAAAACTTCCCTTACTCCCCTTGGCCGGTTTTATTCCGGTTTGAGCCCCGCTTCGTGCAAAACGCACGAAGCGGGGCTTTTTTTGCACGAAATGCAAAAAATCAGGGGAGAGTATTGTCAAAGTTGATAAAAATATTAAAAAATGGAAAAGATTTTTGCGGGAGAAGCGAATTTTTTTGCTATAAGACAGAAGAATTTTCTATCGTTTTTGCGCCCCAAAGGCGGTAAAATTTACCACAGAGAAAGCATCCTGGGGATGCGAAAACGAACGGCACAAGAACCGAATCCAATCACAGGAGGAAAACGAAAATGAAAAAGAAACTCGCGCTGCTGCTGGCTTCCGTAATGGCCATTGGCATGCTGGCCGGCTGTGGCGGCGCTCCCGCTTCCACCGCTTCCACCGCAACTTCCGGCAGCACCTCCACCGCTGCCTCCACTGAGGGCGGCACTGCTACCGCTACCAGCGACCTGCAGGTGGACGTATTCTACTATGACTTCTCCGATATCTACATCTCCAGCGTGCGCGCCGCCATGGATGAGCAGCTGAAGGCAATGGGCATCGAGCCCAAGAACTGGGATGCCGCCGGCAGCCAGCCCACCCAGACCGACCAGGTCAAGACCGCCATCACCGCCGGTTCCGACCTGCTGATCGTAAACATCGTGGAGACCTCCACCTCCGACCCCGCGAAGGACATCGTGGAATCTGCCCGCGCTGCGGACATCCCCGTGATCTTCTTCAACCGCGAGGTTGCCGACAACGAAGTGATCAACAGCTATGAGAAGTGCGCCTTCGTTGGCACCAACGCTCCCGACGCCGGCCACATGCAGGGCGAGATGATCGGTGAGTACCTGCTGGCCAACTACGACGCAGTTGACCTGAACGGCGACGGCACCATCTCCTACGTTCTGTTCAAGGGCCAGGAGGGTAACGCGGAGGCCGAGGCCCGCACCCAGTACGCTGTGGAAGACGCCAACAAGCTGCTGACCGAGGGCGGCAAGCCCGAGCTGGCCTACTACGATTCCAGCGCGACCACCAAGTATCTGGTAGACGCTCAGGGTAAGTGGAGCGCCCAGGCTGCCAACGACTACATGGTTTCCCTGCTGGGCTCCTACAACGAAGGCAACAAGAATATGGTTGAGCTGATCATCTGCAACAACGACGGCATGGCCGAGGGCGCCATCTCCGCTCTGCAGAACGTTGGCTACAACAATGGCGAAGGCACCACCATCATCCCCGTGTTCGGCGTGGACGCCACCGACTCCGCCAAGGCTCTGATCAAGGCCGGCAACATGACCGGTTCCATCAAGCAGGACGCCGTGGGCATGGCTACCACCATCAACACCCTGGTCAAGAACGTGCAGGACGGCGCTGACCTGATGGCCAACACCGACCAGTTCGTGGTTGACTCCGACGTGGATAAGATCCGCGTTCCCTACCAGATGTACGACGGCACCTCCGAGGAATAATTTCTCCCCGATCTTTGTGCCTGAAATGTAACCGGCAAGGCGGGGCTGCCCACTGGCAGCCCCGCTTCGCCCTGACAAAACCACCGCTTCGGGCGCGGCCCGGAAGGCGGGCTGTGGCCGAAACGGTGGTTTGCGACCGCGAGAGGAGGAAAATTATGGACAAGCCGGCCCTGCTGGAGATGCGCGGCATCTGCAAGGAATTCCCCGGCGTAAAGGCGCTGGATAACGTGGACCTGACCGTCCGCCCCGGCACCGTACATGCCCTGATGGGCGAGAACGGCGCGGGCAAATCCACCCTGATGAAATGCCTGTTCGGCATCTATCACCGGGACGCGGGCACCATCAAGCTGGATGGCAAGGAAGTGGATTTCAAGAGCTCCAAGGACGCGCTGGAAAACGGCGTGGCCATGGTGCATCAGGAGCTGAATCAGGCTCTGACCCGCAGCGTGCAGGATAACCTGTGGCTGGGCCGCTACCCCAAGGTGGGCGGCATTATGGTGAGCGAGAGCATCATGGCCAAGGAGACCAAAAAGATCTTCGATACCCTGGAGGTCACGGTCAACCCCAAGGCCATCATGTCCACCCTGCCGGTTTCCCAGCGGCAGATGGTGGAGATCGCCAAGGCGGTTTCCTACAACTCCAAGATCATCGTGTTCGACGAGCCCACCTCTTCGCTGACCGAAACGGAAGTGGAGCATCTGTTCCGCATCATCAACATGCTGCGGGACAAGGGCTGCGGCATCATCTACATCTCCCATAAGATGGAGGAGATCCTGCGCATCAGCGACGACGTGACCATCATGCGGGATGGTCAGTGGGTGGCGACCCGCCCCGCCAAGGAGCTGACCATGGACGAGATCATCCGCCTGATGGTGGGCCGCGAGCTGACCAACCGCTTCCCCGAGAAGACCAACAAGCCCGCGGACGTGATCCTGGACGTGCAGCACATCGCGGGCAAATACACCCGCCTGAAGGACGCCACCTTCCAGTTGCGCAAGGGCGAGATTCTGGGCATCGCCGGTCTGGACGGCTCCGGCCGCACCGAGGTGCTGGAAAACCTGTTCGGCGCCATGACCCGTGAGGGCGGCACCATCACCCTGCACGGCAAGCCCATCCGCAACCGCAATCCCAAGGAGGCCATCAAAAACGGCTTCGCGCTGCTCACCGAGGAGCGGCGGGCCACCGGCATCTTCGGCATTCGGGACATCAAGGAAAACACCGTGATCTCCAGCCTGAAGGATTATCTGATGGGCGGCTTCTACTTAAACGACAAGAAGATGAAGGAAAACACCGACTGGGCCATCCAGGCGATGCACATCAAGACCCCCAGCCAGCACACGCAGATTCGCTCGCTGTCCGGCGGCAACCAGCAAAAGGTCATTCTGGGCCGGTGGCTGCTCACCAAGCCTGAGATCCTGCTGCTGGACGAGCCCACCCGCGGCATCGACGTGGGCGCGAAATACGAGATCTACCAGCTGATCATCGACCTGGCCAACGAGGGCAAGGGCGTTATTATGGTCTCGTCGGAAATGCCCGAGCTTCTGGGCGTGTGCGACCGGATTCTGGTCATGTCCGGCGGGCAGGTAGCCGGTGAGGTGGACGCCCGCACCACCACTCAGGAAGAGATCCTGACCCTGGCCGCCAAGTATGTGTAAAGAGGAGGAACCGACCCATGAGTAATTCCACCAAGGAACTTGCGCTGAAAACAAAGTCCATCACCCCCAAGCAGGTGGGCAACGCGCTTTTGAACAACGCCCTCATCATCATCATGCTGCTGGTGGCCGCATACGTGGCCGTGACCCAGCCTTCCTTCCTGGCTCCCAACTCGCTGATCAACCTGCTGTCTCTGACGGCGGCTTATCTGCCCGTTGCGCTGGGCATCGCCGGATGCATCGTGCTCACCGGTACCGACCTGTCCGCCGGCCGTGCGGTAGGTATCACCGCCTGTGTGGCGGCCTCCCTGCTGCAGGCCACCGACGCGGCCAATAAGATGTGGCCGGGCATCGGCACCCTGCCCATCCCCCTGGTCATCCTGATCGTTGTGGCCATCGGTGCAGCCATCGGCGCCTTCAACGGCTTCTTCGTGGCCAAGTTCAAGCTGCATCCCTTCATCGTTACCCTGGCTACCCAGCTGATCCTCTACACCATCCTGCTGCTCTACGTCCAGCAGGGCAACAACAAGGGCATGGCCATTTCCGGTCTGTCCGCCGAGTACCGCAACTTCGTTGTGGGCAACCCCCCGCTGCTGAGCTTCGGCAGCATCCAGATCCCCAACTACGTGATCTACGCGGTTCTGCTCACCATCCTCATGTGGTTCATCTGGAACAAGACCACCTTCGGTAAGAACATGTTCGCTCTGGGCGCCAACGAAGAGGCTGCCCGCGTTTCCGGCGTAAACGTATTCGCCACCACCATCGCCGTGTTCGCCCTGGCGGGCGCCATGTACGGCTGGGCTGGTTTTGTTGAGTCCGCCCGTATCGCTTCCAACACTGCCAACACCGGCGTGAACTACGAGCTGGACGCCATCGCGGCCTGCGTCATCGGCGGCGTATCCTTCGTAGGCGGCATCGGTAAGATCAGCGGCATCGTGATCGGCGTTATCATGCTGCGCCTGATCTTCGTGGCTCTGCCGCTGGTGGGCATGGACCAGAACCTGCAGTACGCCATCAAGGGCGGCATCATCCTGTTCGCCTGCGCACTGGATATGCGGAAATATCTGGTCAAGAAATAATCCTTTTGTGCACACACCGCCGGGCCGCTCCGACCCGGCAGGAAAGGGGCGGCTGTCCGGTAAAACGGGCGGCCGCCCCTTTTCCGTTTGCGGCGGAATTGCGGCTTAAAGCCGGCCCAAATCCTGCCAAATATGATATACTGTTCTAAGAAAGAGAAACGACCTCTGGAGGAAAGAAAATGGACGGATACCGCATCCTTTTGGCGGATGACGAGGAAGAGCTGCGGGCGGGCATCCGCCGCCGCATCGACTGGGCTGCCCTGGGCTTTGTGCTGGCCGGGGAGGCCGCCAACGGTCAGGACGCATTGGAACTGGCCGAGCAGCTGCGGCCGGACGTGGTGCTCACCGACATCAAAATGCCCTTTATGGACGGACTCACCCTCTGCCGCCGCCTGAAACAGCAGCTGCCCGCGGTGCGGCTGGTGATCTTTTCCGGCTTCGACGAGTTCGACTATGCCCGGCAGGCCATCGGCATGAATGTGTTTGAATACCTGCTCAAGCCCATCACCTCGGCGGAGCTGAGCGACGTGCTGGTGCGGCTGAAACGGGATATGGACGAGGAGCGGGTGCGCCGTCAGGACATGGAAAAGCTGCGCCGCAGCTACGAGGAGAACCTGCCGGTGCTGCGCGGCCAGTTCTACACCCGGCTGCTGAGCGGCCAGCTCAAGTCCGGCCAGATCATGGAGCGGGCCGCCCGCTATGAGATCGAGCTTTCCGGCAAAAGCTGGGTGGCGGCGCGGGTACACGGCAGCAACCTGGGCGACGACCCGGACGAATTGATCCTGCTCTCGCTGCAAAATTTCTTTGCCGAGAACACCGAGCTGCCCGGCTGCCAGCTGCACTGGTGTTTGTACGACGATGACCTGGCGGTGATCGCCGCCTTTGAGGGCGAGGCCGCGGTGTATGACCTGCTGCGGGAGCTGGAGCGGGTGCGCGCTCTGGCCGAGACCCTGCTGGGGCTGCGGCTCACCGTGGGCGCGGGCCTGGCGGTGGAGACCCCGGGCCAGCTGGCCGGGTCCATTCAGGGAGCCAAAAGCGCGCTGGACTACCGGTCCATTCTGGGGCCGGGGCGCACGTTATACATCGGGGACCTGGAGCCCCGGGGCGCGGCGGCGCTGCCCTTCGACGCAGCGGCCGAGCGCCAGCTGGTGAACGCGGTGAAGCTGGGCACCCCGGAAAAGGTGCGCCGGTTCACCCAGGGCTGGCTGAGCCAGGCCAAGAGCGACAGCTCTATGAGCCAGATGCAGTGCTTTTTTCTGGAGCTGGTGGCCTGCCTGATGCGGCTGGCCCGGGAGGCGGAGATCCCCCAGGAGGAGGTGTTCGGCCCGGGCTTCACCGGCGCAGTGCGCATCTCGGATTTCAGCGGCCCGGAGCAGCTGGGCAGCTGGGTGGAGGAGCGCTGTTTGCACCTGCAGGAGCTGCTGCGCCGCCAGCGCAGCTACGCCGCCGCCCGCACAGTGGACAAGGCCCGGGAATTCATCGTCGAGAACTTTTCCAACAGCGATCTCTCGGTGGAAATGCTCTGCGACCATCTGCATCTTTCCCCGGCCTATTTCTCCACCATGTTCAAGCGGGAGACCGGCATGAGCTTTACCGCCTATGTGACCAAGGTGCGCATGGAGGCCGCCGCCGAGCGGCTGCGCGCCAGCGAGGAAAAGACCTATCTGATCGCCGAACAGACCGGCTATCTGGACCCGAACTATTTCAGCTACGTGTTCAAGCGGTACTTCGGCACCAGCCCCTCCAAGTACCGGGCCGAGAGCCAGCAGGGGCAGTAATCCAAACGAAAAGGGGGGCAGCCTATGCTGCTGCGGGCGCTTCGGGAGCTGCGGGGCCGGTTCTCCCGCTCCTACGAACGAATGAGCATCCAGCGGGTGATCTCGCTTACCTTCACGGCAGTGGCGGTGGCGGGCGCACTGTTCATCGGCCTGTCGCTCACGCTGCGGTATTCGTCGGTGAACCAGAAGATGCAGGCCCAGGCCAGCCAGCAGGTGCTGGCCCAGGTGAACCTCTCGCTGGACAACCACCTGCGCCGGATCATGCGGGTGTCGGACACGGTGTACTACCGCCTTTTGAAAAACGCCGACCTGGCCGAGGGCCTTCCCACCCAGAGCCTGTCGCTGCTGTATGAGGAAAACCGGGATTCCCTGGTCTCCATCGCGGTATTCGACTCCAAGGGCCGGCTGGTCACGGCGGCCCCGCTTTCCGAGCTGAAGACCGGGGCAGACCCGGCGGGGCAGGGCTGGTTTTCCACTGCGCTGGGCCAGATCGAGAACATCCACTTTTCCACGCCCCACGTGCAGGACCTGTTCCAGACCGCGGACGGCAGCTACCATTGGGTGATCTCGCTGAGCCGTCAGGTGGAATTGACCCGGGGCGGCGCCAGTGAGAGCGGCGTGTTGCTGGTGGACATGAGCTTTTCCGGGGTGGAGCAGATCTGCCGCAACGCCAGCATCGGCATGGACGGCTACCTCTACATCGTGGACGCAAACGGGGAACTGATCTATCATCCCCGCCAGCAGCTGATCTACGCGGGCCTCGATCAGGAGAACAACCGGGAGGCCGCCTCCCTCAGCGACGGAACCCACTGGGAGAACTTCCAGGGCCAGCGGCGGCAGGTGACGGTGAAGACCGTGGGCTACACCGGCTGGAAGCTGGTGGGCGTGACCCCGGTGCAGGGCCTGGCGGTGACCACCGCCCAGTTCGTGCTGTTCGTGGCCTCGGTGCTGCTCTTCTCCATCTTTTTGCTGGTGTTCGTGAACGGACGGCTTTCCGCCCACATCGCCGAGCCCATCCGCCGTCTGGAGCAGGCGGTGCGCCAGACCGGCCGGGGCGGCGAGATGCCCCAGGTGCCCGAGGAGGGCTGCTACGAGGTACGCAGGCTGGAGCACTCCATCCGGTCCATGGTGTCCACCATGCGTCACCTGATGGACGACGTGATCCAGCAGGAGGAGGACAAGCGCCGCAGCGAGCTGGAGGTGCTGCAGTCCCAGATCAACCCGCACTTCCTCTACAATACGCTGGACTCGGTGATCTGGCTCACCGAGAGCGGCCGATACGAGGATTCCATCCGCATGGTCACGGCGTTGGGGCGGCTGTTCCGCATCTCGCTGAGCCGGGGCAAACGGGTCATCCCGCTGGAGAGCGAGCTGGACCACGCGGGCTACTACATGACCATCCAGCGCATTCGCTACAAGAACAAATTCACCTTCGAGATCAGCCGGGAGACCGACACCGCCGGTCTTTACTGCCTGAAGCTCATCATCCAGCCCCTTCTGGAAAACGCCATCTACCACGGCATGGCCGCCGAGGACGACGACGGCCGCATCACCGTGCGCCTCTGGCGGGAAGGGGAGGACATTTACATTGACGTGACCGACAACGGCCTGGGCATGCCGCCGGAGGTGGCGGCCAGCCTGCTGGACGAGAGCCGCCCCCTGCCCGCCAAGGGCTCGGGCATCGGAGTGCGCAACGTGCACCGGCGCATCCAGCTGGCCTACGGGCCCCAGTACGGGCTGGAATTCCACAGTGAGCCGGACGAGGGCACCACCGCCCGCATCCATCTTCCGGTGCTTACCCAGCCGGAAGAGGGCACAGGGAAGGAGGCAGGGCGATGAAGCAGAAAGGATACCGGGCCTGGCAGATGGTAGTGCTGGGCCTGCTGGCCGCCGCCATGGTGGTGAGCCTGATGATTCCCGAGTCGCTGCTCACCCCACCCGGCCCCAAACGGGTGGAAATTTCCATCCTGCTGCGCCAGGGTGACAGCGAGGTCTTTTCCACCGCCCGGCAGGGCATGGAGCAGGCCGCCGAGGACCTGGGCGCCGAGCTGCGCTTTCTGACTCTGGAGGCCGAGGACGACGGAATCAGCCAGGTGGAGCTGCTGCGCCGCCAGGCCGAAATGGACGTGGACGCGGCGGTGGTCATCCCGGCGGACTGCACCGCACTGGAACAGCTGCTGGACGACTGGCAGGGCCTGCCGGTGGTCACGCTGGAATCCCAGGTGGCGGGCGCGCAGGCCTTTGTGGGCATCGACGACGAGGCGGTGGGCCGGATGCTGGCCCAGCAGGTGGCCGGGAGCTGCCCGGCTTCCGGCCGGGTACTGCTGGCGGATGCCTTCCCCGGCTGCGCGGGCCCGTCCCGGCGACTGGAAAGCGCGAAACAGACACTCAAGACGGCGGGCTTTGCCCCCGAGGTGTGCAGTGAACTCACCGTCGAGGCGCTGGAGGGCGCAGCCGCGGTGCTCTGCTTTGAACCGGTGAGTCTGGAGCAGGCCGCCGCGCTGGCGGCCCAGTGCGAAGCTGCGCCGCTGGTGTACGGGGCAGGGGTGTCCGCATCGGTGGTGGCCTCGCTGGAGACCGGCGGCATTGCGGCGGCAATCGCCTGGAGCGATTACGCGGCGGGCTATCTGGCAGTGAGCCAGGCAGCGGCAGCCGCCCGGGGCGAGCAGGCGGAAAGCCAGACCCTCCCCGTGACCCTGGTGAAGGAAGGAGAAACCTATGACAAGGATCATCAAAAGCTGCTCTACCCGGTCTTTTCGTAAAGGGCTGAAAGCGCTGAGCCTGCTGCTGGCGGCGGCGCTGCTGGCGGCCTGCGGCAGCGGCCGGGCGGCGGAGCCACGCACCCTGCGGGTGGGCGTGGCGGTGTATCTGCAGTCCGACACCTTCATCAGCACACTGGTGAAGGAGCTGGAAAAGCTGGCCCAGGCCCGGGAAAGCACGGACGGCATAAAAATCAATCTGAACGTGGTGGACGGCCGGGGCTCCCAGCTTACCCAGACCGAGCAGATCGACCGGCTCATCGCGCTGGACTACGACGTGCTGTGTGTGAACATCGTGGACCGCACCAGCACCGCCCAGCTGATCGACAAGGCCAAGGAGGCGGACATTCCGGTGATCTTCTTCAACCGGGAGCCGGTGGCCGAGGACCTGCACCGCTGGGAAAAGGTGTATTACGTGGGAGCCAAGGCGGAGGAATCCGGCGTACTGCAGGGGCAGATCCTACTGGACCGCTGGCTCAACGCCGACCCGCCGGTGGACAAAAACGGCGACGGGGTGATGCAATACGTGATGCTGGAGGGCGAGCCCGGCCATCAGGACGCCATGCTGCGCACCGAGTACGCGGTGCAGACCCTCACCGGCGCGGGCGTGACGGTGGAAAAGCTGGCGGGCGACACCGCCAATTGGGACCGCAGCCAGGCCGCCGCCCGGATGAGCAGCTGGCTGGAGCAGTTCGGCAGCGCCATCGAGGTGGTGATCTCCAACAACGACGACATGGCCCTGGGCGCCATCGACGCCTGCCAGGACCTGGGCCTGACCGAAGCCGAGATGCCGGTGGTGGTGGGGGTGGACGCCACCGCCCCGGCGCTGGAAGCGGTGCGGGAAGGCACTCTATGCGGCACGGTGCGCAACGATGCGGCGGGCATCGCCGAGAGCATGCTGGATCTGGCCCTGACGCTGGAAAACGGCGAGGACCCGGCGGACAGCCTGAACCTGACCGACGGCAAATACATCTGGCTGCCCTATCAGCGGGTGACCCTGCGGGAGCTGGAGGCGGGCAGCGGCAAGGTTTGAACGATTCGCCCAAAGTATGGAATTTTGTATCTTGTTTTCAAAAGGATATAGGAATCGCAAAAAGAATTCGTTATAATTTAAGCAAGAAAACGGGTTCGTGAAAATATTGCAAAGAAAGGACTTTTGTTGCATGAAAATCTCGACAAGACCCTTCGGCCTCACCCGGAGCGGCGAGGAAGTGCACTGCATCCGCCTGGAGCACGACAGCGGCATTGTGGCGGAAGTTCTGAGCTACGGGGCCACGCTGCGGGCTCTGTGGGTCCCCACCGCCTCCGGTCCGGTGCAGGTGTGCGCCGGTTACGAGACCCTGGAGGAGTACGAGGCGGGCACCTGCTACTTAGGCTGCGTGGTGGGCCGCTGCGCGGGCCGCATCGACGGCGGCCGCTTCACCCTGAACGGGGTGGAGTACCAGCTGCCCCAGAACCAGAACGGCAACCACCTGCACGGCGGCGTGGAAGGCTTCGACCGCAAGGTCTGGAATGTGCAGATGCTGCCCAGAAACCGGGGCGTGCGGTTTTTCCGCCGGTCCGAGGCCGGGGAAGAGGGCTACCCCGGCGCGGTGGAGGTGAGTGCCACCTATCTGTTTGAGGAGGACGGCGCACTGACCCTGCGTCTGGACGCGCTGGCCGAGGACGACACCATCCTGTCCCTGACCCATCACGGCTACTGGAACCTGGCAGGGGAGGGCAGCGTGGGCGGCCACTTGTTCACCACCCCGGCGGACCGGTTCGCCGCCATCCGTCCGGACGGCGTGCCCACCGGTGAGCTGATCCCGGTGGAGGGGACCCCCTTCGATTTCACCCAGCCTGCCACGCTGGAAAGCCGCTGGGATCAGGACCATCCCCAGCTGGCGGCTGGCAGCGGCTTTGACCATACCTTCCTGGCCCCGGGCACAGGGCTGCGGCCGGTGTGCCGCCTGGAATGCCCCGCAAACGGCCTGAGCCTGGAGGTAAGCGCCACCACCCCGGGCATCCATCTGTACACCGGCAACTTCCTGGAGCCGGTACGCCGCGGCGCGGCCGCACTGGAAGCCCAGTTCATCCCGGACGCGCCCAATCACCACCAGTTCCCCTCGGTGGAACTGCCCAAGGGCAAGCGCTGGGAACATCAGATCCAATACCGCTTCGGCTGCCAGGCCTGAGCGCGTTGAACACCACAGGAGGAAGATACAATGCAGAACATGGAAAACTTTTTGCAGGCAGTGCGCGGGGGCGAATACGACGAGCGCCTGCGCCGGTTGTATGTATTCCACGACACAAGCGAGGAGCTGGAAGCGGCCCGCGCCAAGGTGTGCCATGTGATCGAGGGCTTTGAGCAGGCCTTCCCCGGCGTGGACTGCACCGGCGCCGCGGTGTTCAGCGGCCCGGGCCGCACCGAGATCGGCGGCAACCACACCGACCACCAGCACGGCTGCGTGCTGTGCGGCAGCGTGAACATGGACATCCTGGCCTGCGCGGTGCCCACCGGCGACAATTTCGTGAAGGTGGTCAGCGAGGGCTATCCCGCTCTGACCATCGACCTGAACGACCTGGCCATCCATGCGGACGAGACCAACACCTCCGCCGCCCTGATTCGCGGCGTGGCCCACGGCGTGACCAAGGAGGGCTTTGCCCCCAAAGGCTTCTGCGCCTATGTGACCAGCACCGTGCCCGGCGGCTCCGGCCTGTCCAGCTCGGCGGCCTATGAGATCCTCTTGGGCAACATCTTCAACCGGTTCTGCTGCGAAGGCAAGCTGGACGCGGTGAAGCTGGCCCAGATCGGCCAGTACGCCGAACGGGAGTACTTCGGCAAGCCCTGCGGCCTGATGGACCAGGCAGCCAGCTCCATCGGCGGCGTGGTGGCCATCGACTTTAACGACCCCAGCCAGCCGGTGATCCGCAAGGTGGACTACGACCTGGCCCGCTCCGGCTACCAGCTGTGCATCATCGACACCCGCTCCTGCCATGCGGACCTGACCGACGATTACGCCGCCATCACCCGCGAGATGGGTGCGGTGGCCGCCTTCTTCGGCAAGCAGGTGCTGCGTCAGGTGGACGAGGCCGAGTTCTACGCCGCCATTCCCGCGGTGCGGGAAAAGGCAGGCGACCGTGCGGTGCTGCGCGCCATGCATTTCTTTGATGAAAACCGCCGCGCCCAGGCCCAGGCAAAGGCTCTGGACGAGGGCGATATGGAGGGCTTCCTGGCCCTGATCCGCGAGTCCGGCCGGTCCTCGGCGGAGCTGCTGCAGAACATCTGGTCGGTGGCCGAGCCAGCCCAGCAGGCGGTGACCCTGTCCCTGGCGCTGGCCGAGAAGGCCCTGGGGGGCCGCGGCGCGGTGCGTGTGCACGGCGGCGGCTTTGCGGGCACCATTCAGGCCTTTGTGCCCCAGGAAAAGCTGGAAAGCTTTGTGAACACGATGGAAGCGGTGCTGGGCGCGGGCGCATGCCACCCGGTATCGGTGCGGCCGGAGGGCGGCTGCATGGTTATGAGCAGCGAGAAGGAGTGATTGAAGGATGACGGTGGAACAGGCCATTGCCAGCCTGGTGGAGTACGGGCTGGAAAAACAACTGATCGAACCTTGTGAAGCGATTTGGGCGACCAACGGGCTGCTGGCCACCCTGCGGCTGGACACTCTGGAGGAGGCCGAGCCGGTCAAGGGCGTGCCCCTGGCGGAGATTCTGGGCGTTCTGCTGGACGACGCGGCCAGCCGCGGCGTGATCGACGGCGAGTCCATCACCCAGCGGGATATTCTGGACACCGCCCTGATGGCGGTGCTCACCCCCCGCCCGAGCCAGGTGATCCGCAGCTTTGAGGAAAAGTATGCGGCAAGCCCGGCCGCGGCCACCGACTGGTACTATCAGTTCTCGCAGGACACCAACTACATCCGCACCGACCGGATCGCCAAGGACCTGCACTGGACCACCGACACCGAATACGGCGCGCTGGACATCACCATCAACCTGTCCAAGCCGGAAAAGGACCCCAAGGCCATCGCGCTGGCCAAGACCCTGCCCCAGAGCGGCTACCCAAAGTGCCAGCTCTGCGCCGAGAACGAGGGCTATGCGGGCCGGATGGACCACCCCGCCCGGGGCAACCACCGGATGATCCCCATGACCGTCTGCGGCGAAAAGTGGATGCTGCAATACTCCCCCTATGTGTACTACAACGAGCACTGCATCGTGCTGAACGCGGCCCATGTGCCCATGAAGATCGACCGCAGCTGCTTTGATAAGCTGCTGGATATCGTGACCCGGTTCCCCCACTACTTTGTGGGCTCCAACGCGGACCTGCCCATCGTGGGCGGCTCCATTCTGTCCCACGAGCACTTCCAGGGCGGGCGCTGCCTGTTCCCCATGGAGGCCGCACCCGTGGAGCAGGAGGTCACCTTCCCCGGCTTTGAGGACGTGAAGACCGGCATCGTGAAGTGGCCCATGTCGGTGCTGCGTCTCACCGGCCCGGATAAGGACCGCATCGCCCAGCTGGCCGAGAAGATTCTGGCGGCCTGGCGCGGCTACACCGATGAGTCGGCCTTTGTCTTCGCCGAGACCGACGGCGTGCCCCACAACACCATCACCCCCATCGCCCGCCGCCGCGGCGCGGACTACGAGATGGATCTGGTGCTGCGCAACAACATTACCACCGACGAGTGCCCCCTGGGCGTGTTCCATCCCCACACCGAGCTCCATCACATCAAGAAGGAGAACATCGGCCTGATCGAGGTGATGGGCCGGGCGGTGCTGCCCGCCCGCCTGAAGGAGGAGCTGGCCCTGGTGGCTGAGATGCTGGAGACCGGCGCGGACCTGACCGCCGACGAGCGCACCGCAAAGCACGCCGAGTGGGCCGAGGACATCCGCCGCCGCCATGGCGCCTTCTCCAAGGGTGAGGCCTGGCCGGTGGTGCAGAAGGAGACCGGTCTGGTCTTCTCCAAGGTGCTGGAGCACGCAGGCGTCTTCAAGCGGGACGAAGCGGGCCGCGCGGCCTTCCTGCGGTTCGTGGCCAGCCTGGGCTGACTAGCTGTGCGCCTTTGACGCAATCGAAAACAAAAAACGCCGGACCCCGTTTGTGCAATGGGGTCCGGCGCTTTTTGTTGTTTAAAAATTTATTTGTCCGCCTTGCTGCGGTCGATGATCTCCTGCTGCATGGCGCGGGAGACCGCCATCACCGCCCGGAAGAAATCCCCGGTGTAGCCCTGCATGGCCTCGGGAGCACGGGCGGCGGCCCGGTCGATCACTGCCTGTTCCCGGTCCGGCTGCAGCACCTGCATGCCCCGCTCCAGCTTATAGCGGGCCACCTGCTCCACAATCTCCATCCGCTGCAAAAACAGCGCGGTGAGCTGGCTGTCCACCTCATCGATGCGGCCGCGCAGCTCGTTCAGATCCAGCTGTTCCATGGCGGTTACTCCTTTGCGTTTGCCAGAGCGGTGAGAAAGGCCTCCACCGCCTCCGGCTTGGTGGCCCAGCTGGTCACCAGACGGATCTCGGTGTGGTCCGCGTCCGGCTTGGAGGTGACCTCCCAGTGGAAGTCGTTCTTCAGCTGGTCCAGCACCCGGTTGGGCAGGATGGGGAACTGCTGGTTGGAGGGGCTGTCCGACCCGAAGGGATAACCCAGGGCGGCAATGCCCTCCTTCAGCTTCATGGCAAGGCCGTTGGCGTGCTGGCCCACCTCAAAATACAGCCCGTCGCAGAACAGCTCCTCAAACTGGATGCCCAGCAGCCAGCCCTTGGCCAGCATGCCGCCGTGCTGCTTGATGATGTAGCGGAAGTCCGGCTTGAGGGCCGGGTTCAGGATGCACACCGCCTCGCCGAACAGCGCGCCGTTCTTGGTGCCGCCGATGTAGAAGGCGTCGCACAGACGGCCCAGATCGGTGAGGGAAGCGCCGCCCGCGGCCAGCGCGCTGGAAAGACGGGCGCCGTCCAGATACAGATACAGGCCCAGCTCGTCGCACACGGCCCGCAGCGCTTCCAGCTCAGCGGTGGTGTACACGCCGCCGGTCTCGGTGGTGTTGCTCACATAAACCAGCTTGGGCTTGACCATGTGCTCATCCGGATGGGCGGCCACTGCGGCGCGCACTGCGTCCGGGGTCAGCTTGCCGCCCGGTGCGGCGGGCATGGCGATGCACTTGTGGCCGGTGGCCTCGATGGCGCCGGTCTCGTGCACGCAGATGTGGCCGGTGGTTGCGGCGATGGCCGCCTCATGGGGCCGCAGGAAGGCGCACAGGCAGGTGGCGTTGGTCTGGGTGCCGCCCACCAGAATGTGCACGTCCGCGTCCGGGCGGCCGATGGCGGCGCGGATCAGCTCATGGGCGTGCTTGGAGTGGGGGTCGGTGGAATAGCCGAAGTTGCCTTCCAGGTTGGTGCGGACCATGGCGTCCAGAATACGGGGGTGAGCGCCCTCGCTGTAATCATTGGTAAAACGATACATCTTTGCAAACCTCACTTTTATGGCAGTATTGCACTGCCGCTGGAATTCAATAAACTATCTTTTATGATACCATTTTTTCACAGAATGTCCACCGTCTGTCGTTTGTTTTTGGGGCGGCTTTATGGTATACTCTATTTTGTATAAGTATGTTGCGGCAGCGCCGTGCGCTGCACAAAGGAGAAACACAATGAAAGCAGTAGTCAAGGTGGGTACCTCCACGCTGGCCCATTCCACCGGCCGGCTGAACATCCGCCACATCGAGGAGATGTGCAAGGTGCTCAGCGATCTGAAAAACGCCGGGCACGAGATCATCCTGGTGTCCAGCGGAGCCATCGGCATGGGCGTGGGCAAGCTGAGCCTGCCCGGCCGTCCGGCGGATATGCCCACCAAGCAGGCCGCGGCCTCGGTGGGCCAGTGCGAGCTGATGTATACCTACGACAAGCTGTTCACCGAATACAACCACACCGTGGGCCAGATCCTCATCACCGGCGAGGATGTGGAGCACCCCGAGCGCAGCGTGAACCTGAAAAACACCCTGAGCCGTCTGCTGGAGCTGGGCGCGCTGCCCATCGTGAACGAGAACGACACCGTGTCCACCACCGAGATCGCCCTGGGCGACAACGACACCCTGGCGGCCATCCTGGCCCGCAGCGTGAAGGCGGACCTGCTGGTGCTGCTCAGCGACATCGACGGCCTGTTCACCGCCGACCCCCACAAGGACCCGAATGCCAAGCTGCTGAGCGTGGTGGAGGAAATCACCCCCGAGATCGACGCACTGGGCGGCGGCAAGGGCTCCAGCCTGGGCACCGGCGGCATGGCCACCAAGCTGCGGGCGGCCCACATCGCCACCGAAGCCGGGGTGGAAATGGTCATCGCCAACGGTGCGGCCCCGGCGGTGCTGTATGACATCTTTGAGGGCGCCCCGGTGGGCACCCGGTTCCTTGCCCGGAAGGAGGCATAAACAATGACCACGCTGGAGATCGTCCGCGCCGCGCGCGGGGCGAAAAACGCGTTGATGCTGGCTTCGGCCGAGCAGAAGAATCAGGCCCTGCTGGCCATGGCCGCCGCGCTGGAGGACCAGTGCGCCGCCATTTTAAAGGCCAACGAGACCGACCTGGAAAACGCCCGGGGCACCGTGCCGGACGTGATGCTGGACCGGCTGCGCCTGAGCGAAGAGCGGGTGGCGGGCATGGCCCGGGGCATCCGGGAGGCGGCCGCCCTGCCGGACCCGGTGGGCCGGACCCTCAGCGAGGAGAAGCGCCCCAATGGTCTGGTGCTGCAAAAGATCACCGTGCCCATGGGCGTGATCGCTATTATCTATGAAAGCCGGCCCAACGTGACCAGCGACGCGGCGGCCCTTGCCATCAAGAGCGGCAGCGCCTGCGTGCTGCGGGGCGGCAAAGAAGCCTTCCGGTCCAACAACGCCATTGTGGAGGCGCTGCGGGCGGGCCTGCGGTCCGTCGGTCTGCCCGCCGAGCTGGTGAGCCTGGTGCAGGACACCAGCCGCGCCAGCGCCACCGAGCTGATGAAGGCCTCGGGCCTTGTGGACCTTTTGATCCCCCGGGGCGGCGCGGGCCTGATCCGGGCCTGTGTGGAAAACGCCACCGTGCCCTGCATCCAGACCGGCACCGGCATCTGCCACATCTATGTGGACAAGGCCGCCAACCTGGACATGGCCCTGGACATCGTGGAGAACGCCAAGACCAGCCGCCCCTCGGTGTGCAACGCCGCCGAGGTCTGCCTGGTGCATAAGGACATTGCCCCCGCGTTTCTGCCCCGGCTGCGCCAGCGGCTGGTGGACGAGCGGCAGGCAAAGGGCCTGGAGCCGGTGGAGCTTCGGCTGGACAAAACCGCCGCACAGCTCATTGCCGGTACCCCGGCGGGCGAAGCGGACTTCGACACCGAGTTTTTGGCCTACACCCTGGCGGTGGCAGTGGTGGAGGATATGCAGGCGGCCATCCGCCACATCGAGGCCCATTCCACCGGCCACAGCGAGTCCATCGTGACCGGCGACGAATCCGCCGCCGCAGCCTTCACCGCAGGGGTGGACAGCGCGGCCGTGTATGTGAACGCATCCACCCGCTTCACCGACGGCGGCGAGTTCGGCCTGGGCTGCGAGATGGGAATCTCCACCCAGAAGCTGCACGCCCGCGGCCCCATGGGCCTGGCCGAGCTGGTGAGCTACAAGTACATCATCCGGGGAAACGGGCAGATCCGCTGACCGCCCGCACCCAAAGGAAGGAGAGCGATTATGGCAAATTCCATTACCAAAGAAGAACACGAGCGCAACAAACGCCGCCGGTTCCGGCAGCTGCTGGGAGCGGTGCTCTGCCTGCTGATTCTGATCGGCGCGTTCAACGTGCTGGCTGCGGCGGTGAGCGGCGTTGCCGCCCTGTTCGACGATACCGACAAAAAGCTGGAATACGAAGCCCGGCTGCAGACCCTTGTGATGTTCGATCCGCTGCCCTTCGCCAGCCTGGACCAGATGGACGATTCCACCGCCCGTCTGGTGAAGGAAAGTGCGATCTGGTCGGCGCTGTACAACGCCCAGCAGAGCAGCACCGGGCTGGACAACTACGAGCGTGACCCGGACACCGACGCCCTCATCATGCCCGCAGTGGACGTGGATGCGGCAGTCGCCGCCCTCTACGGCCCGGACTTCAAGATCGAGCACGGCAGCTTTGACGGCGTGGATATGAGCTACATCTACCTGGAGGAGCAGCAGGGCTACCTGATTCCGGTCACCAGCCAGATGGGCCTGTACACTCCCAAGGTGGAGCAGCTGAAAAAGCAGGACGGCAAGCTGCGGGTCACCGTGGGCTATGTGCCCACCCCCGCGCTGAGCGGCGACTACAGTATGTCCACCCCCAGCGAGCCCACCAAGTATATGGACTATATCTTTGAGAAGAACGGCCGCACCTGGTACCTCACCGCGCTGGAGACCAGCGAGATGAAGCCCGCGGCCAGCAGCACGGCCACTTCCCAGCCTGCGGAAGACGCAGTGGTGCCGAAGTTCGACCCCACCAGCGCCATTGCCGATACGGCGGACAGCGCCCTGCTGGAGAGCGCCTCCACCCAGGATGCGGATTCCGCCGCGGACTCCGCCGCCACCGATGAAAACGGCGAGACCACCGAAGAGGGCTGAGCCCCGCTGAAACAACAGAAAACCCCGCATGGAGCTTCCATGCGGGGTTTTTGTATGCGGTTATAACGATCACAGGGGCGGGATGTCGCCCACACCGGAGAGCACCAGCCGGGGCCGGAAGGGGAACTTTTCGATGTCCTCCCGGCTGGTCACGCCGGAAAGCACCAGCGCGGTGTCCATGCCGGACTCGATGCCCGCGATCATGTCGGTGTCCATCCGGTCGCCGATGATGGCCGTGTCGCCCGAGTGCACGCCCAGCAGCCGCAGGCCGGTGCGCATCATCAGGGGGTTGGGCTTGCCCACAAAATAGGGGGTCTTGCCGGTGGCGGCCTGGATGGGGGCCATCAGGCTGCCGCAGGAGGGGATCACACCCTTCTCGGCGGGGTCCACCAGATCGCTGTTGGTGCCCACCAGCTTGGCGCCCCGGTTCACGAAGTTGATGGCCCTCACGATGTGCTCGTAGCCAAAGTTTTCGGTCTCGCCCACGATCACGAATTCCGGGTCCACGGTGTTGATGGTGATGCCCGCGTCATAGAGGGCGTTCATCAGGCCGTGGTCGCCGATCACATAGGCGGTGCCGTTTGGCGACTGGCTCTGGATGAAGCTGGCGGTGGCCAGGGCGCTGGTGTAAAAATGACTCTGGTCCACATCCAGGCCCATCCGGGCCAGCTTCTGCTGGTGTTCCTTGGGCGAAAGTCCGCTGGAATTGGTCAGAAACAAAAAGTTCTTGTCTTCCCGGTAGAGCCAGTCCACGAACTCCTTTACGCCGGGCAGAAGTCGGTTGCCGTGGTAGATCACACCGTCCATATCACAGATGAAGCCTTTTTTGCTGCGCAGCTGTTCCAAATCACATGCCTCCTATATGCTTGCCCGGCCGGTGTGGGGGCGGAGGAAGGCCGGCGGGCGAAATAACATGATTCGTATCTATTGTACTCTGGAATGCCCCCGAGCACCAGTGCAAAATCATAAATTGTTTCAATTTATGCGGGAAATGTACACGGACAGACCCGGGCGGCACAAAAACGCCCCGGCAAAAGCCGGGGCGCAAACGCGAACGATCAGCGCAGCTCGATGGTGTAATCGAAGCCGTACTCGGCCTTCAGAGCGTCCACCTTGTCCTGGCAGTCCTCAATGAAGGTGGGAGTGTAAACGCTCTTTCCCTCCTTCTTGTAGTCCTCCAGAATCTGGTTCAGCTTGCCCCAGGCTTCGTCCTGGCGGGCCTGATCCATATCCTCGGGGAAAGAGATCAAAAATTCACGGTGCTTGGGAATACGAGCTTTCATAATTATGGTTCCTCCTGAAATCATGTTGTTATACGCCGAACAGACGCTTGGCGTTTTCGGTGGTTGCGGTAAAGATCACGTCCGGCGCAACGCCCCGGACTTCGGCCAGAAATTCGCCGGTGTGGGCGATCAGCCCGGAATCACAGCGCTTGCCCCGGCAGGGCTCCGGCGCCATGTAGGGGCAGTCGGTCTCCAGCAGGATGCGCTCTAAGGGCAGCGCGGCCGCGGCCTTCACCGCCCGCTTGGCTCCCTTGAAGGTGAGCGCGCCGCCGAAGCCGATGTACATGCCCTGCTGGGCCAGCATCACCGCATCCTCGGCGCTGCCGGAAAAGCAGTGGACCACGCCCTTAGGTCTATACTGCTTCAAAAGAGCGTATACGTCCGCGTGGGCCTGCCGGTCATGCACGATGATGGGCTTGTCCAGCTCCAGCGCCAGCTTCAGATGAGCCTCGAACAGGGCCAGCTGGGCTTCCTTGGGAATGGGCCAGTGGTAGTCCAGCCCGCACTCGCCCACGGCTACCGCCTTGGGATGGTCGAAGAGGGGCCGGATAGCCGCAAGCTCCGCCGCCCAGTCGCCGCCGAAGCGGGTGTTGGTGGAGGCGTCCTCTTCGATGATGCTTTCCGGGTGGATGCCCAGCGCCGCATACAGGTACGGGTACTGCTCGGCCAGAGCCAGGCAGGCGCGGCTGGAATCGTAGTCGGTGCCGCAGTCCACCACGCCCACCACCCCCCGGCCGGGCAGCTCGCTCAGCAGGGTGTGGCGGTCGTCGTCAAACTGATGGCTGGTGTAGTGTGCGTGGGTGTCAAAAATGGAGTACATGCGCGTTTCCTCAGTGGATGGCGCTGCCGGGCTTTACGTCGTCCGGGAAGAAGACCACGGATGCGCCGCCGTCCGGCATGTCGGCCGCCATGACCATGCCCTCGCTCACATACTTGCCCTTCATCATGGGCCGGGGAGCCAGGTTCACCACAACGCCCACGTTGCGGCCGATCATATCCTCGGGCTTGTACCACTTGGCAATGCCGGAGAGGATGGTCCGCTCCCGCTCGCCGTCGAACAGGGTCATCTTCAGCAGCTTCTTGCTCTCCTTCAGGTTCTCACAGGTGAGCACCTTGGCCACACGCAGCTCCACCTTGCAGAAGTCGTCAAAGGTGATCTCGGGCAGATGCTCGATGGGCTCGGCAGCCTCGTCCACAGCGGGAGCGGCGGCAGCGGCAGCCTTGGCGGCTTCCTCTTCCGCGGCTTTGCGCTTGGCCTCCTGCTCGGCAGCCAGCTCAGCCAGCTCCTTGGCAGCGTCGATGCGGGGGAACAGAGCCTCGCCCTTGTGCACGGTGTACTCGGTGCGGGCGCCGAAGGTGAGGGAATCGAAGGTCAGTTCGCTCTCGGCAAGGCCCAGCTGCTCGACCATCTTGCCGGTGGTGTTGGGCAGGAAGGGAGTCAGCAGGATGGCGCTCATGCGCAGGGACTCGCACAGGTTGTACAGCACCATGACCAGACGGTCCTTGTTGGCCTCGTCCTTGGCCAGAGCCCAGGGAGCGGTCTCGTCGATGTACTTGTTGGCGCGCTGGATGGCCTTGAAGATCTCCTGAGTGGCCTGGGGAATCAGCAGGTCGTCCATGCAGGCGGTGACCTTGGCGGGCATGGCGTTCACGGTGTCCATCAGGTCCTGGTCAAAGTCGCCGGCCTGGCGCTGGGCGGGCAGGGTGCCGCCAAAGTATTTTTCGATCATGGCCACGGTGCGGCTGAGCAGGTTGCCCAGGTCGTTGGCCAGGTCGGAGTTGATGCGGCTGATCAGCGCCTCGTTGGAGAAGATGCCGTCGTTGCCGAAGGGAATCTCACGCAGCAGGAAGTAGCGGATGGCGTCCACGCCGTAGCGCTCGCACAGAACAACAGGGTCCACCACGTTGCCCTTGGATTTGCTCATCTTGCCGCCGTCCAGCAGCAGCCAGCCGTGGCCGAACACGCGGCCGGGCAGGGGCAGGTCCAGTGCCATCAGCATGGCGGGCCACAGAATGGTGTGGAAGCGCAGGATCTCCTTGCCCACCATGTGAATGGTGGCGGGCCAGAACTTGTCGTAGTCGGAGTACTTCTCGTTGCCGTAGCCCAGAGCGCTGATGTAGTTGCTCAGCGCGTCCACCCACACGTACATGGTGTGCTTGGTGTCAAAGGGAACGGGGATGCCCCAGGGCACGGTGGTGCGGGAAACGCAGGTGTCCTGCAGGCCCTGGTTGATGAAGGAGATCATCTCGTTCTTGCGGCTCTCGGGCTGGATGAACTGAGGATTCTCCTCATACAGCTTCAGCAGGCGGTCGGCGTACTTGCTGGTCTTGAAGAAGTAAGCCTCCTCCTCCGCGTCGTATACCTCGCGGCCGCAGTCGGGGCACTTGCCGTCCACCAGCTGGCTGTCGGTCCAGAAGCTCTCGCAGGGCTTGCAGTAGTGGCCCTTGTAGACGCTCTTGTAGATGTCGCCCTGGTCATACAGCTTCTGGAAGATCTTCTGGCAGCTCTCGATGTGGTAGTCGTCGGTGGTGCGGATGAACCGGTCGTAGCTGATGTCCAGCAGCTTCCACAGGTCCTTCACGCCGCCTTTGCCCTCCACGATCTCGTCCACGTACTGCTTGGGGGTCGCGCCCTTGGCAGCGGCCTTGTCCTGGATCTTCTGGCCGTGCTCGTCGGTGCCGGTGAGGAACATGACGTCCTTGCCCTGCATCCGCTTGAAGCGGGCCAGCGCATCGCAGGCCACGGTGGTGTAGCTGTGGCCGATGTGCAGCTTGTCGCTGGGGTAGTAGATGGGGGTGGTAATGTAGTAGGTGTTGTTCTGGCTCATTTTCTTCTATCCTTTCATAACGGGGCCGCGAATGGAACGGTCCCGGAATTTACGGGCAATTCCGCCTGGGGGCGGTCTTGTCTTTCGGCAAACCCGCATCCTTCACGCCGAACGGCGGGGGCGGTGTTGCCTTTATTCTTTTTCCCACTGGGAAAAATCAATGGCTTTGCCGTGGTCGTAGGTTTCCAGGTCCTCCGGCTGGATGGGGCGGACCACCCGGCAGGGGGTGCCGTAGGCCACCACATTGGCAGGGATGTCCTGGTTCACCAGGCTGCCCGCACCGATCACCGAGTTTTCCCCGATGGTCACGCCCGGCAGAATGGTGCTGCCCGCGCCGATCCACACGTTGTTGCCGATGTGTACCGGCTTGTTGTACTGGGCGGCCTGGCGGCGCAGCCCCGGGTGGATGGGATGGGTGGCGGTGCAGATGGTCACGTTGGGGCCGATCATCACATGGTCGCCCAGGTAGATGTGGGTATCGTCCACCAGCGTCAGGTTGAAGTTGGCGTAAACATACTTGCCCAGATGGGTGAAGCAGCCCCAGTTGGCGTTGAAGGGGGGCTCAAAGTAGCAGTGCTCACCCACCTCGGCAAAGATGCGGGAGAATACGGCCTGCTGTTGCTCGGTGTCCCGGGGGTCCATCTGGTTGTACTGGTGGATCAGGGCCCGGCATTCCATCTGCGCCCGGAACAGCTCCGGGTCGTTGTTGTTGTAAAGCTGGCCGTTGTGCATGCAGGGGTTCAGTTGTGCCATAAAAGGGGCTCCTTTCCCAAAAGGGGATGGGCGGCGTTAAAAGCCGATAGGGGTCTTGCCGCAGGCCAGCAGGGTCTCCTCAGCCAGCACCTCGGTGCTGTCGATGAAAAAGCCGTCCAGCCCTTCGTCCCGCTTGATGAGCGAAAGCTCGGTGCAGCCCAGCACCGCGTTTTCGCAGCCTGCGGCACGCAGTTCGTCGGCAATTTCCATGAAAAGCTTCATGTCGGCCCGCTGGCCCTTTTTGATCTGGTCGTAGATGATGTTCATCAGCTGGGTCTGGCGGGGCAGGGAAGGAATGGCAAAATCAATGCCCTCCGCCCGGCACATCCGCTGGTAGGTGCAGCTGCCCACGGTGCCGCTGGTGGCCAGGATGCCCAGCCGGGTGCAGCCCTGTGCCTTGGCGTGCTGCACGGTCAAACGCACCATGTTCAGAATGGGCACCGGCAGGCTGCGGGCCAGCCGGTCGTAGAAATAATGGGCGGTGTTGCAGGGAATGGCCAGAATGGTGGCCCCGTACTTCACCAGCATCTCCGCGTCCCGCTCCATCTGGGCGAAGGGATCGTCCTCGCTCTCGCCCAGGATATAGGCGGTGCGGTCCGGAGTAGAGGCCCGGCTGGAGATCACGATGTCCAGATGATCCTGGTCGCACTGGGCGGGGGTGTGCTCGGTGAGCATCTGGTAAAAATAAACCGTGCTCATGGGGCCGAGCCCACCTAAAATACCCAAAACGGGATGTTCCTTCTGCATGGCCTGGTTCCACGCCCCTTTGCTCAGATTGGCGCACGGAAAAACCGGCGCCTGCAATTTTCTTATTATAGCACCTTTGCGTGCTTAATACAATTACAAGCCGCAGGGTGCAGCGGGGGAAACGCTTGGCAAAACAAGACAAAAAAACCGCGGGATGCCGGACACGGCACCCCGCGGAAAGTCATTCAGTACATTGGTCTGCCCTCGATTTAGATGGATTTAAAACGCTTCATCAATACGACTTTCTCGTCATACATATTGATTCACGTTCCTTTGCCATATACCGGCAGGCTTTGTCGCTTCACATTGCCTGCATCCCTGGTGGTCTACGGGCAAACATTCAGCACATTGGCGTTATCCTCATTTCGTACGATTTGATGAACTCAGATTTCAAAGCGCCTTGAAATGGTACGCGAAACATTGCTTAGTACATTGGACTCAAAGCCTCTTCTGGTTTGATTCGGATGAAAAGAAACATATCAAAAAAGGATTTCTACCGTTTACTGCTCTGGTTTGCTGGTGATCAAAGCCGTTTACTTGGATGGATTCGGTCGAATGCGTCTTGTGGTTCCGTTACTGTTGTTCGGCTTCCATGGCTTAAAAGAGGTTGCAGACAAGACCTAAACTCAACTTTTATTTCCTTGGTGCGAAGTGATTCAGAACACTCGCATCGCTCTTGCTCCATACCAGGCTGAATACCAATTTCCTCACATCAAACGATGCTTTAACCGTTTTTGGTACGATCCATCGGGATCAAATCCACTTTCGGTTTTTTTTATAAAAAACTGCTTGTTGGGCAGGGATGGGATCTACTCGCTATTTGAATCTTGTTCCGAAAATCCAAAACCTTTTTGGTGGTCGCCTTTTGGTTTTTTGCTGTGACTGAAGGTTCTTTTTGAATCATTCACGTTCGATCTGCGGTTTTTTCCGATCCATCGATCTGAGAAATACCGGACCAATTGTTCCTCTGATCCATTTTAGAATCCTGCGTTCCAGCTTGGCCTTTGGCATTCAAGAAATCATCTTGCTGTGAAAAAGTGATTTCGGGATTCAGCGGCAGGTCCCATCCTGCCAGATCTGGCCGGGTTCTTCAATTACCATGATGGTCCTGCTCTCCTTTCTTTCCTCGTTGCGGCTCTTCCTGCTATCCTTAGCAGGTTGCCTAGAGTTTCTCGACCTTGGTTTGTGTTCCTTGGTGTGTCTATAATATACCATACAAAAACCCCGGTGTATATTGACAAAGTGGATATACTTATGATGCATTATTTGTATAATTGTTGTATTGAAAGAATCCGAGGTTTGGTGCTATAATAAAAATGTTGGAGTGTATGGCGGCGCTGGAGCAATCGGGCGCCGCTTTTGTTTTGCCCGGCACAGCGGAGGAGGGCGGCAGCCTTATAATGTATTATAAATAAAGGGGAGAGGCGGTCCAAAAGCCCGGAAAAAGAAAATCAAAAAAACTTCAAAAAAGTTTTGAAAATGTGTTGACAAACCGTGAAACGGGCGGTATAATGATGAAGCTGTCAGATGTGGCCCGTTGGTCAAGCGGTCAAGACGGCGGCCTCTCACGCCGCAAACGGGAGTTCGATTCTCCCACGGGTCACCACATATGCACTTCTAGCTCAGTTGGTAGAGCAGCTGACTCTTAATCAGCGGGCCCAGGGTTCGAGTCCCTGGAAGTGCACCATTTGTTCCTCCTTAGCTCAGTCGGTAGAGCATGCGGCTGTTAACCGCAGGGTCGTTGGT
>NHCFR00700__coassemble_914_pt1 | contig 62051 bp, 54 predicted proteins | sample NHCFR00700__metabat2_high_PE_065 | metagenome-assembled genome bin NHCFR00700
AATCAACAGTTCCAAAAGCGGAACAGAAGAATAAAGCAATATGAAATTATAGATGAGGCAGAAAACCGAACCCTTTGCGCTCCCAACTGAGCTACGAGCCCGTCTTTGTTTAGTTTGAATAAATCTTGCCTACTTAGATTGTACAATCTGTTGGAGTGCCTGGGCCCGTGTTATGTTGCCTTTGCTCTCCCAGCTGAGCTATAGGCCCAAATCAACAGTTCCAAAAGCGGAACAGAAGAATAAAGCAATATGAAATTATAGATGTGGCAGAAAACCGAACCCTTTGCGCTCCCAACTGAGCTACAGGCCCATGCGAAGCTTACTTTTCATATTTTACTCTGTTTTCTTGAAAAGTCAATACCCAAAATCAAAAAAATCGAGCGTGTTTTTGTTCTTTCCGGCAAGGGCATTTCAAAACAGACGGGAAGCTTTGAAACACCCCTGCCGGAATAGTATGGATTTTTCAGCGAAGGCGCAGCTGCCAGAATGCCACAGCACTGGCGGCAGCAACATTCAGCGAATCCACTCCGTGTTCCATAGGGATCATCACGGTGTAATCGCACCGGGCGATGGTCTGATGGCTGAGTCCATCGCCCTCGGTGCCAAGCAGAACGGCCAGCTTTTCCTCCTGCCGAAGCCGCGGGTCATCGATGGAGATCGCCCGGTCATCCAGCGCCATAGCGGCTGTTGCAAAGCCATTCCGGCGCAGCAACTCCATGCCTGTTTCCGGCCAATCGGCGGGCGAGTCGCCAATCCGCGCCCAGGGTACCTGAAAAATCGTGCCCATGCTTACCCGCACTGCCCGGCGGCACAGCGGGTCACAGCAGGTGGGGGTGAGCAGAACGGCATCCATGCCAAGAGCGGCGGCTGAGCGGAAAATCGCACCCATATTGGTGGAGTCAACGATGCCCTCCAGCACGGCAACGCGATGGGCGCTGTTCAGAAGCGATTCAGCGATTTTGGGTACAGGGCGCTGCATGGCGCACAGGATTCCCCGGGTGAGGGCGTAACCGGTAAGGCTGGCCAGCACGTCACGGTCGGCGGTGTAGACAGGTATCCCGGGGCAGCGCTCCATTAGTGGGGCCCCTTGGCCCTGGAGATGCCGCCGTTCCATTAATAAGGAAAGGGGAACGCAGCCCGCATTCAAGGCAAGCTCGATCACTTTCGGACTTTCGGCGATGAAAACGCCGCGCTCGGCTTCCAGCCGGGCACGCAGCTGGGCCTCAGTCAGGCGGGCGTACACATCCAGCTCAGGGGCATTCAAATCGGTGATTTCGATGATTTCATTCATATTTATATATACTCTCTTGTACTTTAGAGTGGATCGCACAGAAAAGAGTGCTCGCGGACATGCCCTTTTCTGCATCGGAATGTTTCTATTATAGCACGCTGCCAGCCGCAGCGCCAGGCGAAGTAAAACGAAGAATAAAACCTGTTGCACGGTATGACATATTTCGCTACTATTATATTAGGCGATGATACGCCCAAGCGGCCGAAGGCACTGAAACGTACGGTGCTGGGGCACGAAAAAGATAAATGGTGGGAAGTTTGACGTGGAAAAAAGCAATCGAGAACAGGTGCGGGCGGCAGTGAAAAACATTGTGTTGGTTTATGCCGACCCCATTATGCTGCGAACCCTGAACTGCCTGCTGAATATGAACGGTTATCAGGTTGTGAATTCTTTTCAGACCGGGCGCAGCGCTCTGCGCTTTTTAAAAAGTGGCCAGCAGGTGGATCTTGTGCTGCTGGGCTGTTATTTGCAGGACATGGATACCGTGCGCTTTTTGCGGCAGATGGAGCAGGAATGCGCCGACCAGCGTCTGCGCGTGATCCTCACCGGCCCGGCCCGATATATCGAGCTGGTGGAACAAGGTCACTTGTCAAACTGTGTGGATTATTATATGATAGAGCCATACGATCCGGACGATCTGCTGTCGGCGATGGCGATGTTTTCACCGGCGCGCCGTTTGCCTCAGGTCACACCGCTGGACAAAATCATTCACCGGCAGCTGCGCTCGCTTGGTGTTTCCGATACGATGGAAGGGTATTGGTATCTGGGCGGCTGTCTGCAGGAGTGGCTTCGCCTGATCGGAAGCGGACAGGTCCCTCAGATGAAAAGTGTCCTGCCGGATGTGGCACGCTATCATGGAGTGGCGGTCAAAGCGGTGGAAAGCGGGATTCATCGGGTGATCCTGCAGCTGAAGAAGGAGGGGAAAATTCCTGCTCCCTACCAAAAGATGAAGCCGTTTCTCGGCTGGCTGGCAGATCGTGTCTGGGCGGAATCCTTGCAGGAAGGTTTGAACGACAGTTATGAACAAGAGCCTGGAACAACAACTGTGTGAACAAAAGCAGAGGGGAGCGCTGTGCTCCGGTCTCTCTCATGAAATATATCAGGCATTGTCTGCGATCCGGGCTTCCAGCGGCCTTTTGCGTCAGGCGATGGGGAAGGAGTCTCCCCAGGCCTGCGGACAGCTGAGCTGGGTGTTTGAAAACATCGACCAGAGCACGCTGCGGCTCAGCCGGGTGGCGGAGAACCTGCAGGATCTGCTGCAGGCCGAGCGGGGCACGCTGGTGCCGCGCCTGGAGTCGCTGGATCTGAAGGGCCAGTATTCCGAGGCCATGGAACTGCTGACCAATGGTGCGAAGCTTTACGGCGTTTCGCTGGAGTGGGAATGCGATCTGGAACAAACGGTTTTTCTCCCGGCCGACAGCGACTGGGCTGATAAGATCCTGCTGCATCTGGTGACCAACGCGGTGCTGTGCAGTGAGCGGGGGCAGACGGTGAAGGTGGCGCTGCAGCCGCAGGGGCAGGCGCTTGCCCTTACGGTGGAGGACCAGGGGCCGGGGCTGCCTGACTGGGTGCAGGAGCATCTGTTTGAAGCGTTTGTGGGGCAGTATGATCCCATGGGCGAGGGTGCTGCTGCCGGTTCGGGGCTGGGGCTTTATCTGGTGCATATGTATGCGGAGGCCATGGGCTGGAAGCTGGAACTGAACAGCACGCAGCAGGGAACAAAAGCCTGCGTTTTGATCCCGCTTGTGCAGGCAAAGACGCCGGTAGTGCCTGCTGTCGATCCGGTGCTGCGAAGCGAAGCGCGCGGCTGGCAGGGCTCGGTGCAGCGAAGCCGCGTTCTGGCGGAGCTGGGGGTATGGCAGGTCCGCAAGATCGCTGGTGAGGAACAGGAAAGCATATAAAAGTGTTACGCCGGGGAAGGGTTTCCCCGGCATTATTTTTTGTTTGTTGTTTACAAGAAATACGTTTTATTGTAAAATAGGAACAAATATAATATTGATCAGGCGGTGTATTGGTTTTGGATACAAAATACAAGCGTATTTTATTGAAGGTCAGCGGGGAGGCGCTGGCGGGCAGCAAGGGCACCGGGTTCGACGAACCCACCATGGAGGCCATCTGCCGCGGCATCAAACAGGCATATGATCTGGGTGTACAGATCGGTCTGGTCGTGGGCGGCGGCAATTTCTGGCGCGGCCGTTCCAGCGGCAGCATGGAGCGCACTTGCGCCGATAAGATCGGCATGCTCGCAACCGTGATGAACTGCCTTGCAGTGGCGGATCAGCTGCGTCAGCTGGGCGTTCCCGCACAGGTCCAGACCTCGATCGTCATGCCCCAGGTGGCTTCCGTTTTCACCCGCGACAGTGCGGTGGAAAGCATGGAGGCCGGCAACGTTGTTCTGTTCGGCGGCGGCACCGGCAACCCGCTGTTCTCCACGGATACCGCCAGTGCGCTGCGGGCCATCGAGACGGGCTGTGACGTGATGTTCAAGGCCACGATGGTGGATGGCGTGTACGACAAGGACCCGAAAAAATATGCGGACGCTGTGAAGTATGACCAGCTCACCTTCACCGAGGTGCTGGAAAAGAACCTGGCTGTGATGGATGGCACCGCGGCCACCCTCTGCCGGGAGAATAAGCTTCCGATCCTGGTGTTCGACCTGAAGGGCCCGGATAACATCGCAAGAGCGGTGCGCGGCGAAACCGTGGGCACCCTGGTTGTGGAGGAGTAACAGCGCAGCTTTCCGTGAAAGCTGCGCTGAAAACCGGCCGCACATTGCCGCCGGAAGATTCAAAGAGCATAGGATTCGGCCCAAAGCCGAAGAAAAGGAGTATAACACATGAGCACTTACACCAAGCCCTACGAAGACAAGATGAACGGCGCTATTCACCACCTGGGCAAAGAGCTGGCCGCCATCCGCGCCGGCCGCGCCAATCCCGCTATCCTGGACCGCGTGGCGGTGGACTACTACGGCACCCCCACCCCCATCAATCAGGTGGCCGCGGTGGCTGTGGCGGAAGCGCGCATCCTGACCATCACTCCCTGGGATACCTCTCTGATTCATCCCATCGAGCATGCTCTGCTGGTCAGCGACATCGGCATCAACCCCACCAACGACGGCCGTGTAATCCGTCTGGTGTTCCCCGCTCCCACCGAGGAGCGCCGCCGTCAGCTCACCAAGGACGTACAGAAGCTGGGTGAGGAAACCAAGGTTGCGGTTCGTAATGTGCGCCGCGAGGCTATGGACAAATTCAAGACCCTGAAAAAGAACAGCGAGATCACCGAGGACGATCAGAAGAATCTGGAAGAAGAGATGCAGAAGATCACCGACAAGTTCGTCAAGCAGGTCGACAAGGACTGCGAGGCCAAGAACAAGGAGATCATGGAGATCTGATTCTCGGGCAACAAACATCATGTGCCGCGTGCGAGTTTTGCGCGCGGCACCACTTTGTAACAGGAGAGATTTGCGCTTATGCCACAACCGGAAAATTTTGCAAAAGGGCTCAGCATCGGCATTATCATGGATGGCAATGGCCGTTGGGCTAAGAAGCGGGGCCTTCCCCGGACCGCCGGCCACAAAAAGGGTGCGGAGGTTTTTCAGGATATCACCCGTTACTGCAATTCCATTGGGGTGGAGTCGGTCACCTTTTACGCCTTTTCCACCGAAAACTGGAAGCGTCCCTATGAAGAAGTGGGCGCAATCATGAAGCTGTTCGGGGAATACCTCATCAAGGCCTTCGATTATGAAAAGGAAAACAACCGGGTCGTTTTTCTGGGCGACCGCAGCGCTCTGGAGCCCAAGCATCAGAAGCTGATGAACGAGATCGAGACCAAGACAGCCAATAATACCGGTATGACGCTGAACATCGCGGTAAACTATGGCGGACGGCAGGAGATCGTGCGTGCGGCGCGCAGCCTGGCGGAAAAGGTGCAGAAGGAGGAGCTTCGGCCGGAGGAGATCACCGAAGACCTCATGAGCGCTCATATGTATACCTGCGGCCAGAAGGACCCGGATTTCATCCTGCGGCCCAGCGGAGAGAAGCGTCTGTCCAACTTCATGCTGTGGCAGGCCGCTTACTCGGAGCTGGTGGAGATGGATGTCCTTTGGCCGGACTTTACCCGCGCCGACCTTGATCTGGCGATTGAGGAGTTCAACCGGCGCAGCCGTCGCTTTGGCGGGATCTGAGCATTGCGGAAAGAAAGGAAAAGCCTGTTGTGAAAACAAGGATCATAACTGCTGCGGTCGGCCTTTGCGTGCTGGCCGTGGTCATGCTGATGTTCAATACCCTGGTGTTTGAAGCCGTGGTCGCGCTGATTACCGTCATTGCCGTTCACGAAATTTACAAAGCGTTCGCATTGGGCGAAAAAGAATCACACATTTTTATCGCATTTGTCCCGTATACTTTTCTGGTAATGTTCTCCCACGTGCCTGCGGTAAGGGCGCTGCTGGTTCCCGGCAGCTACCTGTTGGCAGTGTATCTGGCGTTGTGCCTGCTGTGGCATAACCAGACTCTGAGTGCCGCAAAGCTGGGGGGCATGGTGGTGTTCAGCGGGATGATGATCTCCTGCTTTTACTCCATCGTGTTCATCAAGAACCATCTAAACAATCAGTTTGAGTCCATCTACCTGATCATGATGATCCTGTGCTTTGCCTGGGGTGGAGACAGCGCGGCCTATTTTGCCGGACGCTACTTCGGCAAGCACAAACTGGCACCGGTGGTCAGCCCCCACAAAACCATCGAGGGCGCCATTGGCGGCGTACTGGGTTCCGGTGTGCTGGGTGTATTGTGCACCCTGGCAGCCCAGTCGCTTTCGGCCCATCTGGCGGGCGGTAAGGCCTGCCTGCTGCTGGAGCGCATGTCCGCCAGTGCGGTAAGCTATCTGGTGGTGTTCGTCCTCGGTATGGCCTGCTCGCTGCTGGGCATTCTGGGCGATCTGTTTGCCAGTGCGGTGAAGCGCCAGTGTGCCATCAAGGATTACGGAACCATCTTTCCGGGCCATGGCGGTATTATGGACCGGTTTGACAGCGTTACCTTTATCGCGCCGGCCGCCGCTCTGCTGGTCTGGCTCACCACAACGTTTTTGAAGTAACGAGGAACAGAAAATGGCTAAGAAACTGACTTTGCTGGGGTCCACCGGTTCCATCGGTACCCAGAGCCTGGATGTGGCTCGTGCCCAGGGCTATGAAGTGTATGCCCTGGCGGCAAATTCCAATGTGGATCTGCTGCTCAAGCAGATCGAAGAGTTCCACCCCGCCTACGTGGCGGTTGCAAATCCGGATGCCTGCGATCAGCTGGCTGCCCGTCTGGGCGGTGTGGCTGGTGCACCCAAGCTCCTGCGCGGTGCGGAGGGGATTGTGGAGCTGGCAAAAATGGAAGGTCCGGACGTGGTGCTCAACGCAGTAGTTGGCATTGCGGGGCTGGGCGCAACCTTGGCTGCACTGGAAAACGGGCACGATGTGGCCCTGGCCAACAAGGAAAGCCTGGTCACCGGCGGCCATCTGGTCACCGAAGCCGCTGCCAAGCACGGCACCAAGCTGCTCCCGGTGGACAGTGAGCACTCCGCTATCTTCCAGTGCCTGCAGGATGCCCATTCTGCCAAGACACTCACCAAAATCTTGCTCACCGCCTCCGGTGGTCCCTTCTTCGGCATGAAGAAGGAGGAGCTGGCGGGCAAGACCCGGGCGGATGCCCTCAAGCATCCCAACTGGAACATGGGCGCAAAGATCACCATCGACTCCGCCACCCTGATGAACAAGGGCCTGGAGCTGATCGAAGCAGTCTGGTTGTTCGGCCTGCCGCCGGAGAAAATTCAGGTGGTGGTGCAGCGCCAGAGCATCATTCATTCTATGGTTCAGTTCAGCGACAATTCCATCCTGGCTCAGCTGGGTGTGCCGGATATGCGCATTCCCATCCAGTATGCGCTCACCTGGCCTGACCGGTTCCCGGGCTGTGCGCCCGAGCTGGATTTCACCCAGCTCAAGTCCATCACCTTTGACGTGGCGGACGAGGAGACCTTCCGCTGCCTGGCAGCCTGCAAAAAGGCCATCGCCAAGGGCGGCCTTGGTCCCTGTGCGGCCAACGGCGCCAACGAGGAAGCCGTCCGGCTGTTCCTGGAAGACAAAATCGGATTTTTGGACATTGGCCGTCTGGTGGAGGCCGTGGTGGACAGCGATTCCTTCGGCGGCAGCTATACATTGGCTGACGTGTATGAATGTGACCGCATGGCCCGGCAGTTTGTGCTGAGCCACATTTAACAAGAAAGAGAGATTATTCGCACATGGCAACAATCCTTACCCTCATCATATCGGTGCTGATCTTCGGCCTTGTGGTTATGATCCACGAGCTGGGGCACTTTGTCTGCGCCAAAAAGGCCGGGATTCAGGTGAATGAATTTTCCATCGGCATGGGTCCCGCTCTGTTCACCACAGTGCGGGGCGGAACCCGTTACAGCGTGCGCGCATTGCCCATCGGCGGCTATGTGAGCATGGAAGGGGAGGATGAAGAGCTGGAAGAGCCGGAGACCGGCGATGCACTGCAGGAGCTTGACGCGGCGGAAGAGGAGCAGCCCAAAGGTTTGCCTTTTCCGAAGGTAAAGGTCTGGAAGCGGATCATCGTGGTGGCGGCTGGTGCGATTATGAACCTGATTCTGGGTTTCCTGGTTCTGCTGCTCATGATGGCATTCGGCGATCCCGGCGCCAGTAAGACCGTTGGCTTTGTGGAAGAGGGTTCCCCAGTGCAGGCCGCAGGCCTGCAGGTGGGTGACGAGATCCTGGCGGTGAACGGCCATCATTGCTTTGTGATGAACGACGTGCTGTATGAGCTGCAGCGCACCCCGGACCAAAGCGCGGATCTGACTGTGAAGCGCAATGGCGAGATCGTGCAGTTGGATAACGTGGGCTTTGAGCTGGTGGAGACCGGCGATTCCGTTACTATGAACATCGGCTTCAAGGTCTATGCACTGGAAAAGAACGTGAAGAGCGTAGTCTCTCAGGCCTTCAATTACACTCTGTTCTATGCCCGGCTGGTTTTCCGTTCGCTGATCGACCTGGTTGTGGGCCGGGTGAGCGTGAACGAGCTTTCCGGCCCGGTGGGCATTGTGTCTGCCATCGGGCAGGCAGCGAGCATGGGCGTGGCCGAGGTGCTGTCCCTGCTGGCGCTGCTCACGGTGAATCTGGGCGTGTTCAACCTGTTGCCGGTGCCGGCGCTGGACGGCGGCAAGCTGGTATTCCTGGCGCTGGAAGGTATCTTCCGGCGGCCGGTGCCCAAGAAATTTGAAATTCTGGTGAATGCGGCGGGCATGTGCTTCTTGTTCGGGCTCATGATCTTTGCCACGTTCAACGATATCATTCGTCTGTTTTAAAAGCAGGAGGATAAGCAATCATGCGTAAGGTCAAACGTGAAGTGAAAATCGGCAACGTGGTGATCGGCGGTCACAATCCGGTGGCAGTTCAGACCATGCTGAACGTGCCTGTGGCGGATATCCCGGGCAACGTGGCCCAGGCCAAACGGGTGGTGGAAGCCGGCTGCCAGATTCTGCGCGCCAGCGTTCCCAGCCTGGAGGACGTGCGCATTGTGAAAGCAGTGAAAAACGCAGTGGATGTGCCCTTCGTGGCCGACATTCATTTTAACTACAAGATCGCGCTGGCCTGCGTGGATGCGGGCGTGGATAAGATCCGCATCAACCCCGGCAACATCGGCGCGGATGAAAATGTGCGCGCCGTGGCCCGTGCCTGCAACGCCAAAAACATCCCCATCCGCATCGGCGTAAATGCCGGCAGCCTGGAGAAAGAGATTCTGGCCAAGTACGGCGCACCTGTGCCGGAGGCTCTGGTGGAAAGCGCCATGTACCATGTGGCTCTGCTGGAAAAGCACGATTTCAACAACATTGTGATCTCCATCAAATCCAGCAATGTGCCCACCATGATGCAGGCCTATCGTCTGCTCAGTGAGAAGTGCGATTACCCGCTGCATGTGGGCGTTACCGAGGCCGGTACCTACCGCATGGGTCTGATCAAGTCCGGCATGGGCATCGGCGGCCTGCTGCTGGAGGGCATCGGCGATACTCTGCGGGTGTCCCTGACTGATGAGCCGGAGAAGGAAGTGCAGGCCGGTTACGACATCCTGCGCGCCGCCGGTCATGCGGTGGGCGGCCCGGAGATCATCAGCTGTCCCACCTGCGGCCGCACCAATATCCAGGTGGCCAAGATCGCCGACGAGGTGGAGAAGCGCCTGAAGGGTTATAAAAAGCCCATCAAGGTAGCCGTGATGGGCTGCGTGGTGAACGGTCCCGGCGAGGCCCGGGAGGCGGACATCGGTATTGCCGGCGGCAAGGACGAGGCACTGCTGTTCATCCGGGGCGAGAAAATCCGGATGCTGCGGGGCGACATCGTGGGCCAGCTGGTGGATGAGATCTATAAGCTGTGATGTGTTTTTGAGCCTGCGGGCGGGATTTTCCTGCCCGCAGGCCATTGCTTTGTAAAAAAGGAGACAACCCATTGAAACCTTTGGTAACACAACTGTGGCCCCAGTTCACGGTGGACGAGACCTTTGCCCGCTGTTTTGCGGGAGTGCTGGTGGAGCATGTGGAGATGCTGCGCCTAAGCCGGAAGATTCGCATTCATCTGCGTAGCGGTGCGCCGCTGCCGGTGAATCTGTGCGACCGCCTGTGCACTTCGCTCGGCCCTCTGTTCGATGGCTTTCAGGTGGAGATTCAGAACAGCTTTCCCTATGAGATCATCACCCCGGAGAGCATCCAGAAGCTGATCGGCGAGCTGCGGGACGAGGATTATCCGGTCAACGGCTTTCTGGACCATGCCGCCATCGACATCGAAGACCAGTTCATCCGGCTGCATATTAAAGTGGGCAAAAAAATTCTGGAGGAGATTCAGTTCCCGCAGGCCCTGGCCCAGCGCATTGAGCAGCGCACCGGAACTCTGCCCCAGGTGGAGCTTGCCCAGACCGGCAAGACCGCCACGGTGGAGGAATGGGAGAAGAAGGTTCTGCAGAAGGTGCCCACTGTAAAGTTTGAGGAGAAGAAGGGCCTGCCGCCCATCAAGATCCCCGGCCTGGACCTGACCGACAAGCCGGTTAAGCTGTTCCACGGCAAGAACTTCAAGCCCGGCGAGCTGACCCCGCTGAAGGAGCTGGGCGGCGACGGCGGCCGTGTGATGATCTGGGGCGACGTGTTCGCAGTGGAGGTAAAAGGCAACTTCCAGAAGAGCTACATCGTTTCCATCACCGACTACACCGGCTCCATCAACCTGAAGCTCCGCAGCCGGGAAGGGGAGGACTTCAGCAAGTGGGAGGAGCTGAAAAAGGGCACCACCCTGGTGTTGAAGGGCGAATGCACCTACGATAAATACGAGCACGACTATGTGGTCTACCCCTACGACGTGCTGCAGGTGGAACGCCGCAAGCGGGAGGACAACGCCCCCCAGAAGCGGGTGGAGCTGCACCTGCACACCAAGCTCAGCAGCATGGACGGCTTCTGCGACCCGGGCGAGATCGTGCGTACCGCACATCGCATGGGCCATCGGGCCATCGCTATTACCGACCACGGTGTGGTGCAGGGCTTCCCGGAAGCAATGCTGGCGGCGGATGCCATCCGCAAAAGCGACCCGGATTTCAAGGTCATCTACGGCGTGGAGGCCTACTTTGTGGATGACATGATCCCGGTGCTGTACGGTGAAGCCACCGGCCCCATGAGCGGCAGCTTTGTGGTGTACGATACCGAGACCACCGGCCTGGACCCCAACACCGAATTCCTCACCGAGATCGGCGCGGTGGTGGTGGAGAACGGCCAGATCACCGAGACCTTCGGTACCTTCGTGAACCCGGGCAAGCCCATCCCGCCAAAGATCGTGGAGCTCACCGGCATAAACGACAGCATGGTGGCGGACGCCCCCACGCCGGACGAAGCGGTGCGCATGTTTGCAGAATTTGCAAAGGGTCGGGTGCTCATTGCCCACAACGCCCACAAGTTCGATATGCGCTTCATGCACATCGCCGCCAAACGGGCGGGCATCGAACTGGACAACGCCTACATCGACACCCTGCCCATGGCCCAGAACCTGTATCCAGGCCTGCGCAACTATAAGCTGGATACCATCAACGACCATCTGGAGATCGAGCCCTTCAACCATCACCGGGCAGTGGACGACGCCATGGCCCTTGCCAAGATCTTCTGCAAGATGCTGGAAGATTTGACGGAAAAGAAGATCGAGCGGCTGGAAGACATCAACATCGGCCTGGGCGGCGGCAACAAAGAGGTCATCAAGAAGAAGTATTATCACCTGATTATCCTGGTGCGCAACCAGGTGGGCCTGAAAAATCTGTACAAGATCGTCAGCGAGGCTCATACCAACTACTTTTTCAAGAAGCCCCGGGTGCCGCGCAGCATTCTGAACAAGCACCGGGACGGACTTTTGATTGGTTCCGCCTGTGAAGCAGGCGAACTTTACAGAGCTGTTGTGGAGGGTCAGAGCTTTGAAAAGCTGTGCCAGATCGCGGAATACTACGATTTTCTGGAGGTACAGCCTCTGGGGAATAACGAATACATGGTGCGGGAGCATCTGGTGGATTCCATGGACAAGATTCAGGACTTCAACCGCACCATCATCAAGTTGGGCGAGGTGCTGAACAAGCCGGTGGTGGCCACTGGCGACGTGCATTTTCAGGACCCGGAGGACTCGGTCTACCGGGCGGTTTTGCAGGCCGGCAACGGCTTCAAGGACGCGGACAATCAGGCGCCTCTGTACTACCGCACCACCGAGGATATGCTCAACCAGTTCAATTATCTGCCCAAGGAAAAGGCTTTTGAGATCGTGGTGACCAATCCCAACAAGATCGCCGACATGGTGGATGGGGGAGTGCGGGCCATTCCCAAGGGTACCTTCCCGCCCTCCATCGAGGGCGCTGAGCAGCAGCTGCGCGACGCCACCTGGAACACCGCGAAAAAGCACTACGGCGACCCTTTGCCGGAGCTGGTGCGGGCCCGTTTGCAGCGGGAATTGGATTCCATCTGCGGCCACGGCTTCGCGGTACTGTATGTAATCGCTGTAAAGCTAGTTGCCTTTTCAAACCAAAATGGGTACCAGGTGGGCAGCCGTGGCTCGGTTGGCTCCTCTGCGGTGGCCCATTTCTCGGGAATCTCCGAGGTAAACAGCCTGCCGCCTCATTATCTGTGCCCCAATTGCCAGTACAGCGAGTTCATCACCGACGGCAGCGTGGCCGACGGCTTCGACCTGCCGGATAAAAACTGCCCCTGCTGCGGCGCGCCCCTGATCGTGGACGGCCACGACATCCCCTTTGAGACCTTCCTGGGCTTTGACGGCGACAAGGAGCCGGATATCGACCTGAACTTCTCCGGCGAGTACCAGAGCTTCGTACACCGGTACACGGAGGAGCTGTTCGGCAAGGAGTTCGTGTTCAAGGCGGGCACTGTGTCCGGTTTGCAGGATAAGACCGCCTACGGCTACGTGAAAAAATATCTGGAAGAGCGGGGCCGCATCGTGAATCGTGCGGAGGAAAACCGACTCACTCAGGGCTGCACCGGCGTGAAGCGCACCACCGGCCAGCACCCGGGCGGCATGGTGGTTGTGCCGGATGTGCACGAGATTCAGGATTTCTGCCCCATCCAGCACCCCGCCGACGATAAGGAAAAGGGTGTGCTTACCACCCACTTCGAATTCAAATATCTCCATGATACCCTGCTCAAGCTGGATGAGCTGGGCCACGATGTGCCCACCATGTACAAGTATCTGGAGAACATGACCGGCATCCCTATGGAAAAGGTGCCTATGAATGATACCAAGGTGATCAGCCTTCTGGTCTCCACCGAGGCACTGGGCGTTACCCCGGAGCAGATCGACAGCCAGACCGGAACCTTCGGCATCCCGGAGCTGGGTACCCCCTTCGTGCGGCAGATGCTCATCGAAGCCCAGCCGAAGAACTTTAGCGACTTGATTCAGATTTCCGGCCTTTCCCACGGTACTGATGTTTGGAACGGCAACGCCCAGGACCTGATCAAGGATGGGGTATGTACCATTTCCGACGTGATCGGCTGTCGTGACAGCATCATGACCTACCTGCTGCACAAGGGCCTGGAGCCCAAGCTGGCCTTCAATATCATGGAGCTGACCCGAAAAGGCAAGGTGGCAAAGGGCGGCTTCCCGCCGGGAGCAGAGGAGACCATGAAGGAGTGCGGTGTGCCGGACTGGTACATGGATTCCTGCCGCAAGATCAAGTATATGTTCCCCAAGGCTCACGCTGTGGCTTACCTGATCGCGGCCATCCGGCTGATGTGGTTCAAGGTGTACCATCCCCAGGCGTTCTACGCCACCTACTTCACCGTTCGCGGTGATGACATCGACTATGAAGCAGCGGTGGGCGGTGTAAAGGTAGCCCAGCAGCATTTGAAAGAGGTGAACGCCCGCCTGCGGGAAGAGCGGAAAGCCAAGGACGAAGACATCCAGGTCTCGCTGCAGCTGGTGAACGAAATGCTGGCCCGCGGCTATGAATTCCTGCCCATTCAGTTGGGCAAGAGCCGGGCCACTCAGTATGTGGTGGAGGACGGTAAGGTTCGCCTGCCGTTTACCTCGCTGAAAGGTGTGGGTGAGTCCGCTGCTGTCGCGCTGGAGCGGGCCACCATTAACGGGCAGGAGTACCTGTCTATCGAAGAGCTTCAGCAGGCCACCGGCGTTTCCAGCGCCGTGATGGAGAACCTGAAAAATGTGGGTGCTCTGGGCGGCCTGCCGGATACCAGCCAGGTGAGCTTCTTCTGATTGTTTGATTCTCGCAGTATGCTTTTTAACGCAGCAGGCGAGAAAAGATAGCTCGAACAAAAGAGCGAAACGCGTTTTATGAACGTGTTTCGCTCTTTTTTCTTATGCTATGGTGGAAGAAGAGAGACAAAAACGCCCGTCACAGAACGTGACGGGCGTGAAAAACTTTTTCAAAAGCAAAGACCAGGAAGAGCTTCCCTCTGCCAAAATAGGGGAGAACCGCACTCAAACGGGCAAAATGCAAAAATATGCAGCCGCCTGCCGGGGAAAATTCACCGGGGCCCCAGTTTGGCCAGGTCGTTGAAGGTGGTCAGGATCTGGGGCTGCTCCAAACGGATCTGCTTGCCGCTCAGGTAATGCAGCGAGCTTTCCTCCGGAAGCTGGCCGAAGGTCAGCTGCACTGCACACAGGGCCTGGGTTTTCAGTCCGGCCTTCTCGTTCCACTTCCGGTTGCCGTATTTGATGTCGCCCAGAACCGGCGCCCCCAGAAAAGCCAGATGGGCGCGGATCTGATGAGTGCGGCCGGTCACCAGTCCGATGCGGCAGAGGGTGAAGGGGCCGATTACCTTTTCCGGGGTCACCTCGGTGATAATCTCCTTGTAGCCCTCGGCGGCGTCGGCACGCACCTGCACCTTGTTGTTGGATCCATTGTGGCGCAGCCAGGCGGTGTGGCGGCCCTTGGGAGGCTTGCCGAAGGTGATGGTCAGGTACTCCTTGCGCACCAGATCGGTGCGGATGATCTCATTCATGTCCCGCAACGCGGCGTAATTCTTCGCGGCCACCACCAGACCTTCGGTGCCCCGGTCCAGCCGGTTGCACAGCGCGGGGGCGAAGGTGTGCTCCTGCCCGGCAATATATTCGCCTTTCTGGGTAAGATAAGCGGTGAAGGCATCCACCAGATTGGCGTCGCCGGTGCGGTCTGAGTGGCAGAGCAGGTGAGTGGGCTTGTACAGCACCGCCAGATTCTCGTCCTCGTAAACCACCTGAACCGGCGGCTGGCGGCGGGTCGGTGCCTTGGGGGCAGGCGCGGCGGAAAAGAACTCGTCATTGATATAAAGCTCCAGCACATCCCCGGCATGAATGCGGTAATCCGCGTCGGCTTTTTTGCCGTTCACCTTGATGCGTTTGTTCCGAAAGCTCTTGTACAGCAAGCTGTTGGGCAGATTAACAGTAACGTTTTGCACAAAACGGGAAAGGCGCACGCCTTCCTCATTGGTGCCCGCGGTAAAGCGTTTCATTCAAAAGGTTCCTCTCTTTCCAATAACCTGTAAATAGTATATAATATAAAGAATAGCGCGTAAAGCGTAACTTTGAAGGGAACGGGGAACACAGCATGGCACAGCAGCAGATCCACGCAAACCACCGCCAGCGGATGCGTAAGCGGTTTGAAGAGACCGGCTTCGACGGCTTTTCCGATCATGAGGTGCTGGAATACATCCTGTTTCATGCCATTCCCCGCAAGGATGTAAACCCAATTGCCCACGCGCTGATGGACCATTTCGGCGGGCTGGACCGGGTGCTGGAGGCCAGTGAGCAGGAGCTCACTCAGGTGGAGGGCGTGGGCCCGGCTACTGCCCGGCTGATCCGCCTGTTTCTGGCGGTGGACCGACGCTATCACCAGCATAAGACTCGACCGGTGCGCACCGTGAAAAGCCTGGAAGAGGTGGGCGAACACATGGAGTCGCTGTTTTATGGCGCTCGGGTGGAGCAGGTCTATGCCATGTATCTGGATGACCGCAACCATATCCTCAAGGTGGAAAAGTGTTTCGAGGGAACAGCGAACGCGTCGTCAGTGTTCGTGAATGTGCTCAGCAGCCGTATGATCACGCTGGGCGCCACCCAACTGGTGCTGGCCCACAATCACCCCAGAGGCTTTGCGCTGCCCTCCCGCGAGGATATGAACCTGACCAGCCAGATCCGCCAGAAGCTGGGGACCCTTGGTCTGAAGCTGGTGGACCATGTGATCGTTGCGCCGGACGGCTATATCTCCCTGCGGCAGAGTGACCGGTTCCAGAGCCTGTTTACCTGAGTCCGAAGGCAGAAAAACACGCGGCCCTGCCCGCGAACAGAAAGGATGATCGAATGGATCAGTTTAAACTTGTAGCACCCTATCAGCCAACGGGCGACCAGCCCCAGGCCATTGAAACACTGGCCCAGGGCATCCTGAACGGCGACAAGGCCCAGACCCTGCTGGGTGTGACCGGCAGTGGTAAAACCTTCACCATGGCCAACGTGATCGCCAAGGTCAACCGGCCCACACTGGTACTGGCCCACAACAAGACCCTGGCGGCCCAGCTTTGCACCGAGTTCCGAGAGTTCTTTCCGGAGAACGCGGTGGAATATTTTGTATCCTACTACGACTACTACCAGCCGGAGGCCTATATTCCGTCCACCGATACCTACATCGAAAAGGACAGCGCCATCAACGACGAGATCGACCGGCTGCGCCATTCCGCCACGGCGGCCCTGTCCGAGCGGCGGGATGTAATCATCGTGGCCAGTGTGTCCTGCATCTACAGTCTGGGCGACCCCATCGACTACCGGAGCATGGTCATCAGCCTGCGTCCCGGTATGCAGATGGACCGGGATGAGCTGTGCAAGCGGCTGGTGAAGCTGCAATACGAGCGCAACGACATCAACTTTGTGCGCAACAAGTTCCGGGTGCGGGGCGACACGGTGGAGATCAACCTGGCCTACATGAACGACGTGGCCATCCGGGTGGAATTCTTCGGCGACGAGATCGATCGCATCAGTGAGATGAACCCCCTCACCGGCGAGCGGAAGAACGTGGTCAAGCACGTGGCCATCTTCCCGGCCAGCCACTACATCGTTTCCCCGGAAAAGATGCAGGCGGGTCTTGTGAGCATCCGGGAAGAGATGGATCGGCAGGTGAAGAAGTTCACCGAGGAGGGCAAGCTGCTGGAGGCCCAGCGCATTGCTCAGCGCACCAACTACGACATGGAGATGCTCCAGGAAGTGGGCATGTGCAAGGGCATCGAGAACTATTCCGCGGTGCTTTCCGGCCGCGCTCCCGGCTCCACCCCCACCACGCTGCTGGACTACTTCCCCAAGGACTTCCTGCTCTTTGTGGACGAGAGCCACGTGATGCTGCCCCAGCTGCGGGCCATGTACGGCGGCGACTACGCCCGCAAGAAAACCCTGGTGGACTTTGGATTCCGACTGCCCTCCGCTTTCGACAACCGCCCCCTAAAATTCGAGGAGGTGGAAAGCAAGCTGAACCAGATTGTGTTCGTGAGCGCAACGCCCGGTGAATACGAACGGGAGCACAGTGTGCGGGTGGCCGAGCAGGTGATCCGCCCCACCGGCCTTTTGGACCCCCAGATCATCGTCAAGCCGGTGGAGGGCCAGATCGAGGACCTGCTGGGCGAGATCAACCAGCGCACCGCCCGAAACGAGCGGGTGCTGGTGACCACCCTGACCAAGAAGATGGCCGAGGACCTGACCGACTTCCTCACCGAGCACGGGGTCAAGGTCAAGTACATGCACCACGAGGTGGATACCTTCGAGCGCATGGAGCTGATCAAGGATCTGCGCACCGGCACCATCGACGTGATCGTGGGCATCAACCTGCTGCGCGAGGGCCTGGACCTGCCCGAGGTTTCGCTGGTGGCGATTCTGGATGCGGACAAGGAAGGTTTCCTGCGCAGCGAGACCAGTCTGGTGCAGACCATCGGCCGCGCCGCCCGAAATGCGGACGGCATTGTCATCATGTATGCGGATGAGGTTACTCCCAGCATGGAGAAGGCCATCACCGAAACCGAGCGCCGCCGCTCCATTCAGATGGCCTACAACGAGGCCCATGGCATTACCCCGAAAACCATCGTGAAGAGCATCCGCGACAGCATCGAGATCAGCGACCACAAGGAGAACGCAAAGTTTGGCACCCGCCGCATGAGCAAGGCGGAGCGGGAGCAGCTGATCACCCGCCTGACCCGCGAGATGAAGGAGGCGGCCAAGCTGCTGGAATTCGAGCACGCGGCCTTCCTGCGTGACCGCATTGAAAAGCTGCGCCGGGGCGAGAATCCCAGCGACGATGCCAACGAAACAAAGCCGAAAAAGAGGAAAGGAAAGTTCTGAGCATTGAATAACGATAAGATCGTCATCAAGGGTGCCCGCGAGCACAACCTGAAAAATGTTGATTTGACCATCCCACGGGACAAGCTGATCGTCATGACCGGCCTGTCCGGCAGCGGCAAGTCCAGCCTGGCCTTCGATACCATTTACGCGGATGGCCAGCGCCGTTATATGGAGAGCCTTTCCAGCTACGCCCGCCAGTTCCTGGGCCAGATGGAAAAGCCGGATGTGGACGACATCCAGGGACTTTCGCCGGCCATCTCCATCGACCAGAAGACCACCAACCGGAACCCCCGGTCCACCGTGGGTACCGTGACGGAAATCTACGATTATCTGCGCCTTTTGTACGCCCGCATCGGCGTACCCCATTGCCCCATCTGCGGCCGGGTCATAAGCCAGCAGACGGTGGACCAGATGGTGGACGCCATTCTGGCGCTGCCTAAGGGCACAAAATTCCAGGTGCTGGCCCCGGTGGTGCGGGGCCGTAAGGGCACCCAGCAGAAGGAGCTGGAGGCAGCCCGGCGGGGCGGCTATGCCCGCGTGCGCATCGACGGCAACCTCTATGACCTGGATGAAGAGATCAGTCTGGAAAAGAACAAAAAGCACACGGTGGAGATCGTGGTGGACCGTCTGGTTATCAACGACACCGTGCAGAGCCGTCTGGCGGATTCGCTGGAAACAGCCATCGCCCTCACCGGCGGCTTGGTGACCATCGATGTGAACGGCGGGGAGGAGATGCAGTTCAGCCAGAGCTATGCCTGCCCAGACCACGGCATCTCCATCGACGAGCTGGAACCCCGCATGTTCAGCTTCAACAACCCCTTCGGAGCTTGTGAACGCTGCACCGGTCTGGGTACCTTCATGCGGGTGGACCCGGAGCTGATCATTCCCAACAAGGACCTGTCCATCCGGGAGGGTGCCATCAAGGCCAGCGGCTGGTACTACGCTGAGGGCTCGGTAAGCGAGATGTACTATAAGGGCCTGGGTAAAAAATACGGCTTCACACTGGACACTCCCATCAAGGAGATGAGCGCCGAGGCGGTGAACGCCATTCTTTACGGCACCGGCGGCGAACGCATCGAGATGCACCGGGAAAACGAGTTCGGTTCCGGCCGTTACCTGAACGAATTCGAGGGCATCGTGAACAACCTGGAACGCCGCTTCCGGGAGACCAGCAGCGAGTGGATGAAGGAAGAGATCGCCACCGTGATGAACGGCGTGGAATGCCCGGATTGCCACGGCAAGCGGCTCAAGCCCACCAGCCTGGCGGTCACCGTGGGCGGGGTGAACATCAGCGACCTGTGCGAGATGAGCGTGCGCCAGGAGCTGAACTTCATCAACGACATCCAGCTGACCGATCAGGAGCACCGTATTGGTGACGGTATCCTGAAAGAGGTGCGCGAGCGCTTGGGCTTTTTGCAGAGCGTGGGCCTGGATTACCTGACCCTTGCCCGGGGTGCGTCCGGTTTGTCCGGCGGCGAGAGCCAGCGCATCCGACTGGCCACCCAGATTGGCAGCGCCCTCACCGGCGTACTTTATGTGCTGGACGAGCCCAGCATCGGCCTGCACCAGCGGGACAACGACAAGCTGATCGCCACCCTGAAACGGCTGCGGGATCTGGGCAACACCCTGGTGGTGGTGGAGCATGACGAGGACACCATGCGTCAGGCGGACTACATCGTGGACATCGGCCCCGGCGCGGGTGTGCACGGCGGCGAAGTGGTGGCCGAGGGCTCGGTGGAGGACATCTGTAAGGCCCCCCGCAGCATCACCGGTGCGTATCTGTCCGGCCGTAAAAGAATCGAGGTACCTGCCACCCGCCGCAAGGGCAACGGCAAAAAGCTGCGCATCGTGGGCGCGGCCGAGAACAACCTGAAGAATGTGAACGTGGATATCCCGCTGGGCAAGATGATCTGCGTGACCGGCGTATCCGGCAGCGGTAAGTCCAGCCTGATCAATGAGATCTTCTACAAGGCCCTGGCCATGGAGCTGAACGGCGCCAAGCGTCGCCCCGGCAAATACAAGGAGATCAAGGGCCTGGAAAACGTGGACAAGGTCATCGGCATTGACCAGGCACCCATCGGCCGTACGCCCCGTTCCAACCCGGCCACCTATACCGGCGTGTTCACCGACATCCGCAACGTGTTTGCCCAGACCCAGGACGCCAAGATGCGCGGCTACGGCCCCGGCCGGTTCAGCTTCAACGTGAAGGGCGGACGCTGCGAAGCCTGTGAGGGCGATGGCATCGTGCAGATTGAGATGCATTTCCTGCCGGATATCTTCGTGCCCTGTGAAGTGTGTAAGGGTGCCCGCTACAACCGGGAAACCCTGGAGGTAAAATACAAGGACAAGAGCATTGCCGACGTGCTGGACATGACGGTGGAGGAGGCCTGCACCTTCTTTGCCAACATTCCCCGCATCCACCGCAAGCTGCAGACTTTGCTGGATGTGGGCCTTGGCTACATCAAGCTGGGCCAGAGTGCAACCACCCTTTCCGGCGGTGAGGCTCAGCGTGTGAAGCTGGCGCTGGAGCTGGCCAAGCGGGAGACCGGCCAGACCGTATACGTGCTGGATGAGCCCAGCACCGGCCTGCATGTGGCGGATGTGCACAAGCTTATTACCGTACTGGATCGTCTGGTGGACGCGGGCAACACCGTGGTCATCATCGAGCACAATCTGGACATTATCAAGCGGGCGGATTATATCATTGATCTGGGCCCCGAGGGTGGCGACGAGGGCGGCACCATCGTGGCCACCGGTACCCCGGAAGAGGTGGCCAAGGTGCCCGCCTCCTACACCGGCAAATATCTGGGCCCTATCCTGGAGCGGGACCGGGTGACCGAATAAGAAAGCAAAGAGGGATTCCATGGAAACCATCCTGTTGGTGGAAGACGACGCGGCGCTGAGCGAGGGGATTGCTCTCGCTTTCAGTCAGCAGCCCTATGAATTTGTTCGCTGTGCCTCGCTGGCCGAGGCCCGGCAGGCGCTGCAAACGCGAGTGTTCGCTCTGATCCTTCTGGATCTGGGTCTGCCGGACGGCAACGGGCTGGAGCTTTGCCGCCAGCTGCGCAGCCGGCGGGACCCGGTGCCGGTGCTTTTTCTCACCGCCAATGATACCGAGTACAGCGAGGTGGCGGCACTGGAAGCGGGCGGTGACGATTATATCACCAAGCCCTTCAGCCTGGCGGTGCTGCGGGCAAGGGTCACTGCCGCGCTGCGCCGCCGCGCACCCGCCGGGCCGGAGCTGGTAGAGATCGGCCCCTTCCGGTTCGATTTCGCCCGGCTTCGATTTGAAAAGCAGGGTGTTGAAGTTGTGCTCAGCCGCACCGAACAGCGCCTGCTCCAGCTGCTGGTGAAAAACCGGGGGCAGATTGTTCCCCGGGATACCTTGCTGGACCAGGTGTGGGACGGCGGAGAGTTCGTGGACGAAAATACCCTGTCGGTAGCAGTGCGCCGTCTGCGCGCCAAGCTGGAAGAGGACCCGCGCCGCCCCAGCTATATCCAAACGGTCTATGGTGTGGGCTATACCTGGAAGGGGAACGCCGATGAATGACTGGTTTTTCAGCGTCACCCCCGGGCAGCTGGCCCTGCTGCTGGGATTGGGCGCGCTGGTGGTCGCGGCGGCAGGTGTTGGTGTTGCCGTATATGGCTGGTACACCCGGCGCACCATGCGCCGCCTGGAACAGATGCTGGAGCAGGCCATTGCGGGCAGCTTTGAACAGGGTGACTACAGCGAAGCCCGGCTTTCCCGTCTGGAGGAGAAGCTGAGCCGGTTTCTGCACTCCAGCCAGCTTTCCCGCAGGGCCATCGAGGAGGACCGGGGACGCATCAAGTCCCTGATGGGAGATATTTCCCATCAGACCAAGACCCCGCTGGCGAACATTCTGCTCTATGGGCAGCTGCTGGATGAGCAGCCACTGCCCGAAGCTGCCCGCCCTATGCTGGCTCAGATCAACACCGAGGCGGAAAAGCTCCGGTTTTTAATCGAGGCGCTGGTTAAGCTGTCCCGCCTGGAAAGCGGCGTTGTTCAGCCCGTGGCCGAGGCTCAATCGCTGGAGCCGTTGCTGCAGGCACTGGAACATTCCTTCCGGCCCGTGGCAGAGCAAAAGGGCGTTTCGCTGCGGGTTTTATCCACGGGTGCCCGGGCCTGCTTTGACTGCAAGTGGACCCAGGAGGCGGTGGGCAACCTGGTGGACAACGCCATCAAGTACACCCCGGCGGGCGGGCATGTATCTGTTGCCTGTGAGCAGTATGCCATGTTCTGCCGTATTGCCGTGAGGGACGACGGTCCCGGCATTCCGGAATCGGAGCAGGCGGCGGTATTTCGGCGGTTTTACCGGGGCAGCGCTGCGGCAAAAAGCCCGGGTGTCGGAGTAGGACTGGCCCTGGCAAGGCAGATTGCCACGCTGCAGGGCGGTTACATCAAGCTTGCCTCGGAGCCGGGCAAGAGCAGCGAGTTTTCGCTGTATCTGCCTCTGGAAGCGCAAATGTGACAGAACTGTTCGATTTGTCTCGCTGCCTGTAAGGCTGCGGTAAGCTTTGTTTGGTATAGTCTGTGCTGTAAAGAAAAGTGCGTTCGCGCACTCTTTACTGCACAGACTATTTTTATCGGGAGGTTTTGGAGGAATGAACGTTCTGGAAACAAGAGCGCTGAAAAAATACTACGGCGAGGGCGAGACCCAGGTGCGCGCCCTGGATGGGGTGGACCTGACCGTGAAGGAAGGGGAATTCGTGGCCATCGTGGGTACCAGCGGCAGCGGAAAATCCACCCTGCTGCACATGCTGGGCGGGCTTGATGAACCCACCAGCGGCAAGGTACTGGTGGAGGGCAAGGACATCTTTCAGCTGAAAAAGGACGCTCTCACCATCTTCCGCCGCCGTAAGATCGGCTTTGTGTTCCAAAGCTATAATCTGGTGCCGGTGCTGAACGTATACGAGAACATCGTGCTGCCCATCGAGCTGGATGGCAACCGGGTGGACCGGGCCTTTGTGAGCCGGATCATCGCCACGCTGGGGCTGGAAAACAAGCTGCAAAGCCTGCCCAGTCAGCTTTCCGGCGGCCAGCAGCAGCGGGTGGCTATTGCCCGTGCACTGGCAACAAAGCCCGCCATTCTGCTGGCGGACGAACCCACCGGTAATCTGGATTCCAAGACCAGCCAGGATGTGCTCAGTCTGCTTCGGGTGACCAGCGAGCGGTTCGGGCAGACTATTGTAATGATCACCCACAACGAGGAAATTGCCCAGCTGGCGGACCGGATTGTTCGTATTGAGGACGGCCGCATCCGGGAAGGACGGTGATGGGCTGTGTTGAAGATCGACAACCGCAAGGCTTTGCATCGCCTGGCGGACAAAAGCTTCCGGGCAAACCGGGGCCGTAATCTGATTACCATTCTGGCAATTATACTCACCACCATTCTGTTCACCAGTGTGTTTTCCATTGGTGGCAATCTGATTGCTTCCTTTCAATACAGCACCATGCTCCAGTCCGGCGGCAGCGCCCACGGTACCTTCAAGGATCTTACCCAGGAACAGTTCGACCGGCTTAAACAGGCGGCCCCGGCGGGCGCCATTCTGGACCGGAACATCATCTGTGCCTATGAGGTGGAAAATCCGGAGTTTTTAAAGCGTCATCTGGAGCTGTGGTATCAGCCGCCGGAGGCATATGAGCGCCGGTTCTGCCAGCTGACCGGCGGCCGCGCGCCCCAGGCGGCAGACGAGATCGCCATGGATGAGCGAAGTCTGGAGCTGCTGGGAATCACTCCGGAGGAAGGGCAAACGATTACGTTGCAGCTTAAGATGGGGTATGACCAGCCGGTGATCGAGCGTCAGTTCACGCTGGTGGGTTGGTTCGGCTACAGCGATATCATGAACACGGGCTTCGGAATCGTGAGCGAAGCCTATCTTGCGGAGCATGCCGATGAACTGGCCGAGGCAAGCGAGCAGACCGGCAGCCAGGTGGGCATCATCCAGTGCGATGTGACCTTTTCCAATGGCGTCAATATCAGCGGCAAGCAGCGAGCCATGGCTGAAAAGGCGGGCCTTGCGGAAGAGGTGGAATGGAACGAAAACTGGGCCTATGTGGGTGCAGGCATCACCGACTGGACCAGCATCGGCGCAGTGGCAGGCCTTCTTCTGCTCATCATGCTCACCGGATATCTGATCATCTATAATATTTTTCAGATTTCCGTCATGCAGGACATCCGCTATTACGGACTGCTGAAAACCATCGGGACCACCGCAAAACAGATCCGGCGGATTCTGCGCCGCCAGGCGCTGGTGCTGTGCGGCTTTGGCATCCCTGTGGGGCTGGTGCTGGGCTTTTTGCTGGGCACCGCGTTCACACCGCTCATTTTGCAGATGGTCAATACGGTGGACGATGTCAAACTGGCGCTGAACCCGGCGGTTTTTCTGGGGGCTGCGGCCTTTTCGGTGATCACCGTGCTGCTGAGCATGCGCAAGCCCGCCCGGCTTGCCGCAAAGGTTTCTCCGGTGGAGGCTGTCAGGTATACCGAAGGAAACGGCAAGGCTGCAAAAAGGTCAAAGCGTTCCACCGGCGGCGGAAAACTCTGGCGGATGGCTCTGTCCAATGTGGGGCGCAACAAGCGCCGCGCTGTGCTGGTGGTTCTCTCTATGAGCCTTTCGCTGGTGCTCATGAACAGTGTGTTCACGCTGACAGGCAGCTTTGACATGGACAAATATCTGGCCCGTTTTATCAAAACAGACTTTGTGATAGCCAACGCCCGCTATTGGGGAATCGACTCCTTCCGCGCACTGGACGGTGAGGATGCGGTGAGCGATACATTAATTGCCAATGTGCAGGCGCAAGAGGGTTTTGTGCAGGGCGGAGCGATCTGGTGCGACATCTATTCCTGGGCGGAGGAGTATCAGTGGCCGGAGGATACCATCTGGGACGAAGCGGGAAACCCCTGCCGTTCCGATGGAAGAAACCGGCCCCAGGCGGTGGACGAAGCGAAAAATCCCTTCACTGTGATCTATGGAGCGGACGATTTCATTCTGGATAATCTGCAGATAATGGAAGGGGAGCGTGACCCGGAAACGATCCAGCAGAAGCTTGCCACCGGTGAATATATCCTGTTTGCGGGCCAGGTGAACGACGAGGGCAAGCTGGAGCCGGACCAGCGCCACAAAGTGGGTGATGTGGTTACCCTGTACGATGCAGATGGCGCCCGGCATACCTTCACCATCCTCTCGGTGATCAACCCCGCCTATTACTGCGAGACAGCGCAGGCCAGCTTTTCCGAATTTGTCTATTACACTACGGCGGATGTGTATACAGAAATGTGCAACACAGCCAACAAGATGAACTACGCCTTTGAGGTGGAGCCGGAGTCGGTGGAGGCCATGGAGCAATACCTGAATAGTTATACCAATCAGATCGACCCGCTGATGGATTACCGTTCCCGGGATGGCTATATCCAGGAGTATTCTGGAATCCGGTTCCTGTTTGTAGCGGTGGGCGGTTCGCTCTCGCTTGTAATCGGGCTGATCGGTGTGCTGAACTTCATCAACTCCATCTTGACGGGCATCATCACCCGCCGCCGGGAATTTTCCATGCTGGAGGCCATCGGCATGACCAGGCGGCAGCTTCAGACGATGGTTGCGCTGGAGGGCAGCTGCTATGCGCTGTTCACCATCCTGTGCAGCCTGGGCGTGGGGGTCGGCGTTTCGCTGCTCTGCGTGAAGCCGCTGGTGGATAGCCTGTTCTTTACCAGCTACCGGTTTGTGATCTGGCCGCTGCTGGCGGCCATTCCGGTGCTGGCAGTGCTGGGAATTGCGATCCCACGGCTGGCGCTGCACTTCGGTGCCGGGCAGCCGGTGGTGGAACGGATGCGGCAGGCGGAATAACCGGAAGAATAGGATGGAAAACAGGCCCCGGCCGCTGAAAAATGTTTTTCGGCGGCCGGGGCTTTTGCATGCCTGCAATTTTACTGCGGCAGGCGTGGATATCCGGCCCAAAGGGCTTGTGAAACAGGAAAAAGTATTGTATACTAAAACGGTGTATTGAAACCAAGCTATTTTCAGAAGGAGCTCATATTTTGGAGATCATTCATTTTGAACATAACAAACAGGCGGCGGAGCTGGTGGCCAAATGGTACGACAGCCCTCCGCTGGCCTATGTGCATTCCTTCGGCTGCCAGCAGAATGTGAACGACGGCGAGAAGATCAAGGGCGTTCTGGCGGACATCGGCTACGGCATGTGCGACTCGGTGGAGGAGGCGGACCTGATCCTCTTCAACACCTGCGCGGTGCGGGAGCACGCGGAGCAGCGGGTCTTCGGCAACGTGGGCGCGCTCAAGCGACTGAAGAAGGACAAGCCCGACCTGATCATCGGCCTGTGCGGGTGTATGGCCCAGCAGCAGAGCATCGTGGACAAGATCCGCGAAAGCTATCCCTTTGTGGACATCGTGTTCGGTGTAAACGGCATCGACACCCTGCCGCAGCTGCTGTGCGAAAAGATCGCCGGCAACAAAAAGCGCATTCTGCTTACCCCCACAGAGCGGGCCGAGGTGGTGGAGGAGACTCCCATCCGCCGGGATTCCAACTTCCGGGCCTGGCTGCCCATCATGTACGGCTGCGACAACTTCTGCACCTACTGCATCGTGCCCTACGTGCGCGGGCGGGAGCGCAGCCGCCGCAGCGCGGACATTCTGGCTGAGTTCAAGGAGCTGGTGGCTGCGGGCTACAAGGAAATCACTCTGCTGGGGCAGAATGTGAACTCCTACGGCAAGGGGCTGGAGGAGCAGATTGACTTCTCGGACCTTTTGAACCTGCTGTGCACTGTGCCCGGCGATTATCATATTCGCTTCATGACCAGCCATCCCAAGGATGCTAGCCGCAAACTGATCGACACCATCGCCGCGCAGGATAAGATCTGCAACCATCTGCATCTGCCGGTGCAGAGCGGCAGCGACCGGATTCTGGCCCAGATGAACCGCCACTACACCGTGGCCCAGTATCTGGAGCTGATGGATTATGCCAAGGAGAAGATCCCCGACATCACATTCTCCAGCGATATCATCGTGGGCTTCCCCGGCGAGACGGAGGAGGATTTTGAGGGGACGCTGGAGCTGATCCGCAAGGTAGGCTATATGCAGCTGTTCACCTTTATTTACTCCAAGCGCAGCGGCACCAAGGCCGCCACCATGCCGGACCCCATTACCCGCAAGGAGAAGACCGATCGCATGGCCCGGCTGCTCAGCGTGCAGGACGAGATCGCCCGCAAGCTGGTGGCGGACATGACCGGCCAGACCCAGCGTGTGCTGGTGGAAGGTCCCGGGCGAGATGAGGGCACCCTTTCCGGCCGCCTGACCAATAATCTGGTGGTGGAGTTTAGCGCCGAGCCCTCTCTGGTGGGCAGCTACGCCATGGTGCACCTGACCGGTTCCCGCGGCACGGTGCTCAAAGGCGAACTTGTGTGAAAAAAACTGAGCGAGCCGCTGTTTTTTGTAATTTTGTGGTATAATATTTTTATCATATAAATTGTTCCAATCAAAGGAGAATCATCATGGACGTTATCGACCTGTTTAAGAAAGCCGCCGCAGCCCTGCAGACCGACGCCCGTTACCTGGCGCTGGATGCCGCCCGCAAAGCCAACGATGCGGACGAAGCTCTGCAGAACATGATCGGCGAGTTCAACCTGGCCCGTCTGGATCTGAACAACGAGATCGCCAAGGACGAGCGTGACGAGGCAAAGGTGGCCGAGTTGAACGCCAAGGTCAATCAGCTGTACACCGACATCATGAACAGCGAGAGCATGGTTGCTTACAACGAGGCCAAGGCTGAGGCCGAAGCCCTGATCGGTTACATCGACGCCATCATCAACACCGCGATGAACGGCGGCGACCCCATGACCGTACAGGAGCCCCAGGCCGGCTGCAGCGGCAGCTGCTCTTCCTGCTCCGGCTGCCACTAAAAGGCATTTGCCATAAAAGCGTTCGTGCGGCCCGGAGGGTGCTGAGTTCCAGTGCTCTTTGGGCCGCACTCTTTCCCGTCTAAAAAATGCAGAGGTGATAACCGTTGGCACAGCTTTCGCCCATGATGGCGCAATACTTCGAGATCAAAAAGCAGCATAAGGACGAGATCGTCTTCTTCCGGTTGGGCGATTTTTACGAGATGTTCTACGACGACGCGATCCTGGCGTCCAAGGAACTGGAGCTTACCCTCACCGGCCGCGACTGCGGGCAGGAGGAGCGGGCCCCCATGTGCGGCGTGCCCTTCCACAGCTACGAAAACTATGTGGCGAAGCTGATCGCAAAGGGCTACAAGGTCGCCATCTGCGAGCAGATGGAAGACCCTGCCGCCGCCAAGGGCCTGGTCAAGCGGGATATCATCCGGGTGATCACGCCGGGTACCGTGATCGAGAGCAGCATGCTGCAGGACGACAAAAACAACTACATCGGCAGTGTATACTTAAAGAACGGGAGCATCGGTGTCTGCTTTGCCGACGTTTCCACTGGCAGCGCCCACACCACAGAGCTGGCGGGGGAGAAGCTCTCCACCCAGCTGATCGCGGAGCTGTGCCGCTACAATCCCAGTGAGCTGCTGTTCAACACGGCCCTTCTGGATTTCAAGGACGTGACCGCCTACATCAAGCAGCACATGACCTGCTCGGTGGAGCTGATGGAGGACGAGTGCTACGCCCCGGACGAGGTGGAGCGGCTGCTGACCGAGCAGTTCGGTGCGGACTGGTCCAAGGCTACCGGCCTTTCCCGGGACGGCAATGCTCACGCGGCGCTGAGCGCGCTGCTGGGTTATCTGCATCGCACCCAGAAAAAGGGCGTGGAGCGGCTCAAGCTGGTGCACAGCTACGCCGAGGCCCAGTACATGCAGCTTTCCCCGGTGACCCGCGCCAATCTGGAGCTGACCGAGACCATGCGCGGCCGGGAAAAGCGGGGTACCCTGCTCTGGGTGCTGGACAAGACCCAAACCGCCATGGGCAAGCGCCTTTTGCGCAGCTGGCTGGAGCAGCCGCTGGTGAGCTCCGCAGCTATCAACCGGCGGCTCAACTGTGTGCAGGCCCTTTACAGCGAGAACATCCAGCGGGCCGAGCTGAGCGAGGCGCTGTCCCACGTGTTCGACATGGAGCGGCTGATGACCCGCACGGTTTACGGCTCCGCCACCCCCAAGGAGATCTACGCATTGGCCAGCACCTGCACCCAGCTGCCCCTGATCCGAGAGCTGGCCGCCGGCTGCGGCTGCCCGGAGCTGGAGGAGCTGGCCCAGCGCATTGATCCTCTGGAAGATATCCGGGACCGTATTTTTGCCGCGCTGGAAGAGGAGACGCCTGCCACTTTGAAGGATGGCGGCGTGATCAAGCAGGGCTACAACGCCGAAGTGGACGAGCTGCGTGACATCGTACACGGCGGCAAGGGGTATCTGTCCCAGCTGGAAGCCCGCATGAAAGAGGAGACCGGCATCCGGACCCTGAAGGTGGGCTACAACCGGGTGTTTGGCTATTATCTGGAGGTCAGCAAATCCTTCACCGATCAGGTGCCGGAGAACTTTATCCGCAAGCAGACTCTGGCTAACGCAGAGCGCTACATCACTGAGGAGCTCAAGCAGCTGGAAAGCAAGATCCTGGGGGCAAGCGAGCGGCTGCTGGCGCTGGAGCGGCAGCTGTTTGAGGACCTGCTGCAGGATCTCTCCGCTCAGATTCTCAGGGTACAGAACACCGCTTCCGCCCTGGCTCAGCTGGATGTGTTCACGGCTCTTGCCCAGGTGGCGGTGAACAACAACTATGTGCGCCCGGTGGTGGACGACGGTGATGAGCTGATCATCACCGAGGGCCGTCATCCGGTCATCGAGCAGATGCTCAAGGGCAGCCTGTTCGTGCCCAACAACACCCTGCTGGACTGCGGGGAAAACAATATGCTTATCATCACCGGCCCCAACATGGCCGGTAAATCCACCTACATGCGCCAGAATGCGCTCATCACCCTGATGGCGCAGATCGGCAGTTTTGTTCCGGCGCAGGAATGCCGGGTGGGCGTGGTGGACGCCATCTTCACCCGCGTGGGTGCATCGGACGATCTGGCTGCCGGTCAGTCCACCTTCATGGTGGAGATGACCGAGGTGGCCGAGATTCTGCAATACGCCACCAAGCGCAGCCTGGTCATTCTGGACGAGATCGGCCGCGGCACCTCCACCTTCGACGGCATGAGCATTGCCCGGGCAGTGGTGGAGCACATCGCCGGCCAGATCGGCTGCAAGACCCTGTTTGCCACCCATTACCATGAGCTGACCGAGCTGGAAAACGCCATGGACTGCGTGAAGAACTACAACATCGCGGTGAAGAAGCGGGGCGACGACATCACCTTCCTGCGGCGGATTGTTCGCGGCCCGGCCGATGACAGCTACGGCATTCAGGTGGCGAAGCTGGCCGGCCTGCCGGACAGTGTGACCAAGCGTGCCAAAGAAGTGCTGCGTGCACTGGAAGCATCTGCGCCCAAAAAGCATCAGGTGGAGCAGCTGGACTTCGGCGTAGTGGAGGAGATGAGCAGCCCGGCGCTGCCCAGCGAGATTCTGGACAAGCTGCGCAATACCGATCTGAACACCCTGACCGGTATCGAGGGGCTGCAATTCCTGTGTGAAATCAAAAATGCGCTGCAATAAGGCGGCGCTTTCAGGGAGGTGACCGGATTTGGCGGTCATACATATTCTGGACAAGCATACCGCAGAGCTGATCGCCGCCGGTGAGGTGGTGGAGCGGCCTGCTTCCGTGGTGAAGGAGCTGCTGGAGAATTCCATCGACGCCGGAGCCACCAAGGTTGCGGTTACCATTGAACGGGGCGGCGTTTCGCTGATTCAGGTGGCAGACAACGGCAGCGGCATCGAGGCGGAATACATTTCCACCGCGTTTATCCGCCACGCCACCAGCAAGATTCAAACCCAGGAGGATCTGGAAAGCATCCACACCCTGGGCTTCCGTGGCGAGGCGCTGGCCTCCATTGCCAGCGTGGCCCGGGTGGAGGTGCTCACTCGCACCGAGCCGGACGAGTTTGCCTGCTGCTACCGCATCGAGGGCGGTGAGGAGCTTGGCATGGAGCCGGGGGCCCGGCCCATCGGCACCACTATCTCGGTACGGGATCTTTTCTACAACACCCCCGCCCGGATGAAGTTTTTGAAGAAGGATTCCAGCGAGGGCACCTTTGTGGGCGAGACGGTCAGCCGAATCGCCCTGTCTCACCCCGAGGTGAGCGTGTCTTTTATCCGTGAAGGTAAACTGCTTTACAAGACTCCCGGCGACGGAGATCTTCGCAGCGCGGTCTATGCAGTGCTGGGCAAGGAGTTTGCCCGGGACCTTCTGGCGGTAAAAAGCAGCATGGGCAACTATTCCGTGTCCGGCCTGATCACTCCGCCCCGAGCCTGCCGGGCCAGCCGGGGCATGCAGTTCTTCTTCATCAACGGGCGGTTTGTAAAGAACCGCACGATGATGGCCGCCATGGAGAACGCATACCGGGGAACCCTGATGCAGGGCAAGTTTCCGGGCTGTGTGCTGATGCTGGATATGCCGGCGCAGCTGGTGGATGTGAACGTGCACCCGGCCAAAACCGAGGTGCGCTTTGCCCGGGAAAACGATGTGTTTGACGCAGTTTACGGCGCGGTGAAAAACGCGCTGGGCCAGCCCGGCGGTGGGGAACAGCAGTTCCAGTTCGCTGCCGGTCAATCGGCTGAAAAGGAATCGGTCAAGCAGCCCGCGGCGCAGCCGGAAGCAGCGAAAAAAGCATTTAATTTTACTGTGAAGCAAGATAACTTTACAGTAAAAATGGAGCCGAAAAAGGCGGAAACCGGCGGAATCTGGCCGGTTCTGCCCAAAAAAGAGGAGCCGCTGGAGCCCATCGTCACGGTGCCGGATGAAGAGGACGCTCCGCGCATTTCCCGCGTTTGGCAAAGTGGCCCGAGCAGCTTTGCGAAGCCGGTGGGAGAGGGCTTCCACTCGGAGCCGGTGCCGCTGGCAAAATACGCCGGGCCGGAGGAAACCGCGGAAGAGCCTGCCGGGCAGTGGGGTGCAGCTGCAGTGCAGCCCGTGCCGCAGCCGGAACCGGAAGAGCCTGTGGAACAGACTGTGTTTTCTGAGCCTGCGACAGAACCGCTGGAGCCCCGGCAGCAGACGATGGAGCCGGAGCAGACCAGCCAGCCGCTCCAGTATGTGGGAGAGGTGTTCAAAACCTACATCATCACCCAGCGCGGGCAGGAGATGTGTCTGATCGACAAGCACGCAGCTCACGAGCGCATTTTGTATGAACGGCTGGCCGCAGATTACGGCAAGGTGAGCAGCCAGCTGCTTCTGGCTCCCGTCACGGTGAATCTTTCCGCCGAGGAGAAGAACGCCATTTTGGAGCACGAGGCCCTGTTGCGGGATGCGGGTGTGGAAACCGAGGATTTCGGAGGCAGCACGGTACTGGTCCGTTCGGTTCCGGCCGATGTGGAAACCCCGGACGTGGAAGGCCTGATCTGTGAGCTGGCGGCAAAGCTGGCCCGAGGCAGCCGGGATGCTTTGAGCGAAAAGACCGAGTGGGTGCTGCATTCCATCGCCTGCCGGGCCGCCATCAAAGCGGGCGACCGCACCGCCAGCGCCGAGCTGATGCATCTGGCGCAGGATATTTTGGACGGCAAGGTGCCGCCATTCTGCCCCCACGGCAGGCCGGTGGTACTGAAATTGACAAAGAAGGAGCTGGAAAAACAGTTTGGGCGGATCGGATAAACCAAGAGTTCTCGCCATCGGCGGACCCACAGCTTCCGGCAAGACCTCTTTGTCGGTGGAGCTGGCCAAGCGTTTGAACGGCGAGGTGATCTGTGTGGACTCCATGCAGATCTACCGGGGGCTGGATGTGGGCACCGCTAAGGTGACTGAAGAAGAGATGCAGGGAGTGCCCCATCATCTGGTGGGCTTCCTTGCGCCGGAGGAAGCCTTCAGCGTGGCGGATTTTGTCTCGCTGGCAGACCGGTGCATCCGGGACATCAGCGCCCGGGGCAAGCTGCCGGTCTTAGTGGGCGGAACCGGCCTTTACATGGAAAGCCTGCTGTGCGGTCTTCGCTTTGCTGAGCAGAAGACCGACCCGGCCGTACGCAAGGAGCTGGAAGAGCAGGCGGAACGGCTGGGAGCCGATGCCATGCACGAAAAGCTGGCGAAGATCGACCCGGAGTACGCGGCCACGGTCCACCCCAACAATGTGGGACGGGTGCTGCGGGCCCTGGAGCTGTTCCAGGTGACCGGCGTTACCATGACTCGGCAGCGTGCGGAATCGAAACCGGCCCAGCCCCCTTACGACAGTCTGCTGTTCTGCATCGGGTTTGAAGACCGGAGCGCTCTGTACCAGCGAATTGACCGCCGGGTGGATCTGATGCTGGAGCAGGGAATCCTGCAGGAGGCGCAGCTGGTCTACGACCACCGGGATACCTACCGCACCGCCGCGCAGGCGATTGGATACAAGGAGTTCTTCCCGTATCTTTGCGGCGAAAGCCCGCTGGAGCCTTGCGTGGAAAAGCTCAAGCAGGCGTCCCGCAACTACGCCAAGCGGCAGCTCACTTGGTTTCGGCGAATGCCTCAGACCATCTGGCTGGATGGCATGCGGGGTAATCTGGAAGAGCAGGCCTGGGCCTGTATTCAGCAGCTCTGGCCGCAGACGGATTCCGGCCGGTGAATTTGGGAACCGGCATTAAACCACAACGGAAAATACAGGGCCGTCCGCTGTGCGGCTGCGGCTCAAATTCATTGCAAATAGGAGGAGCGAAGCATGCGAAGCTCCAAACAAAAAATCATCACAGCGGTGGTGCTGGCGGTACTCGTGTTGCCTGCCGTGTATCTGGGGGTTCAGCTGTTTGCCATCCTGAACCGGCCTTACCGCACCGAAACGGCGGTGGAGTACACCATGTCCGACAGCGTTTTTGCCGACGGCTATGTGGTGTTCGATCAAACCCCGGTGGAGGGCAGCGGCGATCTGGGCTATCTGGTGGAGAACGGCGAGCGTGTGGCGAACGGGACGGCGGTGGCGGAGGTTTATGCCAGTGCCGAGCAGGCCCAGAGCCGCCGCCAGCTGGAGGAGCTTGAGACTCAGCTCAGTTTGCTGGAAAAATCCGAAAACACCAGCGGCACCGATGTGGACATGCTCTATAAACAGCAGCAGAACGCCTTGTACGATCTGCTGGACTGCATCGACATGCAAGCCTACGATCAGGTGAAAGAGGCAGGCAACCAGTATCTTCTGGCGGCAAACAAGATCCAGATTATGACCGGCGCAGTAAGCAATTTTGATCAGGCCAAGCAGGAACTGCAGGCACAGAAGGATCAGGCGGAGGCTCAGCTGGGGGAACCGGCGACCATTTCCGCACCGGTGGGCGGCTATTTCATGGCCGCCGACTCGGCAGATCTCCTCTCGCTGACCCGGGAACAGCTGGATGAAATGGACGCGGCGGCGTTGGCGCAGTCCATCGAAAGCGGCGAAGGCGTGCAGCCTCTGGAGGGCGCGGGCAAAATCGTGACCAGCTACACTTGGTATTTCTATGGCACCCGCAGCCTGGAAGAGGGCAAAAAGTTCCAGAACGTGTCCAGTGTGCAGATCAGCTTCCCGGGCGCGGCAGAAAAAACGCTTCCGGCCACGGTGGAATCTGTTGAGCTGAACGAGGAGCAGGGCCTGGCCAAATTCGTGCTGCACTGCGAATACATCGGCGCTGATGTGCTGGGGCTCTCGCTGGAAGAGGCAAAGATCGACTTCGAGTCTTACGAGGGCCTTCGTGTGGATGCCGATGCGCTGCATATTGTGGACGGCGAAAAAGGCGTTTATGTGAAATATGGCAATCTGGCCCGCTGGCGTAAGATCCAGATCGTTTATCAGAACGAGGAATATATGCTGGTGGCAGAGGACGGAAAGGTCGGCACCGACAACGAGCTGCGCATGTTCGACGAAGTGATCGTGGAAGGAACGGACCTGCGAGATGGAAAAATCCTGAGTTGATTATGGCCATGTGAAAATTTATGGAAGCAGCCAAAAAAATGATTTTGTTTGTTGACAGGTTGCTAAAAAACGGCGATAATATATACTAACTGATTTTATATTTTTCTTGCATGAAAAAGGGCAATCTTATCAATGCACATTGGAAGGAGCAATGAAAGATGTTTGATAAAGTGAAAAGCATGCTGGGCGTGGGTGACGAAGCCGAAGACGACTACTACGATACCGACGATATGTTCATCAATCCCTCCCGCGGCGGTGCTGCCCCGGAAGAGGATTATCCGCCGGAAAATACCGGCAAGCGCAATAAGGTGGTAAACATCAATGCCACCACTCAGCTGCAGGTGGTTCTGGTCAAGCCCGAGCGCTTTGACGACGCCAGCACTGTGGCGGATCACCTGAACGCCAAGCGCACGGTTGTGCTGAATCTGGAATCCACGAACAAAGAGGTTTCCCGCCGTCTGGTGGACTTTTTGTCCGGCGTGGCCTATGCCAACAACGGCCAGATGAAGCGCGTGGCCAACAGCACCTTCATCATCACCCCCTATAACGTGGATATTATGGGCGATCTGTTGGACGAGTTGGAGAGCAATGGCGTATTCTTCTGATCCGGCTGCCCAGCGGGGCTTTGTTCCGCCGCAGAACGATCAGGAACGGTTGGTGATGCGCCGGGTCCAGGATCTGTGCGGAATCGCTATGCGCAAGGGAATTGCACGCTACAGCTCCTTTCTGAGCGACCGGGAACAGACGCTGGCGCAGGCTGCGCTGAACCGGGAGAGCTGTGAAGAGTATTCCTTCGATGGCGGCTATCCCTTTGCGGAAAGGAAGATTCTGTGCATCGAACCGGTGGGGTCTTGCGGGACCCCGCCCATTGCCTGTGTCCAGGTGGAGTGCTTTCACGCGCAGGATGTGCCTGCTCACAAGGATTATCTGGGTGCGGTTCTGGGCCTTGGGCTGGACCGGTCCAGCATCGGCGATATCGTGCCGGACCCGCAGGCGCCCGGTACGGCTTATGTATTTGCGCTGGAACCGGCGGCGGAGCTGCTCTGCAATGAGCTTGCCAGTGTGGGCCGGTATTCCGTTCATACCCAGCGCTTTTACGGAGAAATCCCCGTACAGGAACCAGAACGGACCAGGCAGAGCGCCACAGTTTCGTCTCTTCGGGCGGACGCAGTCCTGGCGGCGATGCTTCGATGCAGCCGCGGTCAGGCCGCTGATCTTGTACGCGGCGGCCGGTTGGAGATCAATCATGTGGCTGTGAGCAACCCGCATGCGCCGGTGTACCAGGGCGATCTGTTCACGGTGCGGGGAAACGGCCGTTTTCGCCTTGAGGAAATCGGCGGAAAAAGCAAAAAAGATCGCCAATTTATTACATTTTTTCAATACTGATACCAGAAATACTGGAGGAATTAAATTATGATCTCACCGCAGGAAATCCGCAGCGTCACGTTCGACAAGGTCATGCGTGGATATCGGCCGGAGGACGTGGACGCCTTTTTGCAGCAGGTGGCTCAGGATATGGAGCAGTTGGCCGCGGACAACGCCGACAAGGAAAAGAAACTGTACATCCTTGCGGAGAAGATCGAAGAGTACCGCCGGGACGAAGACAACCTGAAGACTGCGCTGCTGAATGCACAGCGGATGGGTGAAAGCGTGATCCGTGAAGCCAAGCAGAAGGCGGAGTCTCTGCTGCGCGAGGCGGGCATCCGGGCCGATACCCTCACCCGTGTGGCTCAGGAGCAGAGCGAGGAGCAGCAGCAGGAGCTGGAGCGGGTCAAGGCAGAAGTGGCTCATTTTAAGAATACCCTGCTGGCCATGTACAAGCAGCACATCGAGCTGATCAGCGGTCTGCCCGGCGACGAAGAGATCGAGGAAGCCGAGCCCGTGGTGGAAGCTGTGGAACCGGTGCGTGAGGAAGAACCCAAGCCTCAGCCGGCAGAAGAAATGCAGCCTGAGCAGGCTCCCGTCATGGAGGAGCCGAAGGCGGAGACCATGCAGTTCCCCGATCTGGCCGAGCTTTACGGGGAGCAGTCCAGCGAGCCGGCCGGTAACATGCTGGATACCGTGGAAGAGTTCTTTGAGGAGGATTTCTCTGCGCAGACGTTCAGCCAGGAGCCCGTGGAAGAACCCAAGCAGGCGGAGCAGCCAGAGCAGGCCCCGGCGTTCCAGGGATTCAAGGGAATCCAGTTCACCGATTGATCGGAATAAAACACCAGGGAAGGCGGCGTTTTGAAAAAGGCGCCGCCTTTGCTGCGAAACGGAAGATTAAAGGAGAACATTTGTTTTGGCAACTGTATTGATTACCGCCGTCGTGGTGGCGCTGCTCGTGATTTTGGACCAGGTTATTAAGCTGTGGGCAACAGCTGTGCTTGCGCCTGTGGGGGCAATGCCGCTTATCCCCGGCGTGGTGGAGCTTCGCTATTATCTGAATGACGGTGCGGCCTTCAGCAGTTTCAGCGGTCAGCAGTTTTTTCTGATTGCGTTCACAAGTGTAGCAATGGTAGCCATTGCGGCCTATCTGTTGATCAAGCGCCCGGCCCGCAAGCTGGAATATTGGGCCTGGGTGCTGGTTCTGGCGGGCGGGATCGGCAACTGGATCGACCGGGTGTTCAATCATCAGGTTGTGGATTACATCAACTTCCTGTTTATCCGCTTTGCGATCTTTAACCTGGCGGACGTGCTGGTCTGCACGGGAATCGGCCTGCTGATTCTGAATCTGATTCTGGAGGAGCTGGCTGCCCAAAAGAAGGCTTCTGGAGAAAAAACGGATGGAACGATTTGAATTTGTGGTGCAGCCGGAGCAGGCGGGCGAACGGCTTGACCGGTTCCTGGCTGCCCAGACCGGCCTTTCCCGCAGCGCGCTGCAGCAGCTGATGGAGCAGGGAGGCGTGCTTTACGCCGGAAAACCTGCGGCGAAAAATCAGAAGATCCAGCCGGGAATTTCCATCTGCGTGGAGGTCCCGGAGGCTCAGCCGCTGGACGCGGTGCCCCAGGATATTCCGGTGGATATTGTCTATGAGGACGAGCACCTTCTGGTGGTGAACAAGCCCAAGGGAATGGTGGTGCATCCTGCACCCGGCAACCCGGACGGTACGCTGGTAAACGCGCTGCTGTATCATTGTGCGGGGCGGCTGTCTAGCATCGGGGGCGTGGTGCGCCCGGGTATTGTGCACCGCATCGATAAAGATACCAGCGGTCTGCTGGTGGTGGCGAAGGATGACGCGACCCATACCGGGCTGTCGGAGCAGATGGCAGTCCACAGCATCAACCGGGTGTATCAGACCGTGGTGTATGGCGGTTTTGCAAACGATGAGGGCTTTGTGGAAGCACCCATCGGCCGCCATAAAACCGACCGAAAAAAGATGGCGGTCACCGAGCAGAACTCCAAATATGCCTATACCGCTTACCATGTACTGGGGCGCTATCAGGGATTTAGCCATCTGGAATGCAGGTTGAAGACCGGCCGGACCCATCAGATTCGGGTACATATGGCGAGCATCGGCCATCCGGTGGCTGGTGACCCGGTCTACGGGCCGAAAAATGTGATCAAGAGCTTGCAGGGGCAATGCCTGCACGCAAAAACGCTGGGATTTGTGCATCCGATCACCGGCGAATATCTGGAATTCGACAGCGAGCTGCCGGAGTATTTCACCCGCTTTTTGCGCTCGCTGGGAAAGGAGCAGGAGGAATGGAGCAGCTGAAAAATTACCTTGTGGTCTGCGATATGGACAACACCCTGCTCACGGCCAAGGAGGGCATCCCCGCCTGTAACCTGGCGGCCATCCGGCTGTTTATGGCCATGGGCGGCCGCTTTACCGTGGCGACCGGCCGTCCGCCGGAATCAATCCGGGCGGCACTGCAAGGGCTGGAGCTTTCCTGCCCGGCCATTGCGTGCGGTGGTTCGGTGCTGTATGACCTGAATGCGAACGAAGCCGTCGATCAGCATTTTCTGAACCAGGAATCCGCTGTGCAGGCCATCGAAGAAGCCATGGCAGCGTTCCCGGATCTGGGTGTGGAGATCATGGTGGAGGAGGGCCGCCCCTATGTGGTGCGGGCCAATCAGTACACCACTGCCCACATGAAGGACGAAAAGATGGGCTGTGTGCTCTGCCCGCTGGAGCAGGTACCGGCGAACTGGGCCAAGGTGGTTTTCGCAGCGCATCCTGCAGCCTTGTTCAAGGTGCAGCAGTATTTTGCGGACAAAAGCTATCCCGGGCTGCAGTTTGTGTCCACCAATTTCATCTATTTCGAGATCATGCCAGAGCAGGTCTCAAAAGCGTCCGCACTGAAAGAGCTTTGCCGCAGGGAACTCATTCCCATGGAACATACCATCGTGATTGGCGATTACTTCAATGATCTGGAACTGATGGCCGCCGCCGGCTATTCGGTGGCTGTGGGCAACGCGCCGCCGGAGGTGCAGAACGCCGCCGACCAGGTGGTTGCCCGCTGCACAGACGGAGGCGTGGGTGAGTACCTGTATGCATTGGTTAAAAAACAAGAGGGAAAATAACGGGAGGAACAGCATGGACAAACAAACGATGAACCACCTGAAGCGTATGGCGAATCAGGTGCGGCAGGACGTTCTGAGCGAGGTGTACAGCGCCGCTTCCGGCCATCCGGGAGGATCTCTGTCGGTGACTGACACTCTGACCTATCTCTACGAGGTACAGATGCGGGTGGACCCCCAGAATCCTTCCTGGGAGGGACGTGACCGTCTGGTGCTCTCCAAGGGTCATACCTGCCCCGCACTTTACGCGGTTCTGGCGCAGAAGGGTTTCTTTGACCGGGAGGAACTGAAGAAGTTCCGTCACCTGGGCGCTATGCTGCAGGGCCATCCGGACATGAAGGGTACCCCCGGTGTGGATATGAGCACCGGCAGCCTGGGTCAGGGCATCTCTGCCGCTGTGGGTATGGCGCTGGCCGCCAAGACTCAGGGCGCTTCCTGGCGCGTATTCGCAGTTCTGGGTGACGGCGAGCTGCAGGAGGGTCAGGTTTGGGAGGCTGCCATGTTCGCAGCGCACCATAAGCTGGACAATCTGATCGCTGTGGTGGATAACAACGGCCTGCAGATCGACGGCAATGTGAGCGACGTTTGCTCGGTGTATCCCATCGACGAGAAGTTCCGCGCCTTCGGTTGGGAAGTGTTCACTGCGGACGGCCACGATTTCGAGAGCCTGGATGCTGCGTTCAGCGCGGCGCGTCAGGTCGTGGGTAAGCCCTGCGTGATCGCGCAGAAGTCGGTAAAGGGCAAGGGCGTGTCCTTTATGGAGAACCAGGCTGGCTGGCACGGCAAGGCCCCCAATCAGCAGCAGTATGAACAGGCTATGGAAGAGCTGCGCGCCGCGGCGGCCGAACTGGAGGTATAAGAACGATGATGCAGACAAAACCGATCGCTACCCGTGAGAGCTATGGCCGTACCCTGGCGCAGCTGGGCGCGGAAAACAACAAGGTCGTTGTCCTGGATGCGGACCTGGCAGAGTCCACCAAAACCTGCATGTTCCAGGAGAAATTCCCTGAGCGCCATTTTGACTGCGGCATCGCGGAGGCCAACATGGTTTCCATCGCGGCTGGTCTGGCTGCCGCCGGGATGATTCCCTTTGTTTCCAGCTTTGCTATGTTCGCCACCGGGCGTGCATACGAGCAGATCCGCAACTCGGTGGGTTATCCTCATCTGAATGTGAAGATCTGCGCCAGCCATGCGGGCATCTCTGTGGGTGAAGACGGTGCGACCCACCAGTGCGTGGAGGATATCGCCCTGATGCGCGGCATCCCCGGCATGGTCGTGGTGAACCCCGCTGACGATACCGAGGCCAGCCAGGCAGTCCGTGCGCTGGCCGATTACAAGGGCCCCGCTTACCTGCGCCTGGGCCGTCTGGCAGTGCCTGTGATCAACGATCCGGAAAGCTACTACTTCGAGCTGGGCCGTGCAGTTACCCTGTGCGAGGGCAAGGATGCGACCATCATTGCCACTGGTCTGATGGTCGCCCGCGCTCTGGAAGCGGCAGAGCAGCTGGCACAGGAAGGCGTTCAGGTGCGTGTGGTGAACATGCACACCATCAAGCCTCTGGATATGGAGGCTGTGGTAAGCGCTGCGAAAGAGACCGGCTGCATTGTGACCGCTGAAGAGCACAGCGTGATCGGCGGCCTGTACAGCGCGGTTTGCGAGGCCATGGTGGGTGCGGGCGTTTCCTGCCCGGTTTCTCCCGTTGCGGTTATGGACGTGTTCGGCCAGTCCGGTCCTGCCAACGATCTGCTGGAGCACTACGGCCTCACCGCTGAGGCCATTGCCCAGAAGGTGCGCGAGCGTCTGGCTCACTAATCTCTATTTGCGACTTGTCATCTCCCGTTCCGATGGAATATCGGAGCGGGAGATTTTTGTATATCTTTACAAACAACGGCAGGGATTTGTGATATAATAGAAAAAAGACCGTGTTCGGCAAAAAACGATCGGGAACGCGGCCAAACAAAGAGGGTGCGGAGCGGAATGATAGGGGATCGGGCCACAAAAAAGGTGCTGCTGTGCTGCACGGCGGCGTTTGCGCTTTTGTTGGCAGGAGCGGCCTGGTTCAGCGTACCATTCTGGCAGCCTGGCTACCGGGCCGTAGCCTCCGAGGAATTTGATGTGCGGCGAATGATGCTGGTTGATTTGAATTCCGCCGGGCTGGAAGAGTTGTGTTCGCTCCCCGGCGTCGGTGAGAAAAAGGCACAGGCAATCCTGGATTACCGGGAGGAGCACGGCCCCTTTTCCAGCGTAGACGAACTGGAAAAGGTCGACGGTATATCCGCCAAAAGCATCGAGGCTTGGCGTTCAAAGCTTTACATCGAAGCGGATGAGATGCAAAAAGAGGAGAGATAGATCGTGATGACAGAGAACAACATCTATATCAACCGCGAGCTCAGCTGGCTCGACTTCAACAAGCGCGTGCTGGCTTTGAGCAAGGACAAAACGGTTCCGCTGGCGGAGCAGATGAAATTTGCGGCAATTTACGGCAGCAATCTGGATGAATTCTTTATGGTTCGTGTTGGTTCGCTGTATGACCGGACCCTGCTGAAAAACGAGATCACCGAAAACAAGACCAACATGACGGCTGCCCAGCAGCTGGCGGCCATTATGCCCAAGACCGCTCTGTTGCAGGATCAGTGCGATAAGTATGTGACCAAGCTGCGGGATAATCTGGCGCAGATCGGCTATCGGAAAATAGATTTTGAGAATCTGGAAAAGGAAGACGAAAAGTTCTGGAAGAAATATTTCCAGAGCGAGCTGTTCCCAGTATTGTCTCCTCAGATCATCGACCACCGCCACCCGTTCCCGTTCCTGCGCAATCAGGAGATCTACCTGTGCGCTACATTGAAGGCAAAGGGCGATGCCAACCTGTCCTTCGGCTTGATTCCCATCGGAAACCAGTTCGAGCGGGTTCTGTACCTGAAAAAAGACGATGCGGTGTATTACGGCCTGGTGGAAGAGCTGATTTATCACTATGCCGAGCTGGTTTTCCCCATCTTACAGAAAAAGTGCCTGTTCCGGGTAACCCGCAACGCAGACATTGACGTGAAGGAAGGCATGTTCGATCAGGACATCGACTACCGTCAGGTTATGAGCGAGCTGCTGAAAAAGCGTCGTAAGCTGGCGGCGGTGCGCATCCAGTTCTGGAACCAGCCCCCGCAGGAGGTAAAAAACTATCTGTGCGAAAAGTTGGTGCTGCCCGCACAGCAGTGCTTTAACCAGAGCAGCCCGCTGGATCTTTCCTATTGCTTCAAGCTCACGGCCCGGCTGCAGAACGAGGGGCACAGCGAGCTGTTCTATGCACCGGCCAAGCCGATGCAGGCGCCGCATGGCTATAAACTGAGCCAGGCGGTGCAGAAAAATGATGTGCTGATCGCATACCCTTACCAGAGCATGCGCCCCTTCATCAAGATGCTGATGGCGGCAGCGTTTGATCCGGAAGTCATCTCCATCAAGATGACCCTGTACCGGATGGCACGGGATTCCCAGATTGTGCAGGCGCTGATCGCCGCGGCGGAAAACGGCAAGGAAGTGGTAGCGGTTGTGGAGCTGCGCGCCCGCTTCGATGAGCAGAATAACATCGACTGGTCCAAACAGCTGGAGGAAGCTGGCTGCACGGTGTTGTATGGTCTGGATGACTATAAGGTTCACTCCAAGCTGACCCTGATCACCCGCCGCACTAAGGACGGTTATCGCTACACCACGCAGATCGGCACCGGCAACTACAACGAAAAGACCAGTGAGCAGTATACCGACCTTTCTTACGTGACCACCCGCACTGAGATCGGTGAAGAGGCCTCTGCGGTGTTCAACAATCTGGCTGTGGAGCGACTGACAAGCAACACCAAGTATCTGCTGGTGGCCCCGCTGTGCTTTAAGAGCGTCCTGCTGGAAGAGATGGACCGGGAGATTCAGAAGGCCAAGGAAGGCAAGCCCGCCCGCATCATTCTGAAAAACAACTCGGTCAGCGATAAAAACGTGATCGAAAAGTTGTCAGAAGCCTCCTGTGCGGGCGTTTCGGTGGATATGATCGTGCGCGGCATCTGCTGCGTGACTGCCGGGGTGCCCGGCCGCACGGATAACCTGCGGATTCGGAGCATCGTAGGGCGGTATCTGGAGCATTCCCGCATCTACTGCTTCGGTGACGGCGATGACATGCGGATTTACATCGCCTCCGGCGACTTCCTCACCCGCAACACCGAACGCCGGGTGGAGGTTGGTCTCAAAGTACCGGACCGTGCTTTGGCCAACAAGCTGCGCCAGATTCTGGAGCTTCAGCTGAGTGACAATGTGAACGCCCGGGAGATGAAGCCGGACGGCAGCTATTCCAAGGTGAAGGCGGAACCGGGTGCCCCCCGTGTGGACAGCCAGATGGCGCTGTACGATGCCTTCCGGAACGGCTTTTCGCTGCCGGAACCCCCGGCAGCTCCGGCGCCCGCATCGAAGCCCAGCCTGCTGCAAAAAATCACCGGCCTGCTTCGCGTCAAGAAAAAGTAAAGAGCAACCATGGTTCCCCTGCCCGGCAGATCACGCCCGGGCAGGGGATTTTTGCGGAAAAGGGCTATTTGAGCGGCGAATGGAATAGAAATGCAGTAGCGCTTTTGCGAGCAGCCGCAAAAAGGAGGAATGCCCATGTGGAATGTGGAAACCAACGAGACAATAACGGCCCCTGTGTTTGCCAGCCGTCAGGAGGTGGAACAGCTGCTGCGCCCGCCGCCGGTGCGCCAGCAGAATCCGGAACAGAAAAACCCGGTGCTTTCCCTTCAGATTTTGATCTGCGGCTTGATCCTGCTCTGCGTTGTGTGCGTTCGTTCGGTTTCGCCGCAGCTTTATGAAGCTTTTCAGAACGGTTACCGTCAGCTGCGGTGCCAGGGAATCGCTTTGTCTGGCGAGGAAGAACTGGTGAAGTTTGCCAGCGCGGCTACTCGTGATCTAAGCGTGCAGGCCATAGAAACACTGCAGCAGCTTTCGGAGGAAAATACATTGTCTCTGGGGTATGGAGCGGGTGGATGGAGCCGCCGGGCGGCGCCGGCAGGGAGTTCGTTGGAAGCCCTGGAGCCGGAAAACGCGCTCTCACTGCCCATCCGGGGTTATGCAGTCACCTCCGGCTATGGATGGCGCAGCGATCCCTTCACCGGGAAATCGGATTTTCATACCGGTATTGATCTGGCAGTAGCAGAGGGAACGGCTATCCATCCGGCATGGAATGGCATCGTGCAGAAAAGCGCGTGGAATTCGTCCTACGGGAACTATGTGCAGATTCTTCACGAAAATGGTCTGGTCACGCGCTATTGCCATATGCAGTATGTTTTTGTACGGCAAGGGCAGAGGGTCAGCCTGGATGATGTGCTGGGGACAGTGGGCCAGACGGGAGCTGCCACCGGCCCGCACCTGCATTTTGAGCTCTTTTGCAACGATATACGTTACGATCCTACAAAGGCGCTGGAGGCGGGTACTTGATTCGATTGCGGCAGCCGGAGCTGCTTTTGCTTGGATTGTGGCTTGGACTGACCCACGATCATTTGGGCATCCTGAGAATTAGCCTTTTATGTTCACTGCTTCACGAGAGCGGCCATATTGCAGCATGGATTGTTTTTACCGGAATGCTGCCGGTGTTGGAGCTTTCGCCCGGCGGAATCGGGCTGTGTCTTGGAAGCGCTCAGCTTTCGCCCCGTCAGGAGGGAGTGCTGGCTGCTGCGGGCCCGGCGGTCAATCTGATCGTGGCCGGAGCGGCGTATCTGTGGATGCAGCGAAGTGCCAGTTACTGGGGCTGGTTCTTCCTGGGGACCAATCTTTTGGTAGGTGGATTCAACCTGCTGCCGGTGGGGCCTCTGGACGGTAAACGCATCTGGAACAATTTCTTTGGCGGATAAATTGCATTTCCGGCGCAAATCGGTTAAAATGAACTGTAACATTCAAATTGCAAAGGAATGAAGCAAGTGTTTGATCCGAAATTAAAGGAGGCCCTGGCCCGGGTGCAGAAGCCCGGCCGCTATACCGGCGGCGAGCCCGGGTGCATTATAAAAAACAAAGAGGATGTGGACCTTCGGTTTGCATTCTGCTTCCCGGACACCTACGAGGTGGGCATGTCCTTTTTAGGCATGAAGATTCTGTATGAGCTGCTGAACGAGCGCCCCAACTGGTGGTGTGAGCGTGCCTTCATGCCCTGGCTGGACATGAAGCAGGAAATGGAGCGGCTGCACATCCCCACCTACGCGCTGGAGAGCAAGGACCCCCTGACAGTGTTCGACATTGTGGGCTTTACCCTGCAGTACGAGCTGTCCTACACCAATATTCTGGCTATGCTGGATTTGGCGGGTATCCCGCTGTACAGCAAGGACCGGGATGAAAGCTGGCCCCTGATAGTGGCCGGTGGTCCCTGCGTGTGCAACGCGGAGCCCATTGCCGACTTCATCGACATGATGATGCTGGGCGAGGGTGAGCTGCAGCTGCCCGAGGTGTGCGCCACTGTGGAGCAGGCCAAGAAGGAAGGCATCAGCAAAAAGGAGCTGCTGCGCCGTCTGGCCAAGATCGAAGGCTGCTATGTACCGTCCTTCTACGATGTGACCTACAAAGAAGATGGCCGTATTCAGGCCATCACCCCCAATGAGGAGTGCGCCCCGGCGGTGATCCACAAGGCGATCATCAAGGACATGAACACCCAGAAGCTGCCCACCAACTTTGTGGTGCCCATGGTGGGTGCGGTGCATGACCGCGCTCAGATCGAGGTGCTGCGGGGCTGCGTGCGCGGCTGCCGTTTCTGCCAGGCGGGCTTTATCTACCGGCCCATGCGCCAGCGGGACGCAGAGCTGCTCAATCGGGCTGCCCAGGACCTGTGTGCAAACACCGGTTACGAGGAGATCAGTCTGACCAGTCTGTCCACCTCGGACCACAGCCAGCTGGAGACCCTGCTGGACGATATGGCGCCCTGGACCGAAAAGGAGCACGTGAGCATTTCGCTGCCCTCGCTGCGCATCGACAACTTCACCGAGAGTTTGATCGAGAAAACCACCAAGGTGCGCAAGAGCGGCCTGACCTTCGCGCCGGAGGCAGGTACCCAGCGTCTGCGTGATGTGATCAATAAGAACATCACCTGGGAAGAGATCGAGAAAACCTGCACCCTGGCTTTCAACGCGGGTTACACCTCGGTGAAGCTGTACTTCATGATGGGTCTGCCCACCGAAACGCTGGAGGACATCGAGGGCATTGCCAAAACCGCCCAGCAGATCGTGGAGCTGTACTACGCCAATCCCAACAAGCCCAAGGGCCGCGGCGTGCAGGTGACCATCAGCTGCGCCTGCTTCGTGCCCAAGCCGCACACTCCCTTCCAGTTCGTTCCCCAGGATACCGAGCAGATGCTGCGGGAAAAGCAGCAGCACCTGCTGCACAGCGTTCACAGCAAGAAGATTCATGTGAACTACCATGACAGCAAAACCAGCTTCCTGGAAGCGGTGTTTGCCAAGGGCGACCGCCGGCTGGCTCCGGTGATCGAGGCTGCTTACCGCAAGGGCTGTTTCTTCGATGGTTGGGACGAGTGCTTCCAGTACGACACCTGGCTGGAGACCTTCCGGGAATTCAATATGGATACGGCTTTCTATGCCAATCGGTTTATCGAGCTGGACGAGCTGACCCCCTGGAGCCATCTGGATTACGGCGTGAGCCACGAGTTCCTGGTGCGGGAATACAAAAAAGCCACTATGGCGCAGACCACGCAGCCCTGCAACCGAGTGTGCAGTGCCTGCGGAGCAAATAAACTGTTGGGAGGTGCCTGCTTTGACTACAGTAAGGATCTGGTTCACTAAAACAGGGGAGGCCTCCTACATTTCGCTGCTGGATCTGCAGCGAGTGATGCAGCGCTCCATCAAGCGCAGCGGCATTCCGGTGTGGTACACCATGGGTTTCAATCCCCACATTTATATGACCTTTGCCAACCCGCTGCCCCTGGGCCAGGAGAGTCTGGTGGAAAGCGTGGATGTGAAAACCGAGCTGGAGAAGGTTCCCCTGGAGGACTGGCGGCAGGCTCTGGACCAGGTGATGCCTCTGGGCATCAAGGTGACTCGGGTCACACTGCCCCAGTACAAGGCGGAAAAGATCAGCTTTGCACGCTATCAGCTGCGCATGCCGCTGAGCGCCCAAGCCAGTGTGGATGCCTACAATCAGCTGGAAACGGCGGTGATCCTGAAAAAGACCAAGCGCGGTCATAAGGAAATTGACCTGAAGCAGGCGCTGCCCCGCATCGAGACCGAGCAGAAGGAGAATGAGCTGCAGGCAGAGCTGCTGCTGACGGCAGGCGAGGGGAACAACCTGAACCCCTCGCTCTGGCTGAACTTCATGCAGGAGCATTGCGGGCTCAATGCCACTGATGTTTCGGTGCTGCGCACCGCACTTTTGCTGGAAGATCAGACGGATTTTCGATAAAAAAGCCTTGCAAAACCCCAAAGGCTGTGATATGATATTTAGGCGTTAGTGTTCGCTGGCTCCAACCAGCGGGGTTAATGTATATCATTAAAACAGGCGGTCCTCTGCTGTGCGGCCATTGCACGGGTACGAACGTCGATAAAAATGGAGGATTTTACAATGGACGCAATGAAGATTATCACCGAGGGCATGATCAAAGAGAACCAGCCCAAGTTCGAAGTCGGCGACACCGTTCGCGTGTCCGTTCGCATCAAGGAAGGCGAGCGTGAGCGTATCCAGGCCTTCGAGGGCACTGTGATCGCCAAGAAGCATGGCGGCGTGGCTGAGACCTTTACCGTTCGCCGTTCTTCCTACGGCGTTGGCGTGGAGCGTGTGTTCCCCGTGAACTCCCCCTTCGTTGAGAAGGTTGAGGTTGTTCGCTGCGGTAAGGTTCGCCGTGCGAAGCTGTTCTACCTGCGTAGCCGCACTGGTAAGGCTGCCAAGGTTAAGGAGCAGATCTGATAATCGACAAAAAAGGGGCAATTTATATTGCCCCTTTTTTCGTTATATGGTAAAATGTGAAATACGTTCTGTAAATCCCTGGAAAGAGGATGTACCCAATGGAAGAAAAACGTTTCCGCAAAAATGTGGACCTGCTGGACTGGTACGATGCACTGGTATTTGCGTTGGCCGCCCTGGTTCTGATCTTTGCGTTCTGCGCCCGAGTGGTGGTGGTGGACGGCCATTCCATGGAGCCTACCCTGCATGAGCAGGACCGCTTGCTGGTGCAGAGTACCTTTTATAAACCCCAGCGGGGGGATGTGGTCGTAGTGGATGGCTATATCAATTATGGAAAACCGCTGGTCAAGCGTGTGATCGCAGTGGGTGGCGATACGGTGGATATCGACGCGGAAAAGGGCATCGTTTATGTGAATGGTGAAGCTTTGGACGAGCCCTATACCGCCGAGCCCACCTATACCGAAGGCAACATCGGTTTCCCGCTGACGGTACCGGAAGGCCAGCTGTTTTTGATGGGCGACAACCGTCAGCATTCCACCGACAGCCGCTTTGTAAGTGTGGGCCTGATCGACGAACGGGATATCCTGGGCAAGGTGCTGTGGCGCATCTTCCCGCTGAACGCATTTGGGAGGATCAAATGAGCAACGATATGATCAACCGCCGCAACATCCAGTGGTTCCCCGGTCACATGATGAAGACCCTGCGGCTGATGGAAGCAAATATTAAAAACGTGGATGCGGTCCTGCAGCTGCTGGATGCCCGCATTCCCATGAGCAGCCTGAACCCGGAGATTCAGCGGATCACCGAGCAGAAGCCCCGCCTGTATGTAATGAACAAGGCGGACCTGGCGGACCCGGCTTTGACGAATGCCTGGGTCAAGTATTTCCGGGAATCCGGCGCGGGCTGTGTGGCCATCAGCGCCAAGCAGAAGGGCAGCGCCGCCCAGGTGCGCACTGCCATTGAAAAGGAGCTGGAGGACCTGATTGCCCGCCGGGCGATCAAGGGCATGGGCGGCGCCCGCATCCGAGTCATGGTGGTGGGTATCCCCAACGTGGGCAAGTCTACCTTTATCAATAACTTCGCAGGTCAGGTGCGCGCCAAGGCGGCGGACCGCCCGGGCGTGACCCGCGGCAAGCAGTGGGTCACTGTGGGCAACTACGACCTGCTGGACATGCCCGGCGTACTGTGGAAGAAGTTCGACAGCCTGGAGACTGCCACCAACCTGGCGTTCATCGGCTCCATTAAGGACGATATTCTGGATATTGAAGAGCTGGCCATGGGCCTGCTCAGCCAGATGCAGAAGATCTACCCGGAAAAGCTGGCAGAGCGTTACAAGCTCAGTGAGGAGCAGCTGCAGCTGGGCCCCTGGGAGCTGCTGGAGGCCATCGGCCGTAAGCGCGGCATGCTGATCAGTGGCGGAGAGGTGAATACCGAGCGGGCGGCCATTATGCTGGTGGACGAGTTCCGCGCCAGCAAATGGGGCCGCATCACCCTGGAAAAGCCCTATCAGATGGAACAGGCTCAGGAGCAAGAGGTACAGGAATGAACGCGTTGTATGAATTTGACGAGCAGCTCCGCCGGGAAAAGGGCATTTTCTGCGGCGTAGACGAAGCAGGACGCGGCCCGCTGTGCGGTCCGGTCTGCTGTGCAGCTGTCATTCTAGACCCGGCCAATCCCATTGAAGGAATCAATGACTCCAAAAAGCTCAGTGAAAAGAAGCGCGAGCAGCTGTTTGATGTGATCCGGGAAAAGGCGCTGGCTTACAGCATCGTGATGGTGGAACCGGCGGTGATCGATGAGAAAAACATCCTGTGGGCCACCATGGATGGTATGCGCCAGGCCGTGGAGCAGCTTTCCATTCGTCCGGATTATGTTTTGGTGGATGGCAACCGGGTGCCGCCGGAGCTTTCGATTCCGGCAGGGGCTCAGGTAAAGGGTGACGCCACCAGCGCCAGCATCGGCGCGGCGTCCATCCTGGCGAAGGTCAGCCGGGACCGGTTCATGCTGGAGCTGGACCGGCAGTATCCTCAGTATCAGCTGGCAAAACACAAGGGATACCCCACCAAGCTGCATTATGAATTGATTCAGCAGTACGGCATCCAGCCTTTCTACCGCCGGTCTTTCCTGAAGAAGCTGGGGTACTGAGGGTGAATGCTCAGGAAACGGGCCGGCGCGGAGAAGCCGCGGCTGCCCGTTATTACATGAATCGCGGCTACAAACTGCTGGACCACAACTACAAAACCCGCCAGGGCGAATTGGATCTGGTGCTGCAAAAGGGCGAACTTGTGGTCATTGCAGAGGTCAAGACCCGCGCGGAAAACGCCTGGTACCGGCCGAAAGAGGCGGTGACCTGGGCAAAGCAGCGGCGAATTTTGCTGGCTGCACAATCTTACCTGCAAACCAACGGATTATTGGAAAAAACGATCCGGTTCGATGTGGTGGAGGCACTGACTCTGCCCCAGGGTGGTTTTGCGATACACTGCATTCAGGACGCTTTTCAGGCGTAAGGCTGCAGATCCACAGAAAAGAAAGGGGACAACTACCATGCAATTTTTCAGTACGCGGAACGCGGGCAGCCGGGTGTCGGCAGCTCAGGCCATCGTTCAGGGGCTCTCTTCCGAGGGCGGCCTCTTTGTGCCGGAATCCTTCCCTCAGGTGGATCTGAAGACCGCTTGTGAAAAGGGCAGTTATGCAGACCTGGCCGCCTATGTGCTTGGACTTGTCCTCCCTGGTTATCCTCAGGAATTTGTGGCGGAAGCCACGGAAAAGACTTACGGTGCGGCATTTCAGGGCAAAGCCGGGTATTTGCGTCCGGTAAACGAGGACCTGTATTCTCTGGAACTCTGGCACGGCCCCACCTGTGCCTTCAAGGATTACGCACTGCAGATCATGCCGAAGCTTCTGGTCAAAGGCAAAGAGCTTTTGGGCCGCAGCGAGCTGACCTATATTCTGGTTGCGACCTCCGGCGATACCGGCAAGGCCGCCCTGGCCGGGTATCAGGATGTTTCCGGCGTGAAGATCGCGGTGTTTTATCCCTCCCACGGCACCAGTCAGGTGCAGCGCCTGCAGATGACCACCCAGCAGGGCGATAATGTGGCCGTGTATGCAGTGAAAGGCAACTTCGACGATGCACAGACCGGCGTGAAAAAGGTCTTTGCAGATCAGGAGCTGGGCCGTCAGCTGGCCGAGCAGAATGTGTGCCTGTCCAGCGCGAACTCCATCAACTGGGGCCGTCTGGCTCCTCAGATCGTGTACTACTTTGCCGCTTACCGGCAGTTGCTGGAGCAGGGCCGCATCCAGATGGGCGACGCAGTGGATTTCTGCGTGCCCACCGGCAACTTCGGCGACATTCTGGCAGGCTATTACGCCAAGCGGATGGGCCTGCCTGTGGGCCGGCTGGTCTGCGCGTCCAATCGGAACAATGTGCTCACCGAGTTTTTGAAGACCGGTCATTACGATGCCCGCCGTACCTTCTACCGCACCACCTCGCCTTCCATGGATATTCTGGTGTCCTCGAATTTGGAGCGCCTGCTGTACCACATGTGCGAGGACACCGAGAAGGTGAGCGGATGGATGGAAGAGCTGCGCACCCAGGGCCACTATCAGGTGGATGCACAATGTCTGGAGAAAATCCAGCAGATTTTCTCCGCAGGCTGCACGGATGACGAGCAGGCCGCTGAGGAGATCAATGCCATGTTCCATGGCAATCGATATCTGTGCGACCCCCACACGGCGGTGGCCTTCCGCGTGGCGCAGGAATATAAGAACGAAACCTCTTCCGGAGTACCTATGGTGGTATTGTCCACCGCAAGCCCCTTCAAGTTCCCCGGCGATGTGCTGGAGGCTTTGGGCCAGCCGGTGCCGGAGGATGAATTTGAGGCGATGCGGCAGCTGGCCGCACACACAAACGCTCCCGTGCCGCAGGCGCTTGCTTCGCTGCAGGGGCAGCCGGAACGCTTTGATCGGGAGATCGAGCCGGAGCAGATCCGCGAGATCGCAAAAATCCTGTAAAAAAGCAGCAGTGCCGCTTCGCGTGTTTGCCGAAGCAGCACTGCTGTTTCCCGGAGCGGAGAAACTGTTTTTTAATCAGATCTCCGCAAAGGTATCGCATTTGGTTTTGCCCGGGTCGTCGGAGCAGCGGTTCACATGGATCGAATCGGCGGTGCAGCAGCACGAGCCGTCGTTGTGGACGCAGTTGCGCACATCACAGCAGACTCCCCGAATGACAGGTTCTTTGTGTTCCATTTTCAAAACCTCCTTTGTGAGGCTATTGTTTGCCGGATCGACTGGAATATGAGGAGAAATATATGGCAATTTACACGATCGGGGATCTGCATCTTTCGCTGGGATGCGAAAAACCCATGGACATTTTCCCGGGCTGGCAGGGCTATATGGAAAAGCTGGAGCATCACTGGAACACGCTGGTGCGTCCGGAGGATACCGTTGTTCTGGCGGGCGATACCAGCTGGGCCATGAAGCTGGAGGACACCGCCGCGGACTTTTCCTTCCTGCAGCGCCTGCCTGGCCAGAAGCTGCTGTTGAAAGGTAACCACGATTACTGGTGGACCACCGTCAAGAAGATGGAGCGCTTTTTGCAGGAAAATGGTTTTGACAGCCTGCATATCCTGCACAACAACTCCATCCTGGCCGAGGGTCTGGCCGTATGTGGCACCCGCAGCTGGATGTTCGATGTGGGGGAGCCCCACGACGAAAAGGTGATGAACCGGGAGTTGGGCCGTCTGCGCGCCAGCCTGGAAGCAGCGCCGGAGGGCGCCGAGCGGGTAGCCTTTCTGCATTATCCGCCGGTATACCCCAACGCCAACGCCCAGCAGGTGATCGACCTGTTGAAGGAATATGATGTAAAACGCTGCTTTTATGGGCATCTGCATGGAAACGCGATTCGATTTGCGGTACAGGGAACAGTGGATGGCATCGAATACCGGCTGATTTCGGCGGATGCACTGGCATTTTGCCCATATAAAATTTAACGAAAGTATGGAAATTCCATGCACAGCATGGTATAATAAATTGAATTTCTTTGTATGGAGGAAATAAAATGAATCTCGTAAAAAGTGAAAAGCTCGAAAAGAGCATGCATGAGTTACAGTTTTCGGTGGATGCCGAGGCTTTTAAGGCTGCCATTGACAAGGCGTTCAAGCGCGAAGGCAAGAAGTACAACGTGCCTGGCTTCCGCAAGGGCCACGCTCCCCGCGCTGTGATCGAGAAGATGTATGGCGCTGATATCTTCCACTACGATGCCATCAACGATCTGTTCCCCGAGGCTTTTGAGGCTGCGGTGAAGGAAGCCGGCATTGAGCCCGTGGGCCGCCCTGAGGCTGACGTTGTTTCCCAGAGCCTGGAAGACGGCGTTGTGCTGAAGGTGGTTGTGGCTGTGAAGCCCGAGATCAAGGTTGGCCAGTACGCTGGTTTAAAGGCCACCAAGAAGGTCAATACTGTTGAGGACGCTGATGTGGATGCCGAGCTGGCCCGCATGCAGGACCGCAACGGCCGCATCGTTACCCGCGATGGCAAGGCTGAGAACGGCGACACCGCCGATATCGACTTCGAGGGCTTTGTGGACGGCGTCGCCTTTGAGGGCGGCAAGGCCGAGCACTACAACCTGGTTCTGGGTTCCGGCAGCTTCATCCCCGGCTTCGAGGAGCAGGTTGTTGGCCACGCTGCCGGTGAGGAGTTCGACGTGAACGTGACCTTCCCCGAGGAGTACCAGGCTGAAGAGCTGGCTGGCAAGGCTGCTGTCTTCAAGATCAAGCTGCACGAGGTAAAGACCAAGGAGCTGCCCCTGCTGGACGACGAGTTCGCCAAGGACGTGAGCGAGTTCGATACCCTGGATGAGCTGAAGGCCAACATCCGCAAGGGTATGGAAGAGCAGAACGAGAAGCAGGCTTCTCTGGCTGTTGAGAACGATCTGGTTGACCAGGTGATCGCTACCATCGAGGGTGACATCCCCGAGGTAATGTACGAGAACCGCATGGACGAGATGGTTCGCGATTTCGAGTACCGTCTGGCTCAGCAGGGCCTGAAGCTGGATATGTACCTGCAGTACATGGGCCAGACCATGGACAGCTTCCGCGCTTCCTTCAAGGAGCAGGCTGAGAAGCAGGTTAAGATCCGCCTGGCTCTGGAGGCCGTTGCCGCTGCCGAGAACATCACCGCCAGCGACGAGGACTACGAGAACGAGATGCAGCGCATTGCCGATCAGTACAAGATGGAGATCGACAAGGTGAAGTCTCTGGTTAACGCCGACGAGGTGAAGAAGGATCTGGCTGTGAACAAGGCCATCGACTTCATCAAGGAGAAGGCTGAGATCACCGAGGAGAAGGTTACCAAGGAGTAATTCCTTCGGCATCCTTTCCCTTACATAAGCGGAATCAATTTGACCGATACGCGCAATGTTACTGCTCGTATCGGTCATTTTGCAGGCGCTTAATTTTATCAACAGGAGGCGACGAATCATGAGTTTGGTTCCTTACGTCATTGAACAAACCGCTCGAGGAGAGCGTTCTTACGACATTTTTTCCCGTTTGCTGAACGACCGCATCATTATGCTGTGCGATGAGGTGAACGACACCACCGCCAGTCTGGTTGTGGCGCAGCTGTTGTATCTGGAAGGCCAGGACCCGGACAAAGATATCAGCCTGTACATCAACAGCCCCGGCGGCTCCATCAGTGCAGGTATGGCCATCCATGACACGATGAAATACATCAAGTGCGATGTTTCCACCATCTGCATGGGCATGGCGGCCTCCATGGGCGCGTTTTTGCTGGCCAGCGGCACCAAGGGCAAGCGTCTGGCGCTGCCCAACGCCGAGATCATGATCCATCAGCCGCTGATGAGCGGCCTGCAGGGTCAGACCACCGACATCAAGATCCATGCAGATCATCTGGTGCGCACCCGCGAGCGCATGAACCGCATGCTCAGCGAGTACACCGGCCAGCCTTATGAGACCATTGTGGCGGACACCGAACGCGACAACTTCCTGTCTGCGCAGCAGGCTGCGGATTACGGCCTGATCGACGCAGTGATCACTCATCGATAAAGGAAAGCTGATTGTATGGCAAATATCAACTCCGGAAAAGATAAGGAAAAAACACTCCACTGCAGTTTCTGCGGCAAAAGCCAGGACGAAGTGGAGCGCATGATCATTGGCCCCGGCGTAAACATCTGCAACGAGTGCATCACTCTGTGCCATTCGCTGCTGGATGAGGAAGGCGTGCCGGAGCCGCCTCGTCAGCAGCAGCCGTCCGCCAAGCCCCGGAGCAGTGCGAGCCGTCCGGCCGCCACTGAATCCATCAACATCCTGACCCCCGCCGAGATCAAGGCGGGCCTGGATCAGTATGTGATCGGGCAGGACGACGCAAAGCGTGTGCTGGCGGTTTCGGTTTACAACCACTACAAACGCATTCTCAGCGGCGATGACAAGGACGTGGAGCTGCAGAAGAGCAATGTTCTGCTGCTCGGTCCTTCCGGCGTGGGCAAGACCCTGCTGGCGCAGACCCTGGCCAAGATGCTGGGTGTTCCCTTCGCAATTGCGGATGCCACCACCCTGACCGAGGCCGGTTATGTGGGCGAGGACGTGGAGAACATCCTCCTGAAGCTGATTCAGGCTGCGGATTTTGACATCCAGAAGGCCGAGATCGGCATCATTTACATCGACGAGATCGATAAGATCACCCGCAAGAGTGAAAATCCTTCCATCACCCGCGATGTGGGCGGCGAGGGTGTGCAGCAGGCTCTGCTGAAGATTCTGGAGGGTACCGTGAGCAATGTTCCTCCCCAGGGCGGCCGCAAGCATCCCCAGCAGGAGTTCATTCAGATCAACACCAAGAACATTCTGTTTATCTGCGGCGGTGCCTTCGATGGCCTGGAAAAGTACATCCAGCGCCGCACCGAGACCTCGGTCCTGGGCTTTGGCAGCCAGCTGAAGAGCGGCGAGGAAAAGGAGCGCGAGGCTCTGCTGCGTAAGGTTGAGCCTCACGACCTGGTGAAGTTTGGCCTGATCCCCGAGCTGATTGGCCGTATCCCCGTGATCACCGTTCTGGAAGCTCTGGACGAGGAAGCTCTGGTCCGTGTGCTGAAGGAGCCCAAGAACAGCATCGTGAAGCAGTATCAGGCGCTGTTCAAGATGGACAACGTGGATCTGGACTTCACCGACGAGGCTCTGCGCATGGTGGCACGCAAGACCATCGAACGCAAGAGCGGCGCGCGCGGTCTGCGCAGCGTGATGGAGAACATGCTGATCCCCATCATGTACGAGATCCCCAGTGATCCCACCATCATCCGGGCAACCATCACCGAGGATACAGTGAATGGCGGCAAGCCGGAGCTGGAATACGGCGCAGTGCGCAAGCGTTATAAAAACAATATGCCGATCCTGTGATCGGTCGAATGCCGAAAAGGGGCTCTCTGTTTGTAAGAGGGCCCCTTTGGTGCGTTCACCCCGGATGTTCATAGGGCATCACTTGAATTAACTCTACTTTTTGTGTATAATATAAAGTCAAATACACTATATTGATCCGTCTCCTTTTTTAGGAGACAGCAGGAGGTTCCTGGATATGTCTGAGCGTGTGAAGATTAAAGTGGAGCACAATGTGGAGCGCCTTCCCGCCATTGCGCTGCGCGGATTGGTGCTGTTTCCCAATAACGTTGTACATTTTGAAGTGGGCCGTGCCAAAAGCATCGCGGCCATCGAATGGGCCATGGCCAACAGCAGCCCGATCTTTTTGATCGCCCAGCGCGATATGGAAACGGAAGATCCTACCACGGATGACCTGTACCGGCATGGCGTAGTAGCTGAAATCAAGCAGATCCTGCGGGTGTCCGATGAGCTGGTCAAGGTGCTGGTGGAGGGCAAGACCCGCGCCCGCCTGCTGGCGGTGGAGAGCAACGACCAGATGCTGGTGGCGTCCATCAAGCCCGCACCGGTCCGCGGTGTGAAGGCGGAAAAAAGCGTGGAGGCCGAGGCGCTGGTCCGCAGCCTGAAGGGCCTGTTCGAGGAATATCTCAGCCTGAACAGCCGCCTTTCCAAGGATGTGGTCTACAATATCGTTACCAATAACGATCCGGTATTCCTGAGCGAGTATATCCCGGCAAACCTGCTGTTCAAGTATCAGGACAAACAGGCCATCCTGGACGAAGGTACCTTGATGGGCCGTCTGCAGAAGCTGGTGGACCTGCTCAAGCGGGAGAACCAGGTTTTGGCCATCGAGCAGGACATCCACGAGCGTGTGAATGATCAGATGGATAAAAACCAGCGGGATTACTACCTTCGGGAGCAGATGCGGGTGATCGCCCAGGAGCTGGACGAAGAGGAGGATACCCGCTTTGAAGCGGACCGTTACCGCCAGCAGATGGAAGCATTGAATCTGCCGCAAGAAGCGGTGGAGAAGCTGGGCAAGGAGATCGACCGGCTGAGCCGCATGCCCGGAAACAGCCAGGAAGCGGCGGTGATTCGTACCTATCTGGACACCTGCCTGGGTCTGCCCTGGGGCCAGTATACGGTGGATGATCTGGATATCCGCCGGGCGGAAAATATCCTGAACAAGGAGCACTATGGACTGAAGAAGGTCAAAGACCGTATTTTGGAGATTCTGGCCGTGCGCAAGCTGAATCCGGAGCTGAAAGGCCAGATCATCTGTCTGGTTGGCCCTCCGGGTGTGGGTAAAACTTCCATTGCCCGTTCCATCGCCACCTGCATCGGGCGCAAATACGCTCGAATGAGCCTGGGCGGCGTGCGGGATGAGGCAGAGATCCGCGGACACAGAAGAACCTATATCGGCGCCATGCCCGGCAAGATCATCAGCGCCATCAAAACGGCCAAGAGCATGAACCCTCTTTTGCTGCTGGATGAGATCGACAAGCTGGCAAGCGATTTCCGGGGCGATCCCGCCGCGGCGCTGCTGGAGGCTCTGGACCCGGAGCAGAACAAGACCTTCCGGGACCATTATCTGGATATTCCCTTTGACCTGAGCCAGGTGCTGTTCATCACCACGGCCAATAATCTGGATACCATCCCGGCACCGCTTCTGGACCGCATGGACGTGATCGAGCTGCCCAGCTATACCCGTGTGGAGAAGTTCAACATCGCCAAGCGTCATCTGCTGCCCAAGCAGCTGAAAAGCAACGGGATGGAGGGTATGGTCACCATCACCAACAGCGGTCTGTATGGTCTGATCGACGGCTATACCCGCGAAGCAGGCGTGCGTCGGCTGGAGCGCCGGATCGCAGAGGTCCTGCGCAAATGCGCCCGCCAGCTCGCCAGCGGTGATGCGGAAAAGATCTCCATTGGTGCTGCTGATCTGGAAGAACTGCTGGGACCCCGCCGGGTAAAGCCGGACTTCTACAACCGGACCAATGCGGTGGGCATTGCCAATGGTCTGGCCTGGACCAGTGTGGGCGGTGAGATCCTTCCCATTGAAGTGCTGGTGATTCCGGACGGAAGCGGGAAAATCGAGCTGACCGGCTCCCTGGGCGATGTAATGAAGGAAAGCGCCAAGCTGGCGGTGAGCTATGTGCGGGTCCACGGTTCGGAATATCACATCGATCCGGCAGTTCTCAAGAATGCGGATATTCACATCCATGCGCCGGAGGGTGCGGTTCCCAAGGATGGCCCCTCCGCCGGTGTTACCCTCACCACTGCGCTGGTATCCTGCCTGTCCGGCATGCCGGTGCGGGCGGATGTGGCCATGACCGGTGAAATTACTCTGCATGGCAATGTATTGCCCATCGGTGGTCTGAAGGAAAAGAGCATGGCCGCATACCGGGAAGGAATCAAGACGGTTCTGATCCCCAAGGACAATGTAAGTGACCTGTACGAAGTGGATGACGAGGTAAAGAAAGCAGTGGAGTTCCTGCCCATGAGCAATCTGGGTCAGGTTTTGAAGGCTGCTTTGGTGTGGCCCAAGGCTGCAGAGAAAAAGAGCCGCTCCAAGAAGGTGGCTCCCATTGCGGCCGGTGAGCACAGCGGCCCTCTGGAAAATGTGGTACAGCAGTAAGGAGAGAAGACGCGTATGCTGAATTATAACAAGGCGGATTTTCAGGCGTCGTATGGTCTGTCCAGCCAGTTGCCGGACAGCGACCGTCCGGAGTTTGTGTTTTCCGGCCGGTCCAATGTGGGCAAATCCAGCTTGATCAACAAGCTGTGCAACCGGAAAAACCTGGCACGGGTAAGCGCCACGCCGGGCAAAACGGCCACCATCAATTTTTATACGGTGGACAACGCCTACTTTGTAGACCTACCCGGATATGGATATGCCAAAGTGTCCAATGCGGACCGCCACCGCTGGGATGAACTGATCAACAGCTATTTTGATGCAGACCGAAACCGGATGCTGCTGGTGCAGCTGCTGGACAGTCGCCATATGCCTTCGGCGGACGATATGCAGATGCTGGAGTATCTGCAATACCGGCAGATCCCCTTTGTGGTGGCGCTTACCAAGGCAGATAAACTGAAAAAAAGTGAGATCGAGCCCACAAAGCAGCGGTTTGCAGAGCTTTGCGAGGGATATGGCTGCAGTGCGGTGATCCTGACCAGCAGTGAAAAGGGAACAGGTATCCCGGAGCTGCAGGCTCTGTTCGAGCAATGCCTTCAGCAGGGGGAAGCGGCAGATGGCGTATAACGAGTTTGCCTACTTTTATGATGAACTGAATGGTGCGGCGGACTATGATGCGCTGTATCTGTATGTGAAAGGCCAGCTGGAACAGAACGGCATCCGGGACGGAATCGTGGTCGATCTGGGATGCGGCACCGGTGAGCTGACCCTGATGCTCACCCAGGCGGGCTACGATATGATCGGTGTGGACCAGTCCGAGGAGATGCTGGCTGTTCTGCGGGAAAAGGCTGACGAGCTGGAAATCTCAGAACGGCTGCTTCTTCTGCGGCAGGACATCCTGAATCTGGATCTGTACGGCACCATTCGTGCCGCCATTTCCACCTTTGACACTTACAACCACATCGGTCCCCGGGAGAATTTTGAAAGGGCAATCGAAAAGGCTGCATTCTTCATGGAAAAGGACGGCGTCTTCCTGTTTGATCTGAATACGCCTTACAAGCACAAGGAAGTGCTGGCGGACAATGTATTTGATCTGGAGGGACCGGACGCCACCTGCCGCTGGAAGAACCATTACGACGAAGCGGAGCAGACGGTGGATATCCAGATCGGCATTCATTATCTGGACACCGACGAACGCTTTGAGGAGCATTTTAAGGAATATACCTATCCGCTGGAATATGTGGAAGAGGTGCTCCGGCGCTATGGCTTCCGGATGGAAAAGGTGTGTGACGGAGAAACGTTTGGCCCTCTTACCGAGGAAAGCCAGCGCTATATCATTACGGCAATCAAAGAATATACACAGATGGAGAAACGATAATTATGGGAAATATGATTCGCGGCATTTCGGAAAATGGCGGCGTGATCTTCTGCGGGGTTGATTCCACCAATCTGGTTCGGACCATGGAACAGATTCACAAAACCAGCGCAGTAACCAGCGCGGCCCTGGGCCGTTTGCTGACTGCGGCATCCATTATGGGAATTATGCTGAAAAACAGCAAGGATTCCATTACTCTGCGGGTAAATGGCGGCGGCCCGGCGGGTACTGTTCTGGCTGTGACAGACGGTATGGGTTGTGTAAAAGGCTATGTGGAGAATCCTGTGGTGGAAATCCCCCTGCGTCCGGACGGAAAGCTGAATGTGGGCGGTGCAGTAGGCCGGGACGGGACCCTGAGCATTGTGCGTGACCTGGGCCTGAAAGAGCCTTATGTGGGCCAGATTCCGCTGGTATCCGGTGAGATTGCCGAGGATATCACCAGCTATTACGCAACCAGCGAGCAGATTCCTACAGTTTGTGCACTGGGCGTTCTGGTGGCGCCTGATCTGACCATCTCCTGCGCCGGCGGCTATCTGCTCCAGCTGCTGCCCGGTGCTACCGAGGAAGAGATCACCATGCTGGAAAAGAACATCGCCAATGTTCCCAGTGTGACCACTCTGCTGCAGCAGGGGAAGACCATGCAGGATATCATGGAAATGGTCATGCAGGGCTTTGATCCGCAGGTACTGGATGAGTACGATGTGGAATACCGCTGCGACTGCACGGAGCAGCGTGTGGAGCGTGCGCTGATCAGTATGGGTCGTGCCGAGCTGGAAAAGCTGGCGGCGGAGGAGCCTGTGGTGGAAGTGAACTGCCAGTTCTGTGACAAAAAATACAACGTGGATGTGAACAAGCTTCTGAAAAGTCTGGACTAATACCACTTTAAGCGCTGTTTTACATTGCAGAATACCCCGCCGCGGCCGATTGAAAGAGGCCCGGCGGGGCAAAATAAAAATGCGAAAAATTTTTTCAAAAACCTGTTGACAAAAGGAGGAAGATGCGGTAAAATAAACAACGTCGCTGAGAGACAGCGACACAAAAACCACATTGTTAAGCGGCTTTAGCTCATCTGGTAGAGCGCCACCTTGCCAAGGTGGAGGTAGCGA
>NHCFR00700__coassemble_924_pt1 | contig 58192 bp, 58 predicted proteins | sample NHCFR00700__metabat2_high_PE_065 | metagenome-assembled genome bin NHCFR00700
GTTGGTCTGACTGCAATTTTTGTGTTCCGGCATGGATTTTATTTCTTACTAATCGCTGATATTGTTGGAAAGATAGCGGCTGATTTGTATATATTTATTCTATGTCGCTCACTAATCTTTGCACGGACAAGTTTTTCTACAAGTGTTTTAAAAACTGCTTGGGAAAATATACGAGTAGGTAGCAAACTGATGATTTCCAATTTGATCAGTTTGTTTATTATTGGTGTTGTTCGTTTTTTTATTGAAAGAACATGGGATACGACTACTTTTGGTAAGGTTTCGTTAACGATTTCCATTTCCAACCTGCTCATGGTATTCATCCGGGCGGTTGCGCTGGTCATGTTCCCCATGCTGCGGCGCACCAATTCGGATAAGCTTTCCGGCATTTACAACACCATGCGTACCTGCCTGATGATTCCGCTGCTGGGAATGCTGGTCTGCTATTATCCTGCAAAGGTGATCCTTTCCGCCTGGCTGCCCCAGTATGCGGACAGTTTGGTCTACATGGCGCTGCTGTTCCCCATGTGCGTGTTTGAGAGCAAGATGAGCATGCTGATTGAAACCTACATGAAGACCCTCCGCAAGGAGAAATGGCTGCTTCTGGTCAACGTGACCACCGTGTCGCTCAGTGTGGTTATTACGCTGATCACCACTTACTGGTTGCACAATCTGGATCTGGCGGTCGCGTCCATCGTGTTCCTGCTGGCGTTCCGCTGCGTGTTTGCCGAACTGCTGCTTTCCACGGTGCTGGATGTGAACGTGAAAACCGACATCGTGCTGGAGCTTGCCCTCACGATCGTCTTCATCGGGGCCAGCTGGTTTGTGGGCGGCATTGCCGGTCTTGCTATCTATGCGGCGGCATACTTGGTTTATCTGTTCATCAAACGGAACGATGTGGCTTTTGTACTGAATACCGCGCTGCGCATGGTTCGCCGCGCATAACCCAAAAAAGGAGCACCCCGCGGGGTGCTCCTTTTTTCTATATCCCTCACATCTTCTCCAGGAACGCTTCCAGCTGCTCCAGCTGGGCCTTCACCGAGGCCGGGCCGGTGCCGCCCTGGCTCGTGCGCCGCGCCACGCAGGCCGCAAGATCAATCGCCTGGTATACGTCCGCGTCGAACAGCTCGCTCAGGCCCTTGTATTCCTCCAGGCTCACATCCTCCAGCACCTTGCCCTCCGCGATGCATTTCGCCACCAGCTGGCCCGTCAGCTTATAGGCGCTGCGGAAGGGCATCCCCTTGCAGGTCAGGTAATCCGCCAGGTCGGTGGCGTTGATGAACCCCTTCTGTGCCGCCGCATACATGTTTGCCTTCAGCGGCTTCATGGTACGCACCATGGGCGCGAACACCTCCAGGCACTGGCTCACCGTGTCGATGGCGTCGAAGATGGCCTCCTTGTCCTCCTGCATGTCCTTGTTGTAGGCCAGCGGCAGACCCTTCAGCATGGTCAGTGTACCCATTAAATCGCCGTACACCCGGCCCGTCTTGCCGCGCACCAGCTCTGCCATGTCCGGGTTTTTCTTCTGGGGCATGATGCTGGAACCGGTGGTGAAGCCGTCATCCAGCTCCACGAACTTGAACTCCCAGCTGGACCAGAGGATGATCTCCTCCGAAAAACGGGAAAGATGCATCATCACAAGGGCCAGCGCGCTCAGGATCTCCACACAGAAGTCCCGGTCGGATACGCCGTCCATGCTGTTTTGACACACGCCGTCAAAGCCCAGCGCCGCGGCGGTCATGGCCCGGTCGGTGTCGTAGGTGGTGCCCGCCAGCGCACAGCAGCCCAGGGGACTGTAGTTCATGCGGGCCGATGCGTCCTGCAAACGATTGACATCCCGCTGCAGCATGGCCGCCCAAGCCAGCAGATGATGGGCAAAACACACCGGCTGCGCCCGCTGCAGATGGGTATAACCGGGCATAATGGCATCCTGGTTTGCCTTGGCCTGCTCGTAAATGGCCTCCAGCAGCTGTTTCAATTGGCCCTGCAGGGACGTGCAGGCGTCCCGCAGATAGAGCCGCAGGTCGGTGGCCACCTGGTCGTTCCGGCTGCGGGCGGTGTGCAGCCGCTTGCCCGCGTCGCCGATGCGCTTTGTCAATTCCGCTTCCACGAACATGTGGATGTCCTCGGCGGTGGGGTCGATGGCCAATGCGCCGCTGTCCAGATCGGCCAGAATGCCCTCCAGACCGGCGGTGATGGCGGCAAGGTCCGCCCCGCTCAGAATGCCCTTCGCCGCCAGCATGGCCGCGTGGGCCAGCGAGCCGGTGATGTCCTGCCGGTACATGCGGCAGTCGATGTGGATGGACGAGTTGAAGTCGTCCGCGATCTTACTGGTGGCGGCCTGTGCCCGCCCTGCCCAAAGCTTTTCCATATCCGTTCCGGCCCGGCCAGCGCCGGGCGCTCCCCCTTTTCCCACGGCCCTCTTTTTTAAGGCAACCCTGCACGCTTCACGGCGAACGTTTCGGGCGGCGCATTGCGCCAAAGGTTTCCGGCGCTGCGCCACCTGGAATCATGCGGTGCTGTCTCAATCTGCCGTTTTGTGATTATATTCAGAATATTAGCATAAATATTCTTGAAATGCAAGAACTGTGCAAAAATAAAGAATAAAAATTCGTTTAAGGAAGGACCGGGAAAGACAGGTGGGAAAGGAAAAGCGGCGCGGCGGATGCCGCGAAAGGCAGCCCGGCCGGAACAGGGCACAGGGGGTCCGGCGGGGCTGTTCACCGGCCGGGCCCCCGGTAGAAAAGGCTGATTTTCGGCGGGCGGGAGGAGCGATTGGCGCTGCGGAAAGAAGGATGGAGCAGGTGGGGGGACGGCGGCAGGAAGAGAGAAAACGGGGGAAGGCAGCGAAAAAACAATGCCCCTGCTTTTGTGGATTTTTACCAAAAGCAAGGGCAAATTTTGTATGCGGGGCAAAATGTTAAACGATTGACATTTTGCCCCGCATCTTTTATCATGGGGGAGGAACGAGGGAATTTCAGGTGCTCTGACGCTGAATCAGCTGCACCGGGAAGACCCGGGCTTCCGGCTCACCGGCGCTTTCGCCCGCCACGATCCGCTCCACCGCCCAGCGGCAGATGTCCTCCACCGGCTGGTGGATGGTGGTCAGGGGCGGGGTGGTCAGACAGGCAAGGTCGGTGTCGTCGCAGCCCACCACCTTCATCTGGCCGGGCACGTCGATGCCCTGCTGGCTGCAATATTGCAGCACCTGGGCGGCGATGATGTCGTTGGACGAGAACACCCCGTCCACCTCCGGGTGGGTCTGGAACAGCTGGTGGATCAGCGGCTCGTAGCGCATGGCGATGAAGTCCCGTTCGCTGGCGTCAACCATCACCGGGACCTGGGCCCCCCGCTCGCGGCACACGTCGCAGAAGCCCACCCAGCGCTTGTTGGCGTCCATCTCGATGCCCGCGCTGCCGCTGATGTAGGCAAGCCGACGGCAGCCGCTGTCCAGCAGATGCTCGGCCGCCAGCCGTCCGCCGGCGTAGTTGTCGGCGCAGGCGCTGGGCACCGAATCCGACAGGGTGCGGTCGATGGTCACCAGGGGCAGGTTGCTCAGGTTCACATGCTGGTGCAGGTTCTGGGTGTGGCTGGCCAGAATGACCCCCGCCACCTTGTTGCTTTTCAGCATGTGGAAGTATTCGATCTCCTTGTTCAAATCCAGGTCGGACACGCACAAAAGCAGCTTGTAGCCGTTGGCGCACACATGCCGTTCCACGCAGTCGATCACCGCGCCGAAGAAGAAGTTCTTCGCCGAGGGCACGATCAGCCCGATGAAGCTGCTCTTCTGCTTGATGAGCGACTGGGCCAGCTCGTTGGGGTGGTAGTCCAGCTCCTCCATGGCCGCCATGATCTTGGCCCGGGTCTTTTCACTCACGTTGACCCGGTTGTTCAGCATCCGGGAAATGGTGGTCACCGTCACGCCGGACAGGCGTGCCACATCTTTTAAAGTTGCCATAGGACCGTTGCTCCTCTCGCCGCAAATCATTCTCTTTATTATCCCACAGCGGCGGGGGCGAAGTCAAACGGACCTTTGCAGATATCCAAGGCAATGCCGCACATTCTGCCTGACGGCTCAGGCGGTACTGCCCGGACAAGTTTTCATCCATTCCAAAGCGCAAAGGAGAACGTATTATGAACAACACGCTGCTGAATACGCTGAAGGCTGCCCGCGAGGGCCTGGCCGAACGGCTGGACGCCATGACCCTGCCCGCCGCGATCCCCCACGGCGACATGCCCGGCGACAAGGTGCTGATCACCGAGAGCCACGTGGCCAAGGCAAAGACCATCCTGCCCGTTCTGGTGGACAAGATGATCGCCGCTCTGGAGAATAAGCCCCTGCAGCGCTGCGTGCTCAGCGTGTGCGGCGGCTCCGGCGTGGGCAAGAGCGAGACCGCGTCCCTGCTGGGCTGGTACCTGGGCCAGCTGGGCGCGAAGAGCTATATCCTCTCCGGCGACAACTACCCCCACCGCATCCCCGAGTACAACGACGCCGAGCGTCTGCGCGTGTTCCGGGACTTCGGCCTGAAGGGCCTGGTGGCCTGTGGCCTGCACACCGCCGAAATTAGCGCCAAGCTCCACGAGCTGATGGAAGCGGACAAGGACGCCGACCCGGCTCTGTGCGGCGAGTACGGCTGGCTGAGCGTTTATCAGGCGGCGGGCCGCCGTGGCCTGAAGGGCTATCTGGGCACCCCGGGTGAGATCGACTTCGACCGGGTGAACGGCATCATCGCCCAGTTCCAGGCGGGCGCGGAGCACATCGCTTTGAAGCGGATGGGCCGCCGCCCCAGCGAGCTGTGGACCGAGACCGTGGACTTCTCCGCCACCAGCGTGCTGATCATCGAGTGGACCCACAGCAACAACGACAATCTGGCCGGGGTGGACCTGCCGGTGCTGCTGAACAGCACCCCCGCCGAGACCATGGCCCACCGCCGCGAGCGCAACCGGGACGGCAAGGTGGACAGCCCCTTCACCACCATGGTGCTGGAGATCGAGCAGGGCCTGCTGGCCTCTCAGGCCCACAAGGCGGCGGTGATTCTGTCCAAGAGCGGCGAGCTGCTCAGCTACGCCGACTACCAGGCTCTGATGGCCAATGCCTGAGCGGCGCCACAAGAGAGAAAGGGGAACAGAGCAATGGAAAACAAAACCGCACTTTCCGCCGGTGTGATGTTGAACGCCTACCCGGACAGCATGGGCGGCACTTTGGCCGACATCGTGGCCCTGCTGGGCCGGGGCGAGATGAAGGGCGCCTTCGACGCCTTTTACATCCTGCCCAGTATTTTCAACACCGATCTGGACCGGGGCTTCTCGGTGATCGACTACAACCTGAACGAGTGCTACGCCGGTCAGGCCGATCTGGACGCGCTGCGCAAGTTGGGCATCGATTTGAAATTCGACCTGATTCTGAACCACGCTTCGGTGCTGTCGCCCCAGTTCCAGGACCTTTTGAAAAACGGCGAGAACTCCCGCTATAAGGACTTCTTCATCAACTGGAACAAGTTCTGGGCCGGCCACGGCCAGATGACCCAGGAGGGCTACATCCAGCCGGATGCCGAGCTGATAAAGGACATGTTCTTCCGCAAGCCCGGCCTGCCCATCCTGATGGTGCGCATGCCGGACGGCAGCGAGGTGCCCTACTGGAACACCTTCTATCAGGAGGTGCGCTACCGCAAGGTGGACGCCAGCGAGCTGGTGGAGAGCCTGGGCATCCAGTATCAGGCGGCCAGCCGCATTGCGGACCTGGTGAACGCCGCGCTGGAGCAGGGCGAAAAGCCCGCCGCCATGGACTTCGGCGCATTCCAGACCCACAAGGCCGCGGTGGTGGACCATCTGGAGAGCCGCCGCAGCTATCTGGGCCAGATGGACCTGAACGTGGCTTCTCCGCTGGTGTGGGAGTTCTACGACGAGACCCTGCACAAGCTGGCGGATTACGGCGCGAAGATCATCCGTCTGGATGCCTTCGCCTATGCCCCCAAGACCCCCGGCGCGAAGAACTTCCTCAACGAGCCGGACACCTGGCAGATGCTGCAGCGGGTGGGCGGCATTGCCGAGAAATATGGCCTGAGCATCCTGCCCGAGATCCACGCCAGCTACGGGGAGAAGACCCACGAAAAGCTGTGCGAGGCGGGCTGCATGACCTACGACTTTTTCCTGCCCGGCCTGATTCTGGATGCCTTCGAGCATGAGAACTTTGAATATCTGGTGCGCTGGATCGACGACATTCAGCAAAAGGGCATGCGTGTGGTGAACATGCTGGGCTGCCACGACGGCATCCCCCTGCTGGATTTGAAGGGCCTGCTGCCCGAGGAGCGCATCCTGGCCATGGTGGAGACCTTGAAGGGCCGTGGCGGTCTTGTAAAGGACCTGCACGGCGCGAAGAACATGTACTATCAGGTGAACTGCACCTACTACAGCGCCCTGGGCGAAAGCGACCGGAAGATGCTGATGGCCCGTGCCCTGCAGCTGTTCATGCCCGGCAAGCCCCAGGTGTGGTACCTGGACCTGTTCGCGGGCAAAAACGATCTGGAGGCGGTGCGCCGCGGCGGCGGTGCAGGCCACAAGGAGATCAACCGCACCAACCTGAGCCTGGAGGACGCGGTGGAGAAGCTGGAGCAGCCGGTGGTGCGCCGCCAGCTGGAGCTGCTGCGCCTGCGCAACAGCTGCCCCGCCTTCGGCTGGGACGCCAAGCTCACCGTGGAGAACCCGGCTCCCGCCCAGCTGACCCTGCGCTGGGAGAAGGAGGGCCACACCGCCGCGCTGACCATGGACCTGGCCGCCGAGCGCTTTGCCATTGAGGTGGGCGAGAACGGCAAGACCGAGGTGGTCTTCCAGGAGGGCTGAGCCGCCCGAAGCGCAATCTTTTGACAATTCCTCATTTCTGCAATCATAAAAGGCCCGGGGCCGCGTGGTGTTCTGCCACGCGGCCCCGGGCCTTCTTTTCTAATGGGATGGATTTTCGGGGAAGAGGGGCGATCAGCAGCCGGAGCCCTGGTCGATCATGATGCGCAGGATCTCGCTGTCGGTCTCGCGCATGCCGTCGGCGGCCATGCGGCCGATGCTGGCAATGGTCTTTTCCACGTTTTCCTTCACCAGACCTTCGCCCGCGCCGAAGGTGTTGCCGTCCAGCGACATCTCGTGGCCCAGGATGGCCGCGTCCACCGAGGTGGCGATTTTTGCGGCGCAGCTGCCCTTGGCGCCGTCGCACACGATGCCGGAGGCGTTGGCCAGTGTGTTGGTGATGGTGCGGCTGATGGCGTCGTAGTCGCCGCCGTGCAGGTAGGTGATGCCCGCGCCGCTGCCGCAGGCCGCGCACACCGCGCCGCAGAAGGCGCTCAGACGGCCGATGCCGCGCTTTTGCAGCAGGGCGGTCAGGTTGCTCAGCACCAGCGCCCGGTACAGGGTCTCCTCGGTGGCGGCCAGGTACTTGGCGTACACGATGATGGGCACCGAGCAGGTGATGCCCTGGTTGCCGCTGCCGGAGTTGATGACCACCGGCAGCACGCAGCCGCCCATGCGGGCGTCGCTGCCCGCGGCGGCCAGCGCACGGGCGCGCACCCGCACGTCGCCGCCGTAGTGGCGCATCAGAGTGGCGCCCACCCGGCCGCCGTAGGCGTGGGTCATGCCCTCCTGGGCGATGCGGGTGTTGTATTCGATCTGCCGCTTGATGATGGTGCGGATGTCGTCCAGCTCAACGGTGTTGGCAAATTCCAGAATATCCGCCAGGTTCAGTGCGTCCAGGTCGCCGTCGTCCTCGTCGGCCACCTCTTCCACTTCCTTGTAGAACAGGCGCTCGCCGTCCCGCTCGATGCGCACCACGTTGGTGTGCTCGTCCCGAATTTCGGCCAGGGCGGTGTGGCTGTCGCCGGTGATCTCCACGATGATGTGCAGACGGGAGGGGGTGTCCAGCAGCTCCACGGTGCAAACGCCCTGGGCCAGCATCTGGCGGGTGGCCTCCAGGTCGGCGGGGCCAACCTTGCTCAGCACCTCCAGGCCCAGCGAGGCGTTGCCCGCCAGCGCGCCCAGCACGGCGCTGGTGTCGATGCCGCGCATGTTGCCGGTGGTGGGCACGATCACGCCCTTGGCGTTCTTGATGATGTTGCCGCTGCATTTGACCAGCAGGCGGCGGGGCTCCTCGCCCAGCACCTCACGGGCCTTGGCGGCAGCCAGCGCGATGGCGATGGGCTCGGTGCAGCCCAGCGCGGGCACCAGCTCGCGGGTGAGGATTCGAACATAGGTATCGTAAACAGTACGGTCCAGCATTTTGTCTTGCGCTCCTTTTTATCGAGTGATCTGCATGCCGCAGGCGGCGCAGGTGTTGCCGCCCTTGTCCGCCCGGCCGGCCAGATCGGTGCGGCGGGCATTGTAGAAGGCATACCCGCCGGAAAGATCATACACCTTTGCGCCCTTCTGCGCAAGGATGCGGGCGGCCACATAGCCCCGCAGGCCCACCTGGCAGGTCACATACACCGGCCGGGTCAGGTCGATCTCCTCCAGCCGCTGGCGCAGCTGGTTCAGCGGAATGTTCACAAAGCCCGGAATCTCGCCCAGCTCGGCCAGTTCCTCCGGGTTGCGCACGTCCAGCTTCACAGCGTCCTCCGGCAGGCTGTCCACGTCCTCGGCGTAGAACAGCTCCACATTGCCCTCCAGCAGGTTCTGGGCCACGAAGCCCGCCATGTTCACCGGGTCCTTCGCGCTGGAGAAGGGGGGCGCGTAGGCCAGCTCCATCTCCTCCAGGTCGTACACGGTCATGCCGAAGCGGATGGCGATGGCCAGCGCGTCGATGCGCTTGTCCACCCCTTCGCCGCCCACGATCTGAGCGCCCAGCACCCGGCCCTCGGGGCTGTAGAGCAGCTTGACGAACATCTGGGCGCCGCCCGGGTAGTAGCCCGCGTGGCTGGCGGATACGGTGTAGCTCTTGCGGAAGGCGGTGCCCGCGGCGCGCAGGCTCTCTTCCTTTTCACCGGCGGCGGCCACGGTCATGTCGAAGAACTTCATCACCGAGGTGCCGATGCTGCCCTTGTAGGCGGCTTTCTTGCCGCAGATCACGTCCGCCACGATGCGGGCCTGCTTGTTGGCGGGGCCTGCCAGGGGAATCACCTGCCGCGCGCCGCTCACCAGATTGGTCACGGTGACCGCGTCGCCCAAAGCGTAGATGTCCGGCACGCTGGTGCGCAGCTGCTCGTCCACCAGGATCTCGCCCCGCGCGCCCAGCTCCACACCGCTGCCCGCCAGGAAGGCGGTCTCGGGCCGCACGCCGATGGACAGGATCACCATGTCGGCGGGAACGGCCTCGCCGCTTTCCAGCAGCACGGTGTTCTCGGTGAAGCCCGCGCACTTTTTGCCCAGATACAGCCCCATGCCCGCGGCGCGGATGCGGTTGTGCACCAGGTGGGCCATGTCGCCGTCCAGCGGGGCCATCACGTGGTCCGCGCCCTCGATCACCGACACGGCGATGCCCCGGTCGGCCAGGTTCTCGGCCATTTCCAGGCCGATGAAGCCCGCGCCGATCACGGCGGCGGTGCGGGGCTTGGCGGCGGCGATGTGGTCGTAGATGGCGTAGGTGTCCGGAATGTTGCGCAGGGTGAACACGTGGTTTTTCTCGATGCCGTCAAAGGGCGGGCGGATGGGCGAAGCGCCCGGCGAGAGCACCAGCGCGTCGTAGTTTTCGGTGTAGGTCTCGCCGGTGGCGTGGTTTTTCACGGTCACGGTCTTTTCGGCGCTGTTCACCGAAAGGACCTCATTGTTCACCCGCACATCCACGTTGAAGCGGGCGTGGAAGGCCTCGGGGGTCTGCAGCTGCAGCGCCTCCCGCTCGGTGATGGCTCCGCCGATGTAGTAGGGCAGGCCGCAGTTGGCAAACGAGATGTACTCGCCCTTTTCAAACAGGATGATCTGGGCGTTTTCGTCGTTGCGGCGCAGCCGGGCAGCGGTGCCGGCGCCGCCGGCCACACCGCCCACGATCAGAATTTTCATGGAACGTTCCCTGCCTTTCGGAAAAAATGGGATTTGGGGCGGCGCTGCCCGCGATCAGGCGGCGCCGCCCTGGAAAACAAACGGTTTGGGTCAGGGGGAATTGGGTCTTGGGAATGGGAAAAGGGAAATTTACAGGTAATGGGGGGTGTTGGGGGTGAGCACCTCGCAGCCGTCCTCGGTGATGAGCACCATGTCCTCGATGTTGAAGCCCTGCACCCCGCCGATGTAGCAGGGCACCTCCATGGCCAGCACCATGCCCGCTTCCAGCGGCCGGGTGGTGGTGGGGTTGATGTAGGGGGCTTCGGCGGTGGCGGGGCCCATGCTGATGCTGTGGCCCTGGTGGCCGCGGCGGTAGCTGGGGAACATCTCCTTCACGTAGTCGTAGGCGATGTGGTACAGCTCGTTGATGGGCAGGCCGGGCCCAGCGGCGGCGATCATCCGCCGCTGGGCCTCATACAGCCGGTCCTTCAGCTTGTACAGCGCCGGGTCTGCGCCCTCCATCACCCAGGCGCGGGAGGTGTCGGTGGTGTAGAAGTCGAACTCGGCGTTCACGCCCGCGTCGAACTTCACCACGTCGCCTTTTTGAATCACCGCGTCGCCGGGAATGGTCAGGCGGCTGCCGCTCTCGCCGGTGGAGAACATGGACCAGGCGCTGGGCGCGGCCACGCCGGTGGCGATCACGGTGCGGCGGAACTCGTTCACCAGCTCCCGCTCGCTCACGCCGGGGCGGGCGATGCGGCTCACGGCGGTGAAGCCCTCGTCCGCCGCGCGGCAGAGGGTGCGGAACATCTCGATCTCTTCGGGGGTCTTCACGCTGCGGGCGTAGACGAACAGCTCGGAGATGTTTTCGAACTTTGCCTCCGGGAACATGCCGCACAGATTATTGTAATAGCCCACGGGCAGATAGTCCAGCTCAACGCCCAGCTTTTTGTCCGCCAGGTCCATCTCCCGCACCATTTTGGCCAGGATGTCCGAGGAGCTTTCCATCACCGCGGGGGCGGGCACCACGGCCCCATGTGCAATCTCGTCCCAGGTCTTTACGCCCACCCAGGTGTCATACTTGCGCACGATGAAGCGGCCCGCGCTTTTGATCTCGAAGGTGGGCACCTCAAAGTCCATGGTGGTCAGCTGGGTGGGCACATCCTCCCGGGCGCTGACCACCGCGATGGAAAAGCCCGCCTGGCGGGACACGGTGTGCTGATGGCCGGCGAAGCCGGTCACATAATGGAAGTTTTCCGGCGAGGAGACGATGGCGCCGTCCAGGCCTTTTTCACGCAGAAGCTCCTTGATTCGGTTTTCTTTGGGAAGCATGGAACAATCCTCCTTTGAGTGATGGATGTAACGGAAAAGGGCCGCGCGCGCAGCGGCGCGCGCGGCTCCTTACAAAACCGGCAGACGGGATCAGGCGGGGTAGAACATGGGAGAGCCGGGTCCCAGAGGCAGGCCCAGAACGTACCAGATGATGAACAGCGCGATCCAGCCCAGCAGGAAGCCCAGAGAGTAGGGCAGCATGGTGGAAACAACGGTGCCGATACCGGCCTTCTTGTCGTACTTCTGGAAGAAGGCCACGGTCAGTACGAAGAAGGGCATGGTGGGGGCGATGATGTTGGTGCAGGAGTCGCCGATGCGGTAGGCCGCCTGAGTCAGCTCAGGAGACATGCCCAGACGCATGAACATGGGAACGAACACGGGAGCCATGATGGCCCACTTGGCGCTGTCCACCGCGATGAACAGGTTGATGATGGCGGTGAGCAGGATCAGCGCGATGATCAGCGGCAGACCCACGAAGCCCACGCTCTCCAGGAAGTTGGCGCCCGCAACGGACAGGATGGTGCCCAGGTTGGAGTAGGTGAAGAAGTTGGTGAACTGAGCCGCGAAGAAGATCAGTACCATGAAGCCGGACAGGCCGGAGATGCCCTTGGTCATCAGGTCCACAACGTCCTTGTCGTTGTGGATGGTGCCCGCGCCCACACCGAAGGCGATGCCGGGGATGAGGAACAGAAGCATCATGATGAAGATGATGCCGCTCATGAAGGGGCTGGACAGGAAACCGCCGGTAGCGCTGCGCAGCAGGCCGTTGGTGGGAACCACGGCGATCAGGATCAGGGCGATGTAGATGAGGGCGGCGATGCCGGCGAACTTCAGGCCGCGCTTCTCGGCAGCGGTCAGGTCGTTGCTCTCGCACTCGATGGCGCCCTCGTATTTGCCCAGGCGGGGCTCAACGATCTTGTCGGTCACGAAGGTGCCGATGGCGGTGATCACGAAGGTGGAGGCGAACATGAAGAACCAGTTGCACAGGGGCGATACCACGTAGTTGGGGTCCAGCATGTTGGCCGCCTGGGTGGACATGCCCGCGAACATGGGGTCGTTGGTGCCGATCAGCAGGTTGGCGCTCCAGCCGCCGGACACACCGGCGAAGGCAGCGGCCAGGCCCGCGATGGGATGACGGCCGAAGGCCATGAACAGAATCGCGCCCAGGGGAACCAGCACCACGTAGCCGGTGGAGGAGGCGATGTTGGACATGATGCCCAGGAACACCACCATGGCGGTGACCAGGCTGCGGGGGGCGGAGGTGGCCGCCTTGCGCAGCAGAGCGGACAGCATGCCCGAACCGTCGGCCACGCTCACGCCCAGGATGATGGTGAACACGGTGCCCAGAGCGAAGAACGAGGTGAAGTTGGTGACCATCTTGGTGATCAGGTCACGGATGGATTCCACCGAGAGCAGGTTCACCGCGGAAACGGTGGTCTCAACGATGGCGTTGCCGTTGGCGGTGTCGATGGTCTCGTAGGTGACCGACACGCCGAGCTTGGCGCAGATGGCCGAGATGATCATGACCGCGATGGTCAGGATCAGGAAGATGGTAGCCGGGCTGGGCAGGGCGTTGCCCGCACGTTCGATGCTGTCCAGCGCACGAACGATCAGGCTTTTCTTTTGCAGGGAATTGCTTTTTGCCATGGGGATTCCTCCTTATAAATGGTTACTCTCTCCGGCGGCAGTGCCGCCTTATCACACTCTCCTCCGCTGTGAAGAGTTTGATCCGCAGTTGGGGAGGCCGGGTCAGCGGCCCATGTGCTTGTCCACGGCGGCCTTCAGCTGAGCCATGGCCTTTTCCACTGTGCACAGGGGGCAGGCGATGTTCATGCGCATGTAGCCCTCGCCCTCGGTCTTGCCGAAGCCCCGGCCGTCGTTGAGGGCCAGGTGCGCCTCGTTCACCATGAAGGCGGGCAGCGCGTCGCCCGCAAGGCCCAGACCCTTGCAGTTCAGCCACAACAGATAGGTGCATTCCGGCCGGTGCAGGGTGATCTCGGGAATGTTCTCCTTCAGGTAGTTCTCCACGTAGGTCACGTTGCGCTCCAGATGGGCCAGCAGCTGCTCCAGCCATTCCTCGCCGTGACGGAAGGCGGCCTCCACCGCCACCAGGCTGAAGGAGTTGTTGCGGTGCACGTCCATGGATTTCCAGAAGGCCTGATAGGTATCCCGCAGCTTCTCGTTGGGGAACATCAGGGTGGCCGCCTGCAGGCCCGCCAGATTGAAGGTCTTGGTGGCGGAGGTGCAGGTGATGGTATTGGCGGCGATCTCCTCGCTCACGGTGGCCATGGGGATGTGCTTGTGGCCGAAGAGCATCAGATCGCTGTGAATCTCGTCGCTGATGATCAGGGTGCCGTACTGCACGCACAATTCGCCCATCCGGCGCAGCTCCTCGGCAGTCCAGACGCGGCCCACCGGGTTGTGGGGGTTGCACAGGATGAACAGGGGCGGGCGGCGCTTGAGCGCCTCCTCAAAGGCCTCGAAGTCCATGGAGTAGTAGCCGTTTTCCTCCTTCAGGGGAACGGTCAGGCACTTGCGGCCCCAGTTTTCCACCGAGTCGAAGAACTCGCCGTAAACGGGGGTGGTGAACAGAATCTCGTCGCCGGGCTTGGAGAATTCCCGCACAAAGGTGCACAGCGCCGGCACCACGCCCAGCGTATACAGGCACAGCGCCGGGTCCGGCTTCCAGCCGTTGCGCTTTTCCTGCCACTGGCACACCGCTTCAAAATAGGAGTCCGGGCGGCTGGTGTAGCCGAAGATGCCCTGCCGGTTGCGCGCGTCGATGGCGTCCAGAATGGGCTGGGCGGTCATCAGATCCATGTCGGCGATCCACATGGGGATCAGGTCCCTGCGGCCGAAGCGGGCCTCCATCTCGTCGTACTTGGCGGCGAAATTGTTCCACCGGTCGATGGGGCGGTCGAAATCGTATTTCATAGCGTCGTCTCCTTTTGCGTGGGTCTTCGGGCGGCGCACCGCCCGGTTGCTGTTGCTTATGTTATAGCAAGAATCGGGCCAAAAGAGGTGATTTTTTTGACAACAGGCAAAAAATTGGCGTTCCCGACAAATAGAACAAGTTCTGATTGTCGGAAACGCCGAAAAAATCCGCAGAATTTGGAAGCGATTTTTGACCATTTTGGACAAGAAAACCCCGTTTGTGCGGAAATTGGTCTATAAAAGGTGATGAATTGGATGAAATATCAACCTATTAACAACCTAAAACTGGGGATTTCGGGTCAGCTCGGCCAGCAGCTCCAGACCCTGGGGAGTGATGCAGGTACCCGCCCGGCCCTTCTGGATGCTCACCAGGCCCAGCTGCTCCAGCTGGGCGGCCATGGTGCGGATGTTCTGCTGGCTCAAAGTCAGGCCCGCAGCGGCGGCCCGGGCCTCCAGCGCCTGGCGGCCCAGCGAGCGGCTGGCGGCCAGCTGCTGCAGCAAAAACAGGTAGCTTTGCAGCCGGTCTCCGGCCAGGCGGCGCAGCTCGGCGGCCTGGGCAGGCTCGGCGGGCGCGTGGGGCGCGGCGGCCAGCAGAGTCACCGGCAGGTCCTCCGGCTCGATGAGGGGCTTTTCCAGATAGGCCAGGTATTCCACGCAGTTGCGCAGCTCCCGCACGTTGCCCTCCCAGGGGTGGCGCAGCAGCAGCTGGGCCGCCGCGGGCGAAAGCTCGAACCGGGCGCCGATGCCCTCCTGGATGCGGCGCAGAAGCAGCAGCACGTCGCCGCCCCGCTGGCGCAGCGGGGGCAGCTGCAGGGGCAGCACGCTCAGCCGGTAGAACAGGTCCCGCCGGAACCGGCCGCTGTGCACCTCCTCGTTCAGGTCCACGTTGGAGGCCGCGATGATGCGCACGTCCACATGGATCACGTCCACGCCGCCCAGCCGCACGATCTCCTTTTCCTGCAAGACACGCAGCAGCTTCACCTGCAGCATGGGGCTCATGGCCTCGATCTCGTCCAGAAACAAAGTGCCGCTGCGGGCGGCCTCGAAGAAGCCGATGTGCCCGCCCTTTTTGGCGCCGGTGAAGGCGCCCTCCTCGTAGCCGAACAGCTGGCTTTCCAGCAGAGCGTCCGGAATGGCGGCGCAGTTGATGGCCACAAAGGGTTCGTTTGCCCGGGGGCTGGCCGCGTGGATGGCGTGGGCGAACAGCTCCTTGCCGGTGCCGCTCTCGCCGCTGATCAGGATGGAGGCGTTGCTGGCGGCCATCCGGCGGGCCAGCTGGCGGGCGGCCACCATGCAGGGGCTGTCGCCGATGATGCTGTCGAAGGTGTATTTGGTCACGTGGCCCTTGCCCAGGATCTGGCGGCGGATCTTCTGCTGGCGGCGCTCCTCGTCCCGGAAACGCTGGAGCACGCAGAAGGTTGTGGGGCTGCCGCCGCCCCGGTAAAAGGAGTGAATGCTCACCGACACCGGGTTTCCGTGAATCTCCACCAGGCGGCTGTGGATGGCCTTCTGGGCGGAAAGGCTTTCGGCAAAGGGCAGAAAGGGCAGCGCCTGCTGGGCCCGCCGCTCCAGCAGCTGCCGGGCGGGCAGGCCCAGGATGTCCTCGGCCTTGGGACTGCAGGCAAAGATCATGCCCTCGCCGTCCACGCCGATGAGCCCGGCGTCCAGCGCCTGCTCGAACAGCTCGAACAGGCTTTCCATCTGCACCGAGCGCTGGAGCATCTGCTCGATGCCGTAGGACTGCTCGGCCAGCGAGGCCAGGTATTCCTTGAAGGCGGGGCCGTCCAGCGCGGATTCGCATTTCAGCTGATGGGCCAACTCCAGAAAGGTGCTGCCGCTCAGCAGCCGGGGCCCCAGGTCGATCACCTCGGCGGCCCATTCCGGCACGAACCGCCGCTCGCCGGTGGTGATGGCCAGCGGCACATGGGGCGGCTCCGGCGCGCCGGGGTAATAGGGGAGGAACTGGATGTTGGTCACGCCCAGCTGGTTCAGGGTGGCAATGGTCTCGGTGGCCATGGACTGGTTCAGGTTCACCAGCAGCGCCCGGGTGCTGCGGGGGATGGCCAGCAGCCGTTCCAGCCCCTGCCGGGTCACCCGCACCTCGCTGAGCACCACCGGTCCCCGGCTGGGCAGCAGCTGGCCGATGTCCCGGTCGGCGAAGGCGCAGGTGGAGACCAGATACACGTCCGCCGGTTCGATCACCGGATCCGGCTGCAGCTGGGTGCTGTAGCACCGGGTGTTGACCTGGTCGCCGAAGAATTCCCGCACCTGACTGGCATACAGCCGGGCGGAGGCTGCGTCCCAGGTGATGATGGCGAGTTGTTTGGCCATAAAAGCACCTCATTTCAACCTGTTCAACCTATTTTTCTGAGCTTATTATGGCATGGGGCGGGGGCGCTGTCAAGAAAAGCGGCCCGGCGGGCGGGTCCGGCCCGGGCGAAGCGGCGCTGGCACGGAATTTGCTGCAAAAATAACAGAAGTATTTTGCCGGAAAGGGGCGTTTATACAAATGTTTGAAATGAAGCAGTTTTATGAGCAGGCGGCCGCCATGGCCGATACCCTGCGGGCCGACCGCCGCGCGCTGCACGGTATGCCGGAGCTGGGGATGGAGCTGCCCCGCACCACCGCCTATGTGGAGAGCCGCCTGCGGGAAATGGGGATCGAGCCCACCCGGCTGGGCGGCGGTATCACCGCCTGCATCGGCCCGGAAAAAGGCCCGGTGTTCCTTTTGCGCGGGGATATGGACGCGCTGAAGATGCAGGAGGCCAGCGACCTGGAATTTGCGGCGCAGGGCGAGTGCGCCCACACCTGTGGCCACGACCTGCACACCGCCATGCTGCTGGGCGCGGCGGCGCTGTTAAAGCAGCGGGAGGCGGAGCTGCCCGGCCGGGTGAAGCTGATGTTCCAGCCCTCGGAGGAGAACCTGAAGGGCGCAGCGGCCATGGTGCAGGCGGGCGTGCTGCAAAACCCGCCGGTGGACGCGGCCTTGGCGCTGCATGTGTTCCCCGGCCCCATGCACGTGGGGACCCTGGCCTGGCGGCAGGGCCCGGCGCTGGCCTCGTCGGACAGCTTTTCCATTCTGGTGCGGGGCAAGGCGGGTCACGGCGCCATTCCCCAGAACGCGGTGGACCCGCTGACCATCGCGGCCCACATCCTGCTGGCCCTGCAGGAGGTGAACGCCCGGGAGGTGGACCCTCAGGACCCGCTGGTGCTCACGGTTTGCACCATCCACGGGGGCGAGCTGCACAATTCCATTCCGGAAACGGTGGAGATGAAGGGCAGCATCCGGGCCTTCTCCAACCACAACCGGGCCCACGCCCGCAAGCGGCTGGTGGAAATCTGCGAGGGAACCGCGGCTTTGTTCCGGGGCAGCTGTGAGGTGGAGTTCCTGGCGGGCGTGGCCTCGCTGCACAACCAGCCCCAGCTGGCCGCCGAGCTGGCGGGCTACGCGGGCCAAATTGCTGAAAAGATGGAGGAGCTGCCCCGCCAGATGGGCAGCGAGGACTTTGCCGAGGTGAGCCAGCAGGTACCCGCGGTGTTCATGGGCATCGGCGCGGGCGGCCCGGAGGAGATCTACAACCGGGCGGGCAGCCACCACCCGGCGGTGGTCTTCAATGAAGAGGTGCTCCCCCTGGGCGCGGCGGTGCTGGCAGGCTGCGCCGCCAACTGGCTGGCGGCCCACGCGGAATAAAGGAAACACACAAAGGCCCCCGGCGGTGCAGAAGCACGGCCGGGGGCCTTCTTTCGTCGAATGCTGCCGTCACCGCCGGATGTCCAGCGCGGCGCAGACCCGGCCGAGGGTGAGCCGGTAGACCGCCCAGAGCAGCGCGCCCACCCCGGCGGTCAGGCCCAGGCAGAGCCCCAGCCCGGCCAGCTCCCCGGCGGTGAGCCGGTTGTCGTTGAAATAAAGGATGAGCAGATAAAAGCCGAGAATCAGCCCGGAGCCCGCCAGCGCGGGGGTGAGGAACACCCGGCGCACCTGACTGCGGGCGGAGCGGTAAAGGTAGTGCCCCGGCGCGCCCAGCCTGCGCAGGTCATTGTAGACCGGACGGCTGGTCAGGGCGATGGTCATGCAGCGGGTGCAGGCGATCACGATCACCGCCGAAAGGCACAGCACCCCGATGAAGACGAACAGCATCAGAAACACCGCCGTGGTGCGCACAAAGTCCGCCTTGTCCAGCACCCGGAACCGGGGCATGTACTGCCAGTAAAGCCGGAAATCCGAGGAATCCCGCTGGCTGTAGTCCATGCGGGGGAAGTTCGCTTCTTCGGCCTGGTCCGGGTCCAGGAAATAGACGCCCTCCTCGTCCAGATACCGCTGGCGCACGATGGGGTCCCAGCCGTCCAGCACCGCCACCTCGGGGCCGGAGCCGTCCACGATGCGGTCGAAGAGGGCCCGGGCGAAGGGGTAGCTGTCCTCCTCGTTTTCCACGTTGAAAAAGACCATCTGCTCCCGCCATTCGCCGGTGAGCCCGTCGGAAAGAGCCGCCCAGTCGCCGTCGTCCAGCACGTAGCAGCCCAGCAGCAGGTCGTGGCACAGCGGCTCGGCCGGGGTGACCGACAGCGGCTGTCCGGTGAGGGGATTGGTGAAGAGGGTCGCGTCCGGCTCGAACCGGCCCTGCCCATTGCCGGAGGCGTCCAGCACACCGGCGGCCTGGCCCGGGGTCAGGTCTACGGATTGGCCGGTGAGGGCCCGGTAGCCGGATTCCGAGAGCACCAGCACGCTCTGGGCCTGCTCGGCGTAGACGCTGCGCCAGGTGGTGCCCAGCGGGCCCTCCTCCTCCACCTGATAGCTGCCGTCCACCGCCAGCCGGACCATAGGCGCTTCTGCCCAGGAGGTGAGGGCCACACTGTATTCATCGGCCAGCTGCTCCACCTGGGTCTTTCCGGGGCCGTTCTGGTCCGCCCGGAAGTGGTAGGCGTAGTCCACCGGGCGGGCGTCGTAGCTCAGCATGGACCCGGCGCCGATCATGGGGGTGTAGAAGGCGGCGAACAGCCCGCCGCCCAAAAGCAGGGTCATCACCAGCATGCTGCGCACCGTCTGGCGGCCCTGGAATTTCATCATCGAGGTGGCGATCAGGTCCCGGTAGGCGTGCCGGGCCCGCCAGCCGTTCACCACCGTATGCAGCAGGATCATATAAAGCCCGGCCAGTGCGGGCAGATAGAACAGGCCGGAAAGCCCTGCCGGCGGGTACCAGTGCAGCAGGTTCACAAACACCGAGGGCGCAAGATAGCCCAGCAGGCCGCCCGCCGCCAAAAGAAAAATCCCCAGCGGGCCGTACCAGCGGGGCACCGCCCGGATGGGCTCGCTGCGGTGGACCTCCTGCACCGTCTCGATGATGTTGGCCCGGCGCACCGAGCGCCCGCCCGCCGCGAAGAGCAGCACCGCCACGAACACCGAAAAGCCCAGCGCGATGGCCCAGGCCCGGGGCTCAAAGCGCAGGGTCATCTGGGCGCTGTCCACCACGAACAGGCGGAACAGCTGCCAGATGCCCCAGGCAAGGGGCGCGGCCAGAACGGCCCCGGCGGCGCAGGAAACGGCGGCCAGCACCGCCAGCTCCCGGTTCAGCTGCCGCCGCAGCTGGCGGCGGGAGGCCCCCAGCGCCAGCAGGATGCCGGTCTGGCGGGAGCGGTGGCGGAAAAACAGCCCCGAGGCGTACACGGTGAACATGGCGCAGCCGATCACCGCCATCACAAAGATCATCAGCACCTGCTTGCGGGAGTCGCCCCCCTCCGGCAGCACCGCCAGAATGGTGGGCGAGCGCATCATGATGCCGTAGGCTGTGATGAGCAGCACCGAGAAAAAGCAGCACCCGGCCAGCAGAGCGCTGTGTACCCGGTTTTTGCGGCGCAGGGCCGCGCATACCTGACCCAACTGTTTCATGGCTCCTCCTCCCGGCTCATCGCGCCAATGGCTTCCAGCAGCTGGTCCTGAAAGGCGCTCCGGTCCATGCCGCCCTTTTCCAGTGTGCGCCAGACCACGCCGTCCCGCAGAAGGATCACCCGGTCGCAGAAGGAGGCGGCAAAGGAATCGTGGGTGACCATGAAGATGGTGGCCCCCAGCATCTGCTTTGCCTGCTCAAAGCTGCGGATCACCGCCCGGCTGGACCGGGAGTCCAGATTGCCGGTGGGTTCGTCCGCTAAAATCAGCAGCGGGTGGTTGATGAGGGCCCGGGCCACCGCGGTGCGCTGCTTTTCACCGCCGGAAATCTCGGCCGGGTATTTGTTCTGAATGGCCCCGATACCGAACACCTGGCACAGCTGCTCGGCCCGGGCCTGCACCGTCTGGCTCATGGCTCCGCCGATGATGGCGGGCAGCAGGATGTTCTCCATCACGGTGAGGCCGTCCAGCAACAAAAAGTCCTGGAACACGAAGCCCAGCTGCCGGTTGCGCACCGCGGCCAGCTCCTCCTCCCGCAGCCCGGCCAGGTCCCGGCCGTCCAGCAGGATGCTGCCGCCGTCGGCGGGCAGGTAGCAGGAGATGCAGTTGAGCAGGGTGGTCTTGCCCGAGCCGGAGGGCCCCATCACCGCCACGAATTCCCCGGCGTTTACCGTAAGGCTCACCCCCTTCAGCACCGGGAAGCTGGTTTTGCCCACCCGATAGGATTTTTGCAGATCGTTCACAGCAAGCATTGCGCTCATCCTTTCCGTTTGGCTTGGTTTCTGCCTTCACCATACCCCTGCCCGGCCCGCCGCCGCAACCGGGGGCGTAACGAATGGCGGCGCCGCTGTCATCTTTTGCACGCGGCGGTGCGGCGATGGAACAAACGGCGGTTTTTTGGTCAAGTTTGGTTTTGCACAAAAGCGGCGGTGTGGTATGATGGGAGCAAAGCCGAAAAGGGGGGATCGGGATGCTGCGGATCGGCATCTGTGACGATGTGCAGGAGGCCCGCTTTGCACTGCGCTGTGCGCTGGAGCGGGTGCTGGAGCGCCAGGGCGAGGAGGCCGCGTTTTTTGAATTTTCCGGCGGCGAGGGGCTGCTGCGCTGGCTGGACAGCCACGCCGGGGAGCTGGATCTGGTGTTTCTGGACCTGGAGATGGGAGAGCTTTCCGGCATGGAGACCGCCCGGCGGCTGCGCGCGGCGGACGATGGGGTGCAGCTGGTGTTCATGACCGGCCACGCGGAGGGCGTGTTCGAGGGCTATTCGGTGGGTGCGCTGGGCTATCTGCTCAAGCCGCCCCGGGAGGACCAGCTGGAGCCGGTGCTCACCCGGGCGCGGGCGGCGCTGTGCCGGGCGCTGGAGCGGGCCTATGTGTGCCGCAGCGGCGACGTGCGGTACCGCATCCCGCTGGAGCAGATTTTATATTTTGTGTCGGACCGGCGGCGGGTGATGTGTGTGACCGCCCGGCGGGAATACACCTTTTACGGCAAGCTGGATGAGGTGGCCGCCGAGCTGGGCGGCGAATTCGTGCGGGTACACCAGCGGTATCTGGTGCGGGCAGCAGCGGTGGAGCGCATCGAGGGCGCACAGGTGATCGTGGGCGGTCAGGCGCTGCCGGTGAGCCGCTCCTGCCGGGAGCAGGCGCTGCTGGCCCTGACCCGGGCCGTGCTGGAGGAATGACCATGTACGAGGGAATCAGAGCGGTGTTTTACCCGCTGTGGATACTGCTGGCCTTCTGCAACGGGCTGCTGATGGAAAAGCTCTGCGCCCCCTTTTTGCAGCTGCGGCCGGGAACGCTGTGGAAGGCGGCGCTGATTTTATGCTTTGCCGGGAGCAGCGGCATGGTGATCTGGGTGGGCGACCCCAACCTGTTTTACACGCTGCCGGTGTTTCTGGCGGTGTTTTTCGCCTGCACCCGGGGGGACTGGGTCGGGCGGCTGGCGGTCTGTTTGGTGATGTTCAGCCTGCTCATGTCCCTCTGTGCACTGAGCGACAGTTATCTGGGTGACTGGCTGGGAACGGCAAGTATCGAGCAATACATGCTCACCCGGCTGGTGCGCACGCTGGTGCTGGGGGCCATCTGGCTGATCCTGCGCCGCCGCCTGCCCGCCCGGCCGGTGCAGCTGCCCCGGCGGCTGTGGAAGCTGGCGCTGGGGCTGGCGGCGCTGCCCGTCTGTTCGCTGGCGGCGGTGGTGCTGCTGGCCACGCCCTACCGCAACCAGCCCGAGCCTTATGCGGTGTCCATGGTCATGGGTCTGGCGGTGCTGCCGGTGGTGCTGCTCACCTCGGTGGTGCTGCTGGTCTCCTACACGTTGCTGGCCGAGCACGAGGCGCTGGAGCAGGCCGGGCGGCTGGCGGCGCTGCGGGAGGTGTATTACCAGGGCCTGCAGGGGCAGGAGGATCAGGTGCGCCGCCTGCGCCACGACCTGCGCAACCACCTGACCGCATTGCAGGGCCTGCTGGCCCGGGGGCAGACGGGGGCCGCCGACGGTTATCTGAAGCAGCTGCTGGATTCGGAGGCCCTGCACGGGCGCAGGCGGCTGTGTGAAAACGAGACGGCGGACATCGTGCTTTCGGCCAAGGCCCAGGCCATGGAGCAGGCGGGGGTAAACGCCCGGTTCGGGGTGAGCCTGCCCAAGGACCTGCCGCTGGCTCCCACCGACCTGTGCGCCTTGCTGGGCAACGCGCTGGACAACGCGCTGGAGGCCGCCCGCCGGACGCCGGAGGGCTGGGTGAGCGTGCGGGCCCGGGCGGACAAGGGCCTGTTGATGCTGCAGGTGGAGAACAGCGCCCCCGGCCTGCCCGTGCGGGAGAAAACCGGCCGTTTTGCCACCACCAAGGCGGACAAGAGCGCCCACGGCTTTGGGCTGGCGGGCATGGAGGAGATCTCCCGCCGCTGCGGCGGCACGCTGGAAGCGAAGGCGGAGGAGGGCCGGTTTGCCCTCACCGTCTGCATTCCGCTGGTCCCCTCTTGCGAAAACGGGCCGGGTGGAGTATAATCGGCAACAGCGCCGGGCTAAGCTGCCCGGCGCAATTTTATGCGCAAAAAGGAGGCAAAGCCGCCATGTGCCTGCTGCATGTGAGCGCCGGGACTGAATTCCAGGACCTGGTGCGCTACCCGGAGATCAGGATTCGGGAAAATTCCATGACCTTTATTACCGGCCCCAGCGGCTGCGGAAAAAGCACCCTGCTGCGGCTGCTGAACGCCACCGTTCTGCCCACTGCCGGGCACATTGAATATAAAGGCAGCCCCCTGGGCGGCCTGCCGGTGCTGGACTACCGCAAGCAGGTGCTGCTGGCCCCTCAGCAGGTGTATCTGTGCGAGGGCAATGTGGCGGACCAGTTCGCCTTTTTCTATGGTGCGCGGGGCGAGGAATGCGTGAGCCGGGCCGAGATGGTGAACGCGCTGGAAATCTGCCGCATGCCCCTCTCGCCGGGGGACAGCTGCGCCAATCTTTCCGGCGGCGAGCGCCAGCGGGTGTTTTTGTCCATTTATCTTTCCGCCCGGCCCAAGGTGCTGCTGCTGGACGAGCCCACTGCCGCGCTGGATGAGGTGACCGCCCGGGAATTTCTGGGCAATCTGAAGGCGGCCTGCCGCCAGCGGGGCACCACGGTGGTGTGCGTGTGCCACAGCCGCTCGCTGGTGGACGAGTTTGCCGACGAGGAGATTCGATTGGAGGCGAGGGCATGAACAGCGGCGGAATTGTACAGCTGCAGCTCTGGCAGTTTTCTCTGATCTACTTATTGCTGATCATCGTGATCGCCATCATGAAAAAGAGCGGGGTGGAAAAGACCCGCCTGCTGGTGGTGGCCAGCGTGAAGATGACGGTGCAGCTGGTGATTGCGGGTCTTGTGCTGTCCTACATCTTCCAGAACCCGAACCCGGTGTTCGTGGTGGTGTATCTGGCGGTGATGATCGGCTTCGCGGTGCATCGGGTGCTCAGCGGCAACCCGGGGCTGAACCGGCGGTTCCAGGCCATCATCGCGGCCTCCATCGCTTTGAGCGGCGTGTTCGTGCTGGCCTATTTCGTCTGCACGGTGGTGGGCGAAAACATTTTCAATCCCCAGTACACCATCCCGCTGGCGGGCATGCTCATCGGCAACACCATGACCGGCATCTCGCTGGGCATCAAGACCTTCCGGGAGAGCCTGCAGGGCCAGAAGGCCCGGGTGGAGGCGCTGCTCTGCTTCGGCGCGTCGCCCCGTGCGATTTTGCAGCCGCTGGCAAAGCAGGCGCTGGAAACCGCCCTGCTGCCCACTTTGAACTCCATGGTGGGCATGGGCATCGTGTCGCTGCCCGGCATGATGACCGGACAGATTTTGTCCGGCACCATGCCCACCACGGCCATTCTGTATCAGATCGCGGTGATGATCGCCATCTGCACCGTGGTCACCGCGGCCAGCTTCGGCTCTCTATTTCTGGGCATGCACACCCTGTATGACCCGAAAAACCAAATATTGTGACAGTTTTATACAATCAGTAAAAAAGCCTGGGCGGTTTGGAACCGTCCAGGCTTTTTGTTGTGTATCAAATTATTCCACCCAGATGCTGCCGGAGATATCGGTGGCGCCCTCGTTTGTCAGCTGCAGGTCCACCGGCCCGGCGGTGCAGCCGTCCAGCGGGATGGCCACCGGCTGGGTTTCGGCCCGGGAAAGGTCGATGCTCTCCACCAGCTGGCCGTCCTGGCTGATGTTCAGCAGCAGCGGGCCGCCGGTGCAGTCCGCGCTGGCCATCAGGGTGCGGCTGTTCGGGTCATCCAGCGTGAAGGTGGAGTCCATATGGTAGCCGTTGCTGGATTTGCTTAGGCTAAAATTCCACACGCCCTCGCTGTGGTTTTCGGCGCTCACCAGTGCCCAGCCGCTGTTCACGGTGAAGGAAGCGCCCCGGATGGGCACCGAGGCGGAGCCTGCCATCTGGGAACCGCCGCCAGCGTTCATGGCAAAGGCGAAGAGGGCCACGAACATGAACACCACGCTCAGCAGGGACACCGCCCCGGTGGCGATGGCCCCCTTCAAAAGGCCGTTCATCTTGCGGCGGGGCAGCGGCTGGCCGTACTGGCTGTTGGCCGCGCCGCAGTGTTCACAGTATTGGGCGGTGTGGGGAATGGGCTGCTGGCAGCTCTGGCAGGGCAGCATGGTCTGCTTGCGGCCAAAGGCCAGATAGAAGATCAGCGCGATGATGGGGCTGGCAAAAATGCAGATCAGCACCCAGAGCACCGGGTCCTGGCCGTGGAGCTTTGCGTCCCGATACAGCCAGATGGCCAGCAGCACCAGAAAGGCAAGGCTGGATGCCATGCAGAGGAAAATCATCAGAAAAAATACAATGGGAAGAGCGGTTGCGGTCATTTAAAACCCCTCCTTTTTGCGGGTCCGTTTGGGCAGATAGATGGTAGTGGCTTGGCGCAGGTCCGCCATGCGCAGGCTGATGAAGGTGAGCGCCACGCCGCCCACCGCCAGCCAGGCAAGGGCAAAAGAGGCCAGATGGGCCCACAGCGGCATGATGGGCAGCGCGAAGATCACCGCGGGCACCCCGCAGACGATGAAGTTGGCCACCATGGGCAGCCACCAGAGCGACACCGCCCGGGTATCGGGCGCGGCGTCCAGCTGCTCCTGCCGCTGCCACAGTTTGGCTTTCAGGGCCGCGTCCAGCTCCGGCGCGGGGCCGGGGGCGGGGGTGTGCAGCTGGGCCTGCAGGGCCTTGTCCAGATCAAAGTGTTCCATAGCCTTGGGCCTCCATTTCCTTTTTCAGCAGTTGCCGGGCCTTGTGCAGCCGGCTTTTGATGGTGCCCACCGGGGCCTTTTCCATGCGGGCGATCTCCTCAAGATTCCAGTCGAAGCCGTAGGCCAGCGTGATGGGGATTCGCAGCTTCGCGGGCAGCCGGTCCACCGCCGCCAGCAGGGCCGCGCTCTGTGCCCGGTCCTGGGCAGTCCTGGCCGGGTCGTCCGGCGCGGGCGGCTCGGGAGCGTTTTCGCCGTCCAGCTCCACCGGCCTTGCAATGGCCAGCCGCCGCCCGGCCTTGCGCTGTTCGTTTTTGAAGATGCCGCCTGCCAGGCTGAACAGAAGCGCCCGGGGATTGCTGCGCTCGTCCAGGGTGAGGGTCAGCTCCAGGCATTTCAAAAAGGTCTGCTGATACAGATCCTCCGCCTGCTGGGTCCGGCCGGTGAGCCGGTGGCAGTAGCGGTAGATCTCCGGCCCGAAGCGGTCCACCAGGCGGGCTACCTCCTCCGCGTGCATCGCGTCCTCTCCTTTCTCTTGGGGCAATACCGCCCGCTTTACGGTGCGGCGCTGCCTTGCAAAATGCCATGGCGCCGGGGGCGTTTTGTTCATCCCCCTTGCATCCTGTGATCGTCGCCAGGCGGGCGGCGGTTCATGGTTTTCTGAAAAAATTTCAAAAACAACAAAAAAGCGCGTCCCTCTTTTGCAAGGGGAACGCGCCGGGATTGTTTGCAGGTTCAGCCCCGCAAAAAGTTTGCCATGGCGGGGTAGAGCTTGTCGCTGTGGATCACGTAGCTGCCGTGGGTCTCGCCGGGCAGAATCAGCAGCTTTGCCCCCGGAATGGACCGGGCGATGCGCCGGGTCTGGTTCTCGTCGATCAGGTCCTTTTCGCCTGCCAGCACCAGCGTGGGGGCGGTGATGCCGGTGAGCTGCCAGCCCGCCAGATGGGGCTGGGTGAGCATCAGGTCCAGCTTGGGGTCCGGGGAGATGCGGTTCTGTACCCGCATCAGGGTGCGCCAGGGCTGCTTGATGCCCGCGGGGGTCATGTTGGCCCCGGCCACCACCAGCCTGCCGGGCAGGTCGGGCCAGCGCAGCGCCACCAGCAGCGCCACCACGCCGCCGTCCGAAAAGCCCACCAGCGCGGGCTTTTCCAGCCCCTGCTGCCGGATGAAGGCGGCCACGTCCTCGGCCATCTCCCGGTAGGTGAGAGTGGGCACCGGGTCGCTCTTGCCGTGGGAGCGGCTGTCCAGCGCGTAGACGGTGTAGGACCGGGCCAGGTCCTTCATGGCCACGTCGAAGATGGTGTGGTCCTCGCCGTTGCCGTGCAGCAAGATCACCGGGCGGCCGCTGCCCTCCTTATGATAAAAAAGCTTTAAGCCGTTCACGATGGCATACATGGGGCATCGCTCCTTTGCATTAGGATTCCGTGGTGTTTTTTCTCATTATACCACCGGCCGATGCAGGAAAAAGCAATAAATTGTTAAGGCTGGGGCGAAAATGCTCACAGCTCCTCTTTCAGCTCGGTCATGTTCACCCAGTACCGCTTGGGACAAAGGCTCCGGCGCAGGGCCGGATTCTCCCGGGCGGCGATGGCGATGGTCTTGTAAAACCGCTTCCACAGCTCCTGATAGGCCGCTTCTTCGCAGGAAATTTCCGGGAAGGGGGGAGCGGAGTCCAGCTGGGCGTAGCTGGCCTTGCCCTTCTGCCACAAAAGAGCTGCGCCGTGGGTGGCGTCGTAGAGGATGAAATCCTCGCTTGGCAGCCGCTGGCAGAAGTGCAGCCGCAGCAGGGGCAGTACATAGTGCTTGGGGGTGATGGTGCCGCCCAGAAAGTCGCCGTAGTCCTGAAAGCGCACAAAGCCGGTGAGCAGGTGCGCTTCGCCGCACACCGCCTTTTCCAGCGCCAGCACCGGGGCCACGTCCTTGTGGCCCGCCATGAACATCACGCCCGGACCCACCCGGTAGCCCAGCCGCAGAAACCGAAGAATCAGCAGCTCCTTCTCCTCGCTGCCGGAAAGAAAGGCGTGGGCCACGCAGCTGCGCGCCCCCTTGCCCAGCTTTTTGGGCAGGCTGGCGTCCACCCGGCGGGCCTTTTGCGGGTCGGTCTCGATGAGCTTTTCCGGGAAGAGGGTGGCCATAGGGCTGGAATGGGGCAGGATGGCAAAGGGAATTTCGTGGGCGTATACGCTCTCGAACACGCAGCAGAGAAAGCCCTCAAAGCTGCCGTCGTACCGGTAGACTACATCCGCTTCTCGATCCATGTGACCGCCTCCTCCTTTGCCGCTTCAATGCCCGGCCTGCCCGCGGTGAGCATGGGGGCAAACTCCGGGGCAAACAGACTCAACTGCTGGGCCCCGGCGGCAAACACGCCGGAATCCACCAGCGCCGCCGCGATGCTCCGGCGGCCGAAGCCCGCCGCGCCGGAAAAGCCCTTACAGCAGATGAAATACTGAGCCCGCTTGAGCACCACGCCCATCCGGCGCAGCTCCTCCAGGCCCAGCGATCCCTGACGGCGGGCCTGCACAATGCGCCGGACGCTTTTCGGCCCGATGCCCGGCACCCGCAGCAGCATGGTTTTGTCCGCCCGGTTCACGTCCACCGGGAACTGGTCCAGATGCTGGATGGCCCAGTTGCATTTGGGGTCCAGGAATGGGTCGAAGTTGGGGCTGGCGTCGTCCAGAATTTCGTCCGCCGAAAAGTCGTAAAAGCGCAGCAGCCAGTCCGCCTGATAGAGCCGGTGCTCCCGCAACAGGGGCGGGGGCGTGTTCAGCGCGGGCAGGCGGCTGTCCTGCGCCACGGGGATATAGGCCGAGTAGAACACCCGCTTGAGCTGATATTTCTGGTAAAGGCCCTCGGTGAGCTTCAGAATCTGCCGGTCGGTCTCCGGGGTGGCGCCCACGATCATCTGGGTGCTTTGCCCGGCGGGGGCGAACTTGGGCGCGGACCGGTAGACCGTCAGCTCCTGGCGGTTTTCGTCCCGGACGCGGGCGATCTGGCTCATGGGGGCCAGAATGGCGGACTTTTTCTTGTCCGGAGCCAGGCGGCCCAGACTGGCGGCGCTGGGCAGCTCGATGTTCACGCTCAGCCGGTCCGCCAGCAGGCCCAGCCGGTGGATCAGCGCCGGGTCCGCCCCGGGAATGGCCTTGGCGTGGATGTAGCCCCGGAAGTGATATTCATTCCGCAGCAGTTCCAGCGCCTTGATCATCAGCTCGGTGGTGTGGTCGGGACTGATGAGCACCGCGCTGGACAGAAACAGCCCCTCGATATAGTTGCGCCGGTAGAACTGGATGGTCAGCTCCGCCAGCTCCCGGGGGGTGAAGGCGGCCCGGGGCAGGTCGTTGGAGCGGCGGTTCACGCAGTAGGCGCAGTCGTAGGCGCACACATTGGTGAGCAGCACTTTCAACAGGCTCACGCAGCGGCCGTCCGCCGAGAAGGTGTGGCAGCAGCCGGGGGCCACCGCGCTGCCGATGCTCCCGGCCGCGCCGCCCCGGTCCACACCACTGGAGGTGCAGGCCACATCGTATTTGGCGCTGTCCGCCAGGATGGTGAGTTTTTCCATCAGGTCCATGCCCGGACCCCTCCTTTCTCTGGTTGGATTTTAAGGAATGGGAGTGTTCACAAAAGCGAAGAAAGAAGCAAAAACAAAGCAAAAAAGAGTGTGAAACCGCAAAAAAGGCGCAAAAAAGAAAGCCCCATGCGGCGCATGGCAAAACCAACGGTTTGATGGGGCTTTTTTGAAAAAAGAAAAAGGCGTTATTTTCGGTCGGTTTTGGAGCGGACCCAGGCCGCCAGGATCACCAGCTCAAAGGCCAGAAAGGACCCGGTGGCCACGGTGAGGGCGCCCTCCGGAGAGAGTCCGTTCAAAAGGTCGTGGAACAGGGCCGCCCAGACCAGATACAGCAAAACAACACCCAGACCGGCCAGGATGGGAAACAGCAGCTTCATGGTGGGGGCCTCCTCGTGCCGGCCGGCAATCACTTTAAGTATTTTTCCAGATAGTTGGAACTGGTGGGGCCGCTGGTACTTTTCAGCACAAAGCGCTCGCCCTCCAGCTCCAGCTTGGCGGCGGCGCAGTTGCCCAGGCCCACGCTCCAGTAGTCCTTCATATCAAGGCCCAGCTCGGCGGTGAGCAGGGCGTGCAGCGCTGCGCCGTGGCTCACGGCCAGCACGGTCTGGCCCCGGTGAGCCTGTTTCACGTAAGCCGTAAAATCGCTCACCCGTGCCATCAGATCGGGCAGGCTCTCGCCGCCCGGGGCGGGCACAAAGTGGGCCGGGTCCGCGAAGAAGGGGGCAAAGTCCTCGCCCAGGGTGCGGGGGGCCTGGCCCTCCCAGTCGCCGAAGGCGATTTCCTTGATGCGCTCGTCGGTGCGCACCTTGTCGGCGGGCCAGCCGCTCACCAGCATGGCAGTCTCCACCGCGCGGCTTAACGGGCTGGAGTATACCGCGTCAAACTGTACACCGGAAAGCCGCTGCCGGGCTTCCTCGGCCTGGCTGCGGCCGGTGTCGTTCAAAGGGATGTCCGTCTGGCCCTGCAGACGGCCCGCCAGGTTCCAGTCGGTCTGGCCGTGGCGTACAAGATAAAGCCGTGTAGGCTGCATGGGAAATTCCACTTCCTTCTATATAGTATAAGGGCGGCGGGGAAAGCGGGGGGAGGAAAGGGCAAAATTACCACTTGGCCCTCGTCTCCACCACCTTGCCCGCGATGAACAGCTGGTTCAGCTCTTCGCCGCGGATCACCTTTTCCTCATAGGCCGGGTTGAAGGGCTGCAGAATCACCGCGTTGCCCCGCTGAATGTACTTTTTCAGGGTGCCTTCCCCCTCGCCGAAGACCATCACGCCCAGGTCGCCGTTTTCCAGGGTGGGCTGGCGGTGCACCAGGGCCAGGTCGCCGTCCTGGATGCGGGGTTCCATGCTGTCGCCCTTGACCACCAGATAAAAATAGTTGGCGGGGTCCTTCACGCAGGCGTATTCCACCCCGTAGTCCTCCTCAAAGGCCAGCGAACCGTAGCCCGCGCGCACGGTGCCGATCACCGGGATGGGGCTTTCCGCATAGGGCAGGGAAGGGGCCGCGGGCTCGGCGGGCTGCTCGCTGATGCCCAGCAGGTAATCCGCCGAGGTTTCCAGCAGCTCGGCCAGCCGGGCCAGGGTGGCAGGGTCCGGCGAGGAGCGGCCGGTCTCCCATTTGCCCACCGCCTGCTGGGTCACGCCCAGATGTTCGGAAAGGCTTTTCTGGCTCAGGCCCATCTCCTTGCGCAGCTGCTTCAAGCGTTGTGGGAACATGTGTGAACACTCCTTTCTTGCTGGTTTCATTATACAACTAAAAATTGTTCTTGTAAATAAAATACGCGAAAAAGTTGTGAAAATACCATTGACAACAACTGACAGTTGTTGTAGAATGAAGCCACAACAAACAGGCAGGCCACAAAACGCGGGCCGTCAGTGCAAAGGAGCGGTTTGAGATGAAACGAATGATTTGTGATTCCATGCTGGTGCTGGGCGCTCTGGCCTTCGTTGTGGTGGTGGGCGCGGCGATAGAGGGCACCATGCCCCTGGCGGCCGCGCTGGGCCTGTTGGCCGTGCTGGCCGGTGGGATGCGCGGGATCGTCCGGCTGGAGCAGCCCCGGGCAGTCTGCCGGGTGCGTCGCGGGCGGGGACGTTACCGCCGCCCTGCTCCCCGCCCCCGGAAGGCCGAGGCGCTGCGGGCGGCCTGAACAAAGGCGTTCGGTGTGCCTCGCGCCCCCCTTTGCGGGGCACACCGGCGCTTTTTTAAAAAACGTTCGATTTTTTAAAAAAAGATGGTTGACAAACCCGTGACCCTGTGATAACATAGATAACGCACTAGCGATGGCGTGTGTGATGGCCACTCTTGGAGAGGTGTCCGAGTGGTTTAAGGAGCCGGTCTTGAAAACCGGTGACCCGCAAGGGCCGTGGGTTCGAATCCCACCCTCTCCGCCATTTTACAATTTCGTATTTTGATATGGACTTTGCTCTGGAGAAGTACTCAAGAGGTCGAAGAGGCGCCCCTGCTAAGGGCGTAGGTCGGGAAACCGGCGCGAGGGTTCAAATCCCTCCTTCTCCGCCAAAAACCCCGAACGCATTTGCGTTCGGGGTTTTCCTTTTTCACTCTTCACTTTTCACTCTTCACTGAAAGCTGCCCGCCGCGGGCGAATGAAAGTGAATAGTGAAAAATGAATAGTGAATAGTGAATAGTGAATAAGGAAGCGCCGGAACAGGGAAATGGTCATCTGACCGAGGAACGTGCGGTATTTTTGGCACTTTACAACATTGATAAAAAAACATCACACTTCTATACTGGAATTGGTTATAAAATCGGGTGCGCTTGTATTGGAAGCCATCTGTACTCTGCGGACGGTGTTCCGCGCAAATTTCACAAAAGAGGCTGTAACGATGAAAGGTTATGCAGTACTGGCTCCGGGCGAACATGGCTGGCTGGAGCGTGAAAAACCGACGGCTGGGCCGATGGATGCGGTGGTGCGCCCCATTGCGGTGGCGCCCTGCTCCTCCGATACCCACACCATGCACATGGGTTCCACCACCGGCAGCCCGGTGATCCTGGGGCACGAAGCGGTGGCCGAGGTGGTGGAGGTGGGCGCTCTGGTGCGCGGCTTGCGCCCGGGTGACATCGTGGTGGTACCCTGCGTCACCCCCGACTGGGAAGCGCCTGCCCTGCAGCAGCGCGGCGCGAACAATGCCCATGACTATGCCAGCATGGCCAGCTTCAAATATCTGACCCAGAAGGACGGCGTGTTTGCGGAATTTTTCCACGTGAACAACGCGGACGCCAACCTGGTGCTGCTGCCGAAGGACGTGAGCGTGGACGCCGCCCTGATGACCGTCGATATGATGAGCACCGGTTTCTACGGTGCGGAAATGGCCGACATCCAGCTGGGCGACACCGTGGTCGTGTTCGGCATCGGCCCGGTGGGCCTGATGGCGGTGGCCGGTGCCCGGCTGCGGGGGGCGGGCCGCATCATCGGCATCGGCACCCGGCCCAACTGCGCGGAGCTGGCACGGGAATACGGCGCAACCGACATCGTGAGCTACAAGGACGGCGATGTGGTGCAGCAGATCCTGGAGTTGGAGGGCGGCAAGGTGGACCGTGCGATCCTGGCAGGCGGAGACGCTTCCACTCTGAATCAGGCGCTGTCGGTTGTGAAGTCCAACGGTGTGGTCTCCAATGTCACCTTCCTGGACCCCACCGACACCTACCACATTCCCGCTCCGCTTTGGGGACTGGGTATGTCGGATATTTCGATCCGCGGCGGCTTCTGCCCGGGCGGCGCTTACCGCATCCAGAAGATGCTCCGTCTGATCCAGAACGGCCGGGTCGCACCGGAAAAGATGCTCAACTACCAGTACGATGGATTTGACAAGATCCCGGAAGCCTTCGTGGCCATGGACCAGAAGCCCCGTGATCTGATCAAGCCGGTGGTGCACATCCAGTGGTAAGCAGCTGGAGCACAGCGCCCGGCAGATAAAACAGCAGAAGGACGCGTCAGGCCGTATTTCGCCTGCCGCGTCCTTTTTTATGCCGGAAATGTAATGCTTGCGGGGTGTGGCGTTTGGTCCCGCAGCCGCGCCCTGTTTTTCCACACATTGGCGGCCGTTCTGTGGAAAATCCGCCGCCGGAAGGATGCGAAATGCACTCCAAAAACCGGGCGCTCCGGGCATGGGTGGAAACAGCCTGCGAAAAAAATACCGGTATCGCCTGCAAAATCACCAGTAGATTTGCGCCTTTTGTGCCAAAATAGCAGCAGTTCGTGAAAAATAAAGCCATTTTGCGCAATTTGATGTACTTTACTGCAAAGAGTAGTGTATAATGTACAGCAGGATTCTTTCAACCTTATTTATAGATTATAAAATTGCAGGGGGCCGAACGCCGGTGTGGCCGTTTGGTGGGCAAAGGCGCCCTGCAGGGGAAAGCGAGAGGTATAGTTTAACATGGACCAGACCAACGCCAAGCGTAAAATCATGGTGATCGGCCACCGCAACCCGGACACGGACTCCATCTGCTCGGCCATTGCCTATTCCAATCTGAAGAATAAGACCGTGGGCCCCTGGCATGAAGCCTGCCGCGCGGGCGAGATCAACCAGGAGACCGCCTTCGTGCTCAAGCGTTTCGGCGCCAAGACCCCCCGCCGCTGCCTGAACGTGAGCGCTCAGGTGCAGGACATCGACATCCGCCCCGTGCCCGGCATTCTGGGCAACACCACCATGCGCCGCGCCTGGGAAACCATGCGCGACACCCAGGCCAACAGCCAGCCCATCGTGGACGAGAAGGGAATGCTGCAGGGCCTGATCACCCTGGGCGACCTGGCCGTGGCCAACATGGACAGCCTGGACACCCATGCCCTGAGCAACGCCCGCACTCCCATCAAGAACGTGGTGGAGGTTCTGGGCGGCACCGTGCTGGCCGGTGACGATTCCGGCTACTTCGAGAGCGGCAAGATCGTGATCGGCGCCTCCAGCCCCGACGTGCTGGAGAACACCATGGAAGCCGGTGACATCGTGCTGGTGGCCAACCGCTACGAGACCCAGCTGTGCGCCATCGAGATGGGCGCCGCCTGCGTGGTGGTGTGCATGGAGCCCACCGTGGCCAAGACCATCGTCAAGCTGGCCAACGAGCGCGGCTGCCTGCTGATCAGCAGCCCCTACGATACCTACGCCGTTTCCTGCCTGATCAAGCAGAGCGTGCCCGTAAGCACCCACATGACCCCCCGCGAGAAGCTGCGCACCTTCCTGCCCAGCACCCCCGTGGACGAGGTGAAGAAGGTCATGAGTAAGGTGCGTGACAACTACTTCCCCGTGCACACCAACTCCGGCAAGTATCTGGGCCTGATCAGCCGCCGTAACCTGCTGAATCTGCAGCGCAAGCAGCTGATCCTGGTGGACCACAACGAAAAGACCCAGTGCGTGGACGGCTGGGAAGAGGCCGACATCCTGGAGGTGGTGGACCATCACCGTCTGGGCAGCCTGGAGACCAGCCAGCCCGTGTTCTTCCGCAACCAGCCGGTGGGCTGCACCTGCACCATCGTGTACCAGATGTACCAGGAGCAGGGCGTGGAGATCGAGCCCCACATCGCGGGCCTGATGCTCAGCGCCATTCTGTCCGACACGCTGTGCTTCCGTTCTCCCACCTGCACCCCCGTGGACGAGGCTGCCGCCCGTGAGCTGGCAAAGATCGTCGGGGTCGAGCCCGAGGAGCTGGCCAACGAGATCTTCGAGGCCGGTGAGAATCTGGAGGGCCGCGCCGCTGAGGATGTGTTCTTCCAGGACTTCAAGATCTTCACCCATGGCGACATCCGCTTCGGCGTGGGCCAGGGCAGCTACATGAGCGAGAAGAACCGCCAGCGCGCCGCTGAGCTGCTGCGTCCCTACCTGCCCGAGGCCCTCAAGCGCGAGGGTGTGCAGATGATCTTCTTCATGCTCACCAGCGTGAAGGATCAGTCCAGCAAGGTACTGTTCTGCGGCGAGGGCGCCGAGCAGCTGATCGGCACCGCCTTCCGCTGCGAGCGGGACACCGACGGCAGCGTGGTTCTGCCCGGCGTGGTCAGCCGCAAAAAGCAGATGATCCCCTCCATGCTGGAGACTCTGGCCCAGATGTGATCCGGGCCGCCGCAGGGGAAAATCCCCGCTGCGTTTGCAAAATATCCATCCCCGCCGCCGGCTGAAACAGCCGGCGGCGGTCTTTTTTTTGCAAAAGGGGCGAAAAACCGCCAAAAAGTATTAAATTATTGCTCCAAACCGCAAAAGAAAAATTGTAAACCGCGCGGGATTTTGATATGATTAAAATAACGCGATAAAACGCGGGAACAGGGGAGAAGTAAAACGTTGGTCCAGCGGACGGGCCGGTTCCCGCGGTTTGAGGAAGGAATGGAAAGAGGATGGAGTTTGTGCTGGGAACGGCGGCCTTTGCCGCCTTTTTTGCCTATGACGTAAACAGCGTTCGCCCGGTACGGCCCTGGTTCCACCGGTTGTTCGCGGTGGGCTGCGCGCTTCTGGCCGCGGCCACCGGACTGCTGGTGTGGAACTGCCGGGCCTTTTTTGCGTTCAGCGGCAGAGCGCTGGCGCTGGGGGCGCTGGCGGCGGTGTTTTTGGCCCTGATGGTCTACACCCTGTTTTTTGCGCTGCCCTTCAGCGCCACGTATCTGGAGGAAAACGCCCCCCGCAAGGCTTACACGGGGGGGATGTACGCGCTGTGCCGCCACCCCGGCGTGCTCTGGTTCGCCGGGGCGTATCTGTGTCTGGGGCTGCTGCTGGGCGCGCCCAAAGCGGCGGTGTTCGCCCTGGTCATGACCGGGCTGAACATCGCTTACGTTCTGTTTCAGGACTGCTGGACCTTTCCCAAAAGCTTTGTGAACTATGAGGAATACCGCCGCACCACGCCCTTTCTGCTGCCCACGCCGGGCAGCGCCGCGCGCTGCGTGCGGACCTGGAAAGGGGGCGCCGAGCAATGAGCCTGCAGGATAAGCTGGACCGCCAGGAGTACGACGAGGTCTGGAGCCAGTATTGCGGCTTTCTGGACCTGAACATGGAAGAATACATGGCCATCCAGAAGCGGCTGATGGCCGAGCAGATTCAGCTGTGGAGCGGCTGCATGCTGGGGCAGTCCATCCTGAAGGGCAAAAAGCCCGCTACCATCGAGGAATTCCGCCGTATGGTGCCCCTGACCAGCTACGAGGACTACGCCGACATTCTGCTGCGCAAGAACGCCAGCATGCTGCCGGACAATCCGGTCATCTGGATCCAGACCACCTGGGAGGGCGGACGGCATCCCATCAAGCTGGCCCCCTACACCCGCAGCATGCTGGATACCTTCCGGGACAATGTGGTGGCCTGCCTGATTCTGAGCACCAGCCGCAAGAAGGGCAGCTTCAATGTGGACAAGACCGACAAGGTGCTCTACGGCCTGGCCCCGCTGCCCTACGCCACCGGCCTGTTCCCGCTGGCGCTGAACGAGGCCATCGACATCAAGTTCCTGCCCGCCGTGAAGGATGCGGTGAACATGAGCTTCAGCGAGCGCAACAAGCTGGGCTTCAAGATGGCCATGCAGCAGGACGTGGAATACTTCTTCGGTCTGGGCAGCGTGGCTTACGCGGTGAGCCAGAGCCTTTCCCAGATGGGCGGCAAGGCGAAGCTGAAGGCCGGCGACCTGCTCAAGTTCCGGCCGGATATGCTGCTGCGCATCGCCCGGGCCAAACAGCGCTGCAAAAAGGAAAACCGGCCCTTGAAGCCCCGGGACCTGTTCCATCTGAAGGGCTTCATGGTGGCGGGCACCGACAACCGCTGCTACAAGGACGATCTGGAGGAGCTGTGGGGCGTGCGGCCCATGGAGCTGTTCGCGGGCACCGAGCCCTCCATCATCGGCACCGAGACCTGGACCCGCAACGGCATGTATTTCTTCCCGGATACCTGCTTCTATGAATTTTTGCCCATTGCGGACACCATCCGCCTGATGGACGACCCGGACTACAAGCCCCGCACCTATCTGATGGACGAGGTGGTGCCCGGCGAGATCTACGAGATCGTGCTCACGGTGCTCAAGGGCGGCGCCTTCGCCCGCTACCGGGTGGGCGACACCTACCGCTGCGTGGGCCTTTCCAGCCGGGAGGACGGCACCAGCATCCCCCGGTTTGAATACGTGGACCGGGTGCCTGCCATCATCGACATCGCGGGCTTCACCCGCATTTCCGAGCAGGGCATCCAGAACGTGCTGGACCTGTCCGGCCTGCCGGTGGTGGGCTGGGTGGCCCTGAAGGAGTACACCGCCGAGAACCGGCCCTACTTCCATTTGTACGTGGAGGTGGAGAAGAGCGAGTTTTTGAACCGGGCGGTGAACACCCAGGTGCTGCGTGATCTTTTGACCACCTACTTCAAGTACACCGATCAGGACTATCGGGACCTGAAAAAGATTCTGGGGATGGACCCGCTGAAGGTGACCATCCTGCGCAGCGGCAGCTTTGCCGAATACTGCGCGGCCCACGGGCGGCCGCCCCGCCACATGAACCCGGACAACTACGCCATGAAGGCCCTGCTGCACAACCAGCGCGCCGGAACCTGGCGGCCGGGCAGGAGGTGATTCCAATGGACATGTACGGTTATATCTCGGCCATCGCCCTGTTCATCTACGCGGGCATCTTTCTGGTGGTGCTGGCCTCCCATAAGACCCGGGAGCTGTGGTCCTTTCTGTGGCTGCTGGTGACCATGGTCTGCTGGGCCGGCGGCTCCATGCTCATGCGCTGGCAGGTGGCGCCCTCCTATCAGGTGTGGTACCATGTGTCCATTGCCGGGCTGCTGCTCATGGCCTGCGCCTACTACCGCTTCCTGAGCGACTTTGTGGAACGGTCCGCCGGCGTGTGGGAGAAAATCTACTTACTGGTCATGGCGGGCATCATCGCGGTGAACGTGAAGACCGGCTTTTTCCTGGCCGCGCCCCAGCTTCTGGACCGGGGCGACGAGGTGGTGTTTGAATACACCATCACTTGGCCGGTGTGCTTTCTGTTTGTTGCGGTGGGCTGGGTCATGGCCCACAGCCTGTACCATCTGTGGAGCGCCTACCGGGAACGGCCTGCCTACCGGGGCCAGTTCCAGCCGGTGACCCAGGGCATCGTGGTGATGTTCGCCGGTCACGCGGCGCTGCTGCTGCCCATGTTCGCTGGCTTCCCCATCGACATTCTGGCCGGTGTGGGCAACGCGCTTTTGCTGTTTTACGCGCTGGTGAAAAAGCGGCTGTTCAAGCTGCGGCTGCTGGCCTCCGAGAGCGTGTGCTACATGGTGGGCCTGATGCTCACCTTCATCCTGTTCTATAACCTCAAGCCCTACCTGATGAAGCATCTGGAGGCGCTGGTGCCCGCCGCGGGCGACTACGAGGTGATTCTGTTCGCGGTCTTCTTCTTCGTGACCGCGGGCGTGTTCTCCTGGCTGTGGCGCAAGCTGGTGAACAACGTGTTCGTGCGGGAGGAGAACCGCCAGAGTGAGGCGCTGAACGAATACAGCACCGCTGTGGCGCGCTTTTTGAACGTGCAGGACATTCTGGAAAAGACCGTGGAGGTGATCCGGGAGGGAGCCAGCGTGGGCGGCGTGTACGTGTGCACCCGCAACGCGGCCACCGGCGACTACGACGCCCGCTACAGCGACCAGCCCTTGAACGATCTTTCCTTCTCCATCCGGGCGGACAGCCCGCTGGTGCGGGTGCTGCACCGCAGCCAGTGCGTCAGCTGGCGGCGGTTCGAGACCACCGTGGACTACAAGGCCATGTGGGACAGCGAGAAAAACCAGCTGCGCTATCTGCGGGTTGCAGGCGGCGTGGCCCTCACCGGCGAGGAGGGCGACATGCCCGGCCTGATTTTGGTGTCCGAGGGGCAGGGCAAGCACCGGGTCAGCGGTCAGGACATGCAGTGGATGCTGTCGGTGGCTTCGGTGGCGTCCATCGCCCTGAAAAACGCCGCCCTGTATGAGCAGGCCTACCACGAGGCCCGGGTGGACGATCTGACCGGTCTGTTGAACCGCAAGCACTTCTTGCAGGTGCTGGAGGAGCAGTTCGAGACCACCAAAGAGAGCACCCTGGCGCTGATGATCGTGAACGTGGACGACTTTAAGCTGTACAACCAGCTTTACGGCCAGAAAGAAGGCGACCTTGCCCTGCGCCGCATTGCGGACATCATCCGCAGCAGCGTGGGCGACAATGGTTTTGTGGCCCGCTACAGCGGCAAGGAATTTGCGGTGCTGCTGCCCCGTTACGACGTGCTGGCCACCCGCACCCTGGCGGAGTCCATCCGGGACCAGGTGTTCAACATGAACCGCCGCACCGTGGACCACAAGCTGAAGGTGCTGACCCTGAGCATCGGCATCAGCGCCGCCCCCTTTGACGCCTCCACCAGCCGGGAGCTGATGGACAACGCGGACATGGCGGTGTATCATGTAAAGCATAGTGGCAAAAACGGCATCGAGATCTTCCAGTCGGTGCTGCGCAAGGCGGACAGCGAGACCGAGAAGATGGACCACGCCCACATCTACCAGGAATACGAGCAGACGGTGCTGGCCCTGATGGCCGCCATCGACGCCAAGGACCACTACACTTTCAGCCATTCCCACAACGTGGCCTACTACGCCACCTCGCTGGCCGGGGCCGCAGGCCTGAACGCGGACATGATCGAGATCGTGCGCCAGGCGGCCCTGCTGCATGACATCGGCAAGATAGGCATCCCCGAGACGGTGCTGAACAAGAACGGCAAGCTCACCGAAGAGGAATATGAGCAGATGCAGGGCCACGTGGAGGCGGCGGTGGGCATCATCCGCTACCTGCCCGCCCTGGACTACATCATCCCGGCGGTGATCGGCCATCACGAGCGGTACGACGGCCGGGGCTATCCCCGGCGCATCGGCGGCGAGGACATCCCGCTGCTGGCGCGGATTCTGTGCATCGCCGACTCCTTCGACGCCATGACCAGCAAGCGCTGCTACAAAGAAGCGGTGAGCCTGGAGCGAGGCATCGAGATTCTCACCGAGGAGGCGGGCCGCCAGTTCGACCCCAAGCTCGTGCCGGTGTTCGTGGCCGAGCTTGAGCGGGGCAGCATCCAGCTGGCCAGCCAGCATAAGAGCGCCGGCCAATAACGCAAACTGCCCATGGCTTTTTCCCCGTCCTTCGCGGCGGGGGAAAAGCCATTGCTGTTTTATCCCATGTCCGCAACATTTTGCCAAAAACGGAAAATCACAAGCAAGCGGCGCGCCGCTCTTTTGGGGTAGAATAAAAAGGGCAGCACCGAAAAGGAGGACCTACCATGGACAATATGACCTTTGAACAGGCCGAGCAGCTGCTCACCCCCGCCCAGAAGGACCGGATCGCCCGGTGCCTGTGGGAGGATCTGAAACTTCCCCAGGGGCTGAACGAGGTGGAAAAAGCCTTCGCCTTCGGCCTGTACACCTTCGTGCAGTATGAGGACAAGGGCGCGCTGCGCAGCTACTTTGTTTCCGAAGCAAGCCAGGCCGAACCGGAGCAGCCCGCCCCGGCCCCCACGCCCCAGCGCCCGGAACCGGCTGCCCCTACTCCTATGCCCCAGCCGAAGCCGGAGCCGGTTGCCGAGCCCCGGATTGCCATGCCAAAACCCGAGACTCGCCCGGACGCGTGTGTAGAAAACTTTGATTTGTTGGAAAACAAACATACGGAACCGGTTGAAATCCGTTATACTCAGGCCGTACCCGAACCGAAGCCCACCCCCGCTGCCCCTCAAAAGGCCGCGCCGGTCCCGGGCGGGAAAAAAGGAGGACGGCCCATGTATCCCTACATCAAAAACATTCCCCACGAGCAGACGCAGGACCTGGCCGCGCTGGTGAGCGTGCAGCCGGGCCAGATCGTCAGCCGCACCCTGGCCCAGAACCCGGCGGTGAGTCTGACCCTGTTCGCCTTCGACGAGGGCGAGGAGATCAGCACCCATTCCTCCGAGGGCGACGCCATGGTGCAGGTGCTGGAGGGCGAGGGCCTGTTCACTGTGGACGGTGTTGAGCATACCGTCGCGGCCGGTCAGGTGCTGGTGATGCCCGCGGGCAAGCCCCACGCGGTGTACGCGCCCCGCAGCTTCAAGATGCTGCTCACCGTGGTGTTCCCCCGCAAGGATTGAGGAACCCCGAAACTTTGTTTTACCGCGGCCCGGCACAGGGAGGGAGAGAGCCCTGGGTCCCGCCGCGATAACGCCCAGCAATGGGCGGACCGATATTTATTCACCATCCAAATACAGGAGGGCACAGGCCAATGAGACAGGAATGGAAGGATTTTACCCCCGGCGTCTGGCAGAATGAGATCAACGTGCGGGACTTCATCCAGAAGAACTACACCCCCTACGAGGGCGACGAGAGCTTCTTGCAGGGGCCCACCAAGGAGACCGGCGAGCTGTGGGATCAGGTCATGGACCTGACCGCCAAGGAGCGGGAAGCCGGCGGCGTGCTGGACATGGACACCCGCGTCATCTCCACCATCACTTCCCACGGTCCCGGTTATCTGGACCAGGCGAAGGAGAAGATTGTGGGCTTCCAGACCGATAAGCCCTTTAAGCGCTCTTTGCAGCCCAACGGCGGCATCCGCATGGCTATGAAGGCCTGCGAGGACAACGGCTATCATGTGGACCCGGAAGTGGTGGAGATCTACACCAAATACCGCAAGACCCACAACGAGGGCGTGTTCGACGCTTACACTCCCGAGATGCGCGCCTGCCGCTCCAGCCACATCATCACCGGTCTGCCCGACGCCTACGGCCGCGGCCGCATCATCGGCGACTACCGCCGCGTGGCCCTGTACGGCGTGGACCGCCTGATCGAGGACAAGCAGAGCCAGAAGGACTCCACCCGCGTCATCATGTATTCCGACGTGATCCGTGAGCGCGAGGAGCTGAGCGAGCAGATCAAGGCTTTGAAGGAGCTGAAGGAGCTGGGCAAGATCTACGGCTTCGACATCTCCCAGCCCGCCAAGAACACCCAGGAGGCCATCCAGTGGCTGTACTTCGGCTATCTGGCCGCGGTGAAGGAGCAGAACGGCGCCGCCATGAGCCTGGGCCGCACCAGCACCTTCCTGGACATCTACGCCCAGCGCGACCTGGCCGACGGCACCTTCACCGAGAGCGAGATCCAGGAGATGGTGGACCACTTCATCATGAAGCTGCGTCTGGTCAAGTTTGCCCGTACCCCCGAGTACAACGCCCTGTTCAGCGGCGACCCCACCTGGGTCACCGAGTCCATCGGCGGCGTGGGCATCGACGGCCGGCCCCTGGTCACCAAGATGAGCTTCCGTTACCTGCACACTTTGGAGAACCTGGGCACCGCTCCCGAACCCAACATGACCGTGCTCTGGTCCACCCGGCTGCCCCTGGCCTTCAAGCGCTACTGCGCCAAGATGAGCATCGCCACCAGCTCCATCCAGTATGAGAACGACGACCTGATGCGGGTGACCCACGGCGACGACTACGCCATCGCCTGCTGCGTGTCCAGCATGCGGGTGGGCAAGGAGATGCAGTTCTTCGGCGCCCGCGCCAACCTGGCCAAGTGCCTGCTGTACGCCATCAACGGCGGCGTGGACGAGATCAGCAAGAAGCAGGTGGGCCCCCGCTTCCGCCCCATCACCGACGAGTACCTGAACTACGAGGACGTGATGCAGCGCTTTGACGACATGATGCAGTGGCTGGCCCGGGTGTATGTGAACGCGCTGAACATCATCCACTACATGCACGACAAGTACTGCTACGAGCGCATCCAGATGGCCCTGCACGACAAGGAGGTCACCCGCTGGTTTGCCACCGGCATCGCGGGCCTGTCCGTTGTGGCCGACTCTCTGAGCGCCATCAAGTACGCCAAAGTCAAGACCATCCGGGACGAGAACGGCATCGTGGTGGACTACGCGGTGGAGGGCGACTTCCCCAAGTACGGCAACGACGACGACCGTGTGGACCAGATCGCTCACGATATCGTGCATCGCTTCATGCAGCACATCAAGTCCAACCACACCTACCGCGGTGGCAAGCCCACCACCTCCATTTTGACCATCACCTCCAACGTGGTGTACGGCAAGAACACCGGCTCCACTCCGGACGGCCGCAAGGGCGGCGAGCCCTTCGCCCCCGGCGCCAACCCCATGCACCATCGTGACAGCCACGGTGCGGTGGCGTCCCTGAGCTCGGTGGCAAAGCTGCCCTTCAAGGATGCCCAGGATGGCATCTCCAACACCTTCTCCATCATCCCCGGCGCGCTGGGCAAGGAGGATCAGGTGTTCTTCGGCGAGATCGAGCTGGACATGCCCCACGACTGCGCCTGCTGCGAGCCCAACGTGGAGCTGTAAGCGGTCATTTCAAACAGTAAAAAAGCAAGCAATCCCCGGCGGCGGGGTGCAGCCTGCGCCCCGCCCGCTTTTTCAATTCCCCAAGTGAAAAGGAGTGTATTCACTATGAAGATCAGCGATTCTCAGATCGACAACCTGGTTGGCCTGCTGGACGGCTACGCCGAAAAGGGCGGCCATCACCTGAATGTGAACGTGTTCACCAAGGAGACCCTGCTGGACGCCCAGGCCCATCCCGAAAAGTACCCCCAGCTGACCGTGCGCGTGTCCGGCTACGCGGTGAACTTCAACAAGCTCACCAAGGAGCAGCAGGACGAGGTCATCAGCCGTACCTTCCACGAAGGCATGTAAGATGGAAGCTGAACAAACCGCGCCGCTCACCGGGCGCATCCATTCGGTGGAAAGCTTCGGCACCGTGGACGGGCCGGGCATCCGGTTCGTGGTGTTCTTTCAGGGCTGCCCCATGCGGTGCGCCTTCTGCCACAACCCGGACACCTGGGCCTTCACCGGCGGCCAGATGATGACCGCCGACGAGCTTCTGGACCAGTACGAGAAGAACAAGAGCTTTTATAAGGGCGGCGGCATCACCGCCACCGGCGGCGAACCGCTGGCCCAGCTGCCCTTTCTCACCGAGCTGTTCCAAAAGGCAAAGCAGCGGGGCATCCACACCTGCCTGGATTCCAGCGGCATCTTTTACACCGATAAGAAAAAGGACCAGTTCGCGGCCCTCTTTGCGGTCACCGATCTGGTGCTGCTGGACTTCAAGCACAGCGACGAGGTGGGCCACAAGGCTCTGACCGGCCAGCCCCAGGCCCCGGTTCTGGCCTTCGCCGCCGCGCTGGAGGCTGCGGGCGTGCCCATGGTGGCACGCCATGTGGTGGTGCCCGGCCGCACCGACGGCGAGGAGCATCTGCACCGGCTGGGCCGGATGCTGGGCGGCTACCGGAACCTGAAAGGGCTGGAGGTGCTGCCCTACCACACCATGGGCGTGAACAAGTACAAGGCCCTGGGCCTTGCTTATCCCCTGGAAGGGGTGCCCGCCCTGGAAAAGGCAGCCGCGGCCAACGCCCGGCAGATTCTGCTGGACGAGATCCGCGCCGTGCGTGCCGGACGGCCCAAGCCCTGACCGTTTCTTCAAAACAGAAAACTCCCCTCGAATGGCAAATTGCCGTTCGGGGGGAGTTTTTTGTTATTGCGATTTTCAGGGGCATTGCAGCCGCAGGCCCCGGCGCTGGGTGTAGTATTCCAGTGCGTCCCGCACCGTTTTTTCCGGCCAGCCGGTGGCCTCCGCCAGCTGCCAGGGTTCGGTGTAGCCGTCCGCCACCAGCTCCTGCAATTCCGAAAAGGGCAGGTAGTGCTCGTAGTGCCAGCGGTTGGCCCGGTCCTCGTGCTGGGCCACCAGCTCGAAGGGACTGTGCACCGCGTGGGTGGCCCCGGTGGCACAGTGGCCCACCTCATGGGCCAGCGCGGCGGCGTAGTCCGCCATGGTCTCGAACTGGTCAAAGTCCAGAAAAATGCCGTAGCGGCCGTCCATTTCCAGGGTGGCGGCGTCTGCAAAGCCGATGGAATAGGGGATCAGAGACACACCCAGATGGCGCGCGTCCTGATAAATCGTTGCCAATGATACCATGCGGCCCTCCCGGCGGTCAGTTCCCGCTGCCATGCTGCTGGGCCAGCTTGAACAGACGCGCCATTTCCAGTAATTTTTGCTTGTTTTCCTCGGTCAGGTCCTTGCTTTCGTTGTGCAAGGCATAGGTGAAGTCGTCGAAGGTGACGGTGGGCATGCCGTACAGATAGTTCATGTCCACCCCGAACAGGGCCGCGATGGCCTCCATAGTGGTGGTGTCCGGCTCGCGCTCGCCCCGCTCATACATGCTGATGGCGCTGCGGCTGATGCCCAGACGCTCGGCCAGCTGGGGCTGGGTGAGCCCCTTTTGCAGCCGAAGCTGCTTTAAGATGGATGCAAATTGACCCATACGATCGACTCCTTTCCGGTTTCTGTATTGATGATAGCACGAAATGTGAATTTTGTAAAGAAAATATTCACAAAGGGTGTTGACACGATTCGTGAATTGATGTAGAATGAAGCCACCGAACAAACCGGAAGATTTTTCCATAAAATCCGGTTCGGTGTATTTTTTTATTTTATAAAGACACGAAACGTGACTTCATAAAAAGAATTATTTATTATACCACAAAAAGTGCCCGATAACTCGGGCCGCAAAGGAGGGCGATGCGGTGGGAAGCTGGCAGGGCCTCGGGCCGAACCGAGGCCGCTTTGTGAACGGGGCCGACGGCTTTGCCGTCGCCTGCCGGGGCTGCGGTATCCTGCAATGGGATGAGCGGGCGGCAGAGGCGGCGGAGTTCAGGGCCATGCTGGTGGAATGGTATTTTTCGGGCAACTGGATCTGGAAGGAGGAAACCGATGAACACGAAATGGACCTGGCGGGGCTGCGCGCACTGCCAATGGAAGCGGGACGGCGAGGGCAACTGCCTGCTGCCGGTATGTATGAAGCATGTGAAGAGCGGAAGGAAAAAGTACCATGAAAAACAGAACGGAGACCTTGGAATTTTTGCGCAGTTACCAGACCCAGCTGCACGAGGCGCGGCTGCTCAGCGAGCAGCTGCGGGAGCTGGAAGAGGTGGTCACCCGGATCACGCCTTACCTGAATCAGGGAGTGCAGGTGGTGCGGGGGCCGAATCTGCATAAGCTGGAGCAGAGCGTGGAGCGGCTGGAGGCGCTGCGGGGCGAATTGGCCCAGAAGCTGGACGCAGTGGCCCAGGCCCAGGCCCGGGTGGTGGTGGCCATCGAGCTGCTGGAGGACGAGCGTACCCGCCAGATGATGCGGGCGCGCTATCTGCTGGGCAAGACCTGGGTGGAAATCGGGCAGATGCTGGACATGGACGAGCGCTGGCTGCGCCGCCAGCACGCGCGGGCGCTGGAGCGCATCTGCGTGGAGGAGGCGCACCCGGCGGCATGAAACCGCGAAAAGCCCGGTCAAAAGGCAAAATTGACCCGGAAAACCCGGAAAAAAACAGGATTTGACCCTGGAAAGCCCGGTTCGACCCGTGCTATCCTGTATCATGAGGAAAGTAGGCGGCGGGGCCCGGAACAAAAACCGGGCTCCCCGCCTTTTTCCATCCCAATTTTACAGGAAAGGAGTGTGAGTGCCGATGGCCGCGCGCAAAAAAGAGGACCCCGCCCAGCGGCTGCGCCAGGAGCTGATGGCCATTGCCATGGGGGAAAAGGCCTACCCGGAATACGGCAAGAACGGCGAGGAGATGATGCAGCTGCCCAGCCTTGCCAGCCGGATGAAGGCCATGGAGATGCTGGCAAAGCTGCTGGACACCCCGGCGGCGGAGCCTGCGCCCCGGGTGGTGCTGGTGGATGACATCCCGTGAGCAGCGGGCGGCGCTGAGTGGACTGATCGCCCCGGCTTTCCATGAGGCCCACAGCGCGGTGCGCCGGGGCCAGGTGGGGGAGCTGGTGCTCACCGGTGGGCGGGGCAGCGCCAAGAGCAGCTATGCGGCCATCGAGCTGCTGGTGCAGCTGATGCGCCACCCGGACTGCCACGCCGTCGCCCTGCGCCGGGTGGGCCGGACCCTGCGCACCAGTGTGTGGAGCCAGCTGCTCTGGGCGCTGGAGCGGATGGGCCTGGACGATGAATTCGAGCCCAACGTGAGCCGGATGGAGCTGGTGCGAAAAACCACCGGTCAGTGCGTCTGGTGCTTCGGGTTGGACGATGCGGCCAAGCTGAAAAGCATCAAGCCCCCCTTCGGGTACATCGGCGCGGTCTGGTTCGAGGAGCTGGACCAGTTCTCCGGCCCGGACCAGGTGCGTAGCGCCGAGCAGAGCCTTTTGCGGGGCCAGGGGCAGAGCCTGGTGATCAAAAGCTTCAACCCGCCCCCGCTGCCCTCCAGCTGGGTCAACCGGTATGTGCGCCAGCCAAAGCCCGGCATGCTGGTGGTCCATTCCGACTACCGCAGCCTGCCGCCCCACTGGCTGGGCGAGCGCTTTTTGCAGGAGGCCGAGCACCTGCGGCGCACCAACGAGCGGGCCTACCGCCACGAATACCTGGGCCAGGTGGTGGGCAGCGGCAGCCTGGTGTTCGAGAATGTGAAGCTGGTCCCCATCCCGGAGGAGGCCATTGCCCGGCTGGAGCGGCGGTACCACGGGGTGGACTGGGGCTGGTTCCCGGACCCCTGGGCCTTCAACAGCTGCGGCTACGACGCCGCCCGGCGGGTGCTGTACATCTTCGACGAGGCCACCCGCCGCCGCACCTCCAACGCGGACACCGCCCGCATCCTGCTGGAAAAGGGCGTCTGCGCGGGGGACAGCGAGACCCTCATTGCGGACAGCGCCGAGGAAAAAAGCTGCCGGGACTACCGGTCCATGGGCCTGCCCTGCCGGGGAGCGGAAAAGGGCCCCGGCAGCGTGAAGGCGGGCATGAAGTGGCTGCAAAGCCTGGCGGAAATCCGCATCGACCCGGCCCGCTGCCCGGACACCGCCAAGGAGTTCAGCGAATACGAGTACGACCGGGACCGCTCCAGCGGCCAGGTGCTGGAGGGCTATCCGGACCGGGACAATCACCACATCGACGCGGTGCGCTACGCCACCAGCCGCATCTGGCGGCGGGCGGGGGGCTGAGCCGTGCCGGAAAACAGGAAAGGAGAGAACAAATGCACAAACTGAAGGAATGGTTCTGGCGGCGCTTTCTGCCCGAGTGGGCGCGGGACCAGCTGCTGCGGGAGAACGGGGCACTGCGCAGCCAGCTGGAGAAAAAGGAGCGGGAGATCGAGCGGCTGGAGGCCTACATCCAGGGCATGCAGGCCGGGGTGCGGGCCCGCAACCGGCTGGCCGCCCGCAGCTGGGAGGTGGAGGAATGAGCGTGCTCGGCGCCGCCCTGGGGCGGCAGATCCACAGCTTTGCCCAGGCCTACCCCGGCGCGCGGGACTGCACCACCGCCGCCATGAACGCCGCCATTGAGGACTGGTTCCGCCTTTACTTTGACCGGGAGGTGACCGACGCCGAGGACCCCTGCCAGCGGCTGCCCTACACGGTGGTGAGCAAGCTGAGCCGCAGCTGCTTTGCCGAGTACCGGGCTACTGCCGATGGGGGCGAGCCCTTTGTGGCCGGGATTCTGGCCGGGCTGGACGGGGTGCGCCGCAAGGCCATGCAGCTGGCCCTGATCGGGGGCGAGGCCTGGCTCAAGCCGGTGCCGGGGCCCGGGGGCTTTGGCTTTTCGGTGATGCGGCGGGACATGGTCACGGTGCTGGGCCGCTCGCCGGACGGCGAGGCCACCGCCCTGGGCAGCGCGGAGCTTACCATGGAAAACGGCAAGTTCTACACCCTCCTGGAGCGCCGCAGCCTGGACGAGGCGGGCCGTCTGGTGATCGAGAACAAGCTCTTTTGCAGCTGGGACGGTCAGAGCATCGGCACGCCGGTGGGGCTTTCCGCCCTGCCCCGGTACGCGGCGCTGGAGCCCAAGGCGGTGGTGGGCGATGTGGGCGGCCTTGGCCTTGTGAGCCTGCGCCTGCCGCTGGAAAACTGCGTGGACGGCAGCCCCGACCCGGTGAGCGTGTACGCCGCGGCGGCGGGGCTGATCCACAACATCAACCGCAACGAGCGCCAGCTGGACCGGGAGTTCGACCACGGCGAGAGCCGGGTGTTCGCCTCGGCGGACCTTTTGGACAAGCGCAAGAACGGCCGTCCGGTGCTGCCGCCCGGCCTTTTCGTGGGCATCGACGACGACATTGCCAACACCGGCGTGACCGTCTTCGCCCCCACCCTGCGGCAGGAGAGCTTTTTGGCCCGCAAGCGGGAGTACCTGCGCAATCTGGAAAGCCTGATCGGCTTAAAGCGGGGCATTCTGGGCGAGGTGGAGGCCGCACAGCGCACCGCCACCGAGGTGACCAGCAGCCAGGGCGACTACAGCCTGACCATTCAGGAGCTGCAGCAGCTGTGGGAGAGCGCGGTGCGCCGGGCGGTGGCCCTCTGCGGCAGGCTGGGCAGGCTGTACCGGATTCCCGGCGCCTTCCAGCCGGACCCGGCGCGGGCGGTGCGCATCGACTGGGGCAACGGCGTTCTGTTCGATAAGGACAGGGAATGGGCCGACACCCTGCAGCTGGTGAACGCCGGGCTGCTGAAGCCGGAGATCGCCCTGGCCTGGAAATACAGTCTGCCCTGGGAGACCGACGAGGACCTGGCCCGGGTACGCCAGCGGCTGATGCCCGGGGAAACGGTCCCGAACAATTCATGAAAAAAGGCTTGCAGGTTTTGCAAAGAACCGCAGGCCTTTTGTTTTGCCCGAAACCCAATGGAACAGGAAAGGAGAAGAGAAAACAATGCAGGAATGGCTGAAGGAGCTGCTGGGCGAGGCTTATACCCCCCAGCTGGAGGAATCGCTGACCGCCGCGCTGGCCCAGCGCTTTGTGAACAGGGAGGAGCTGGATGCCCGGCAGGCCAGATGGAAGACCGAGCTGGAGACCGCCCGCGCCCAGGCTGCCGACTGGAAGCAGCAGGCCGAGCAGGCCCGCAAATCGGCGGAGGAGCAGGTGGCGGCGGCCCGCTTTGACGCGGCGCTGAACACCGCCATCGGCAAGGCGGGCGGCCGCAGCGAAAAGGCCATCCGGGCCCTGCTGGACCTGGACGGCCTGCGCACCAGCGCCGACCCGGAGGGAGCCATCGCCGCCGCGCTGGAACAGCTGGAGCAGGAAAACGGCTATCTCTTCGGCGGCATCACCCCGCCCCCCTACGCGGCGGGCACCGGTGCCAGCGCGCCCGGCGGTGAGCCGGATGAGGTGCTGCGCCGGGCCTTCGGGCTGGGCCGTGTCTGACCGGAGAACACCGGGGCCCCGGGGGCCTCCCGCGTTTTTGCCCCGCTGTTTTGCCAAGTCTTAAATAAACAAATTGTATACAACAGGAGGAAAATACACTATGGCTAACAAGATTACCACCGCAGGCAAATTCATCCCTCTGCTGGACGAGGTGTACCGCACCGTGTCCCTCACCGCCAAGCTGGACGGCCCCGAGGAGCTGGTGCGCCAGGGCGCCAACGCCAACGAGCTGATCATCCCCATGATCGAGCTGCAGGGTCTGGGCGACTACGACCGCAACAGCGGCTATGTGTCCGGCGACGTGACCCTGACCAACGAGACCGTGAAGTGCAACTTCGACCGGGGCCGCATGTTCACCGTGGACAACATGGACGACGCGGACAGCGCCGGCATCGCCTTCGGCCGTCTGGCGGGCGAGTTCATCCGCACCAAGGTGGCCCCCGAGCTGGACGCCTTCCGCTTCGCCAGCTACGCCTCCAAGGAGGGCGTGACCCAGAAGGAGGAAACCCTGGAGGACGGCGCGGCGGTGCTGGCCGCCCTGCGCGTTGCCACCAACGCCATGGATGAGGCCGAGGTGCCCATGGAGGACCGTCACCTCTTCATCACCCCCACCCTGGACGGCATGATCGCCGATCTGGACACCACCAAGAGCCGGGAGATTCTGTCCCGCTTTGCCAGCAAGACCCTGGTGCCCCAGACCCGCTTCTACACCGCCATCGACCAGAAGGATGGCCACACCGGCGGCCAGGAGGCGGGCGGCTACGCCAAGGCGGACGACGGCAAGGAGCTGAACTTCATGGTCATCCACAAGCCTGCCCTGATCCAGTTTGAAAAGCACGTGGCCCCCAAGATCGTGACCCCCGACCAGAACCAGGAGGCGGACGCCTACAAGTACGGCTACCGCAACGTGGGCGTGGCCGACGTGTACAAAAACAAGCTGGCCGGCGTGTACGCCAGCCACAAATCCGCCTGAGCCTATGGTGGAGTACGCATTTTACCGGGACGTTTGGGCCGGTGAGATGACCGAGCAGGAGTTCGCGGCGGCCGAGCGGGCCGCCGCGGCTCAGCTGGGGCGCTACAAGCGCATCTACCGGGTAACGGCCCCGGAGGAAAACAGCGAGGCCCTGGCGGTGTGCGCCATGGCCGAGGCGATCCACTTTTATGAAGCGGCGGAAAACGGCGGTGTGCTGTCCGGGATGCAGCTGGGCAGCCTGAGCCAGACCAGCGCCGCCCCCGCGCCGGATCTGAGCCCCGCCGCCAAAAGCCGGGAGCTCTACCGCTGCGCCGGGCTGTATCTGGACATCCGGCGGGATGAACAGGGGGTGGCGGCATGCGGCTGACCGGTGGCTTGCCGGATTATCGCTTCTGCACCCACACCGTCACGGTGTATCACGCGGTGTTCCGGCCGGAATTTTCCTGCCGCCGCACGGTGCTGCGCGGAGTCTGGCTGGATGAGCGGGATTCCGGCGGGGCGGATGCAATCGGGGCCACCGGGCAGCGGTACTGCTTTCTGCTGGCCCCCTGCGGCGGGCAGTGGCCCGCCTGGCGGCCCGGCGGCGAGGGCGCGCAGCCGGAGGAGGACTGGTTCTCGCTGGAGCCGGGGGACCGGGTGCTGCCCGGCGAGGGCTCGGAAATCGAGACGGCGGACCAGTGGCGCGCCTTTGTGCCCGCGGCGGTGCCGGGCCTTGCGGTGATCCGCGAGGTGGCGGCCAAGCGGCTGGACGGACAGGTGCGCCACGTGGAGGCCCAGACCGAATGGTACAAAAAATGGTAAAGGGGGGAATCAGCATGCTGGAACAGCTGCGCGAATGGCTGGAAGGCTGGCCCGGCTGGGACAGCACGCCCGCAATCGCCATCGACGGGCTGGACCTGGCGGGGGGCGCGGTGTCGCTGCGGCCGGGCGGCGCGTCCGAGAGCAATTTTAAAGAAAACATCCTGGGCGGGGGCCGGCTTTCCACCAGCTACCGGTTCTGGCTGGAGCTGCGGCTGGAAAAACCTGTGGGCGACCCCGGCGCGGGGCTGCACAACGCGGCCCTGGTGCTGGCTTTGCAGGACTGGGTGAACACCCAGAACGCCCGGGGCCGGGTGCCCCAGCTTTTTGAATCCGGCCGCCAGAGCCTGCGGGCGCAGGGAGCCGGGCTGCAGCAGGCCGGGCCGGATGGCCTGGCCCGCTACCGGCTGGAGCTGGTGGCGGAACACATCACCGAACTGAAAGGAGAAACAGATGGAGAAGAACAAGAAAATTGAGCGCAAGTGGATGGCCCACTACATCGACGCCGCCGAACCCGGCGCGCTGGAGGGCAGCCCCAACTATGTGCGGCTGGGCAAGGACCTGGAGGAGTACAGCCCCGAGCTGAGCGCCAACGTGGAAAAGACCCGGAACATTCTGGGTGAGACCAGCACCCTGGTGACCAGCTACGAAAAGAGCGGCAGCGTGGAGACCTACTACGCGGTGGTGGGCGACCCCCTGTTTGAGCGGCTGCAGGGCATCGTGGACGAGTGCAAGATCCTGGACGGCTGCGACACCACCGTGGTGGAGGTGCACATGTGGGAGGAGGAGGACCCGGAAAAGGGCTTCCCCGCCGTGAAGGACGACGCGGTCATCGAGGTGAGCAGCTACGGCGGCGACGCCAACGGCTACCAGATCCCCTTCACCATCCATTACAAGGGCGCACCGGTGAAGGGCCACTTCAAGGCGGACACCAAGACCTTTACCCCGGCCGAGGAGTAAGCAGCTCAGCCGCCCCGCCCGGGCCGGGAAGCAGTGGCCCGGGCGGCATCTTGAAAACAGCAGGGAGGAACGAGAATGCAGGAATTGAACATCGACACCGGCGTGCGGGAATACCGAATCAACGGCGGCGGGGTGCTGCGCTTCAACCCCAGCGACCCCAACGTGTACAGCCGGTTTTTGCAGGCGGCGGACCGGATCGCCGCCATTGAGCAGGAAATGGCCGAGGAGGGCCGCGCGGCCCAGGCCACCGGCCAGAAGGCGCTGGAGCTGCTGGCAAAGGCCGACCGGTCGGTGAAGGAGGTGCTGGCCTGGGTGTTCGGCGAGGAAAACGACTTCGACCGGCTGCTGGGCGGCGTGAACCTGATGGCGGTGGCCGCCAACGGCGAGCGGGTGGTGACCAATCTGTTCGCGGCGCTGCAGCCCCAGGTGCAGGCTGGGGCCGAGGCCTTTCTGAGCGCGAAGGCCCAAGCCCTTGCCGCCGCCGCGGATGCCCGGGAGGCAGCAAGGCGGGAGGCGGCCCGGTGACCGGCTGGGACCTGCCCGAGGCGCTGGAGATCGCCGGGCGCAGCGAGCCCATCCGGGCGGACTTCCGGGAGGTGCTGGAGGTCATTCGCCTGCTGGACGATGCCGCCGAGCCGCCCGAGGCGCGGGCCTTTCTGGCTATGGGGGTGTTTTACCGGAATTTTGCCGCCCTGCCTCCGGCGCTGCGGGGGCAGGCCATGGAGGCCATGCTCCGGTTTCTGGCGGGCGGCGAAGAGGACAGCGGCCCGGCGGGTCCCCGGCTGATCGACTGGCAGCAGGACCTGCCCCTGATCGTGGCGGATGTGAACAAGGCGGCCGGGTGCGAGATCCGGGCGCTGCCCTTTGTACACTGGTGGACCTTTCTGGCCTGGTTCGGGGCCATCGGGGAGGGGCAGCTGTCCGCCGTGGTGGCCATTCGGGACAAGCTGCGCCGGGGCAAAAAGCTGGAGGGCTGGGAGCGGGAATTTTATCAGCGCAACCGGGCTCGGGTGGACCTGAAGCCCCGCTACACCCCCGAGGAGCAGGCCGAGCGGGAGCGGCTGAACCGGCTGCTAAAGGATTGAGAAAGGAGGGAAATGAATGGACAAGCAAACGACCTGGCTGGACCTGCTGGTGGGCGATGCCAAACAGGCCGAGCGGGACACCCGCAGCACCGTGATGAAGCTGGCGGCGGATTACCGAAAATTGGGGCTGGACCAATCCGCCGCACTGCGGCTGGCCTGGCAGCAGGTGAAGGCCGCGCAGGACGAGGCCGCATCCAGTGGCGGGCAGCTGCTGCAGGTGATGCAGGGGCAGCTGGGCGGGCTGGGCCAGGTGCTGGCGGCCTTTGCCGAGGGGCTGCGCAAAATCGGCGAGGGGGTGAATTGGCTGCTGTTCGGCGACGGGGCCGATTCGGCCGACGCGCTGGCCCAAAGCAGCCGGGCAGCCGCCAAGGGCCAGCAGACCCTGACCAAAAGCACCAAGGCAGCCGCCAAGGCGGTGGCCCGCACGGTGCTGGGCATCGACGAGCTGAACCTGGTGCAGCAGCAGGCGAGCGGCGGGGGCGGTTCCACTTCCGGCGGCGGCAGCGGCGGCACGGCGGGCGAAGAGGTGGACGAGGCCCAGAAAAAGTGGGTCGGCCTTGTGAACCTGCTCCGCCCGGTGCTGGACGAAGTGAACCGGCTGTTCGCCCCCAGCATCGAGGCCTGGGGCAAGGCTTTCGGCCAGCTGGCCCGGGCCGCCAAAAGCGCCTGGGCCGTCATCCGGGACAGCGCCCTGGAATTGTGGGACACCGCCCTGCGCCCGTTGGGGGAGTATCTGCTGGGGGAGTTCATCCCCAATATCGTGAACGCCTTTTCCGAGACCTTCGCCCCCATCGTGGGTGCGGTGGGCGAGCTTTTTCTGGAGCAGTTCGCCCAGAACTTCTCGCTGGGCTGCCAGCTGGTGGGCGACGCCATCCAGAATTATCTGATGCCGCTGCTGGGCTTTTTGCAGCAGGTGGTGCAGGATATGCTGGCCGCGGTGAGCGAGGCCTGGGCGGTGTACGGCCAGCCCATTCTGGACCGGCTGGCCGAGGGCTTTGAACAGCTGCGGAACTGGGTGCAGACGCTCTATTACGAGCTGATCCGCCCGGTGCTGGATGAGCTGATGGCCCGGCTGCAGGAGCTGTGGGAGGAGCATCTGGCCCCTTTGTGGGAAAACCTGACCCTTTTGTTTGGCGCGGTGATGGAGCTGATCGCCATTTTGTGGACCGAGGCCCTTCTGCCGCTTTTGCAGAACATCACCGATACCTTCGCGCCGCTGGTGGCCGGGGCGGTGCAGTACGTTGTGGACAGCTTCTTCAACGGGCTGGGGACCATCGCCAAGGTGGCGGACGGCATCGCCGGAGTTCTGCGCGGGCTGTGCGAGTTCGTGAGCGGCGTGTTCACCGGCGATTGGGACCGGGCCTGGCGCGGCCTGAGCGACATCTTTGAAAGCGTGTGGGACACCATGGTCGGCGTGGCAAAGCAGGGGGTGAACGGAATCATCGACCTGGTGAACGCCATGCTGCGGGCACTGACCGGCGGCATGAACGCGGTGATCGACCGGCTGAACGGCATCGGGGTGGAGATCCCCTCCTGGGTGCCGGACTACGGCGGCCAGCACTTCGGCGTGAACCTGCCCCGGGTGCCGGAATACCAAATTCCCCGGCTGGCAAAGGGCGCGGTGCTGCCCGCCAACCGGCCATTCCTGGCGGTGGTGGGCGACCAGCGGCGGGGCACCAACGTGGAGGCCCCGCTGGAGACCATCCGTCAGGCGGTGGCGGACGTGCTGGGCGGCGCGGGCGCGGCTCAGCTGTACGTGAGCCAGCCCATCGAGGTCAAGCTGGACGGCCAGGTGCTGTACCGTGCCATGGCGAAGATCGAGGCCAACCGGGGCGTGCGCATCGGCGGCGCCTTCGCCGAGGCCTATTGACCAAGGCGCAGGAAAGGAGGTGGTGCCTATGGAGGGGCAGGCCCCGGCGGGGGCGAAGCAGGACCGAACAAAAACCAAACAAATCAAACAACAAAAATCAGACAACGAAAAGGAGAACTGAATTATGGCTATGAATACTGGCGTTTATCCCGTATACGAAAACAAGTTTAAGATCGGCACCAATGGCCGTGCAAGCGAAGAGGGCGATATGGTCGCCATTGCCGAGCTGGAAACCTTTGAGGTGAGCATCGACGGCAACACCGTGGAGTGGAGCCCCATGGAGATGGGCTGACTCGGAATAGGGCGGCGCTGCCCACGGACTGGCGATTTTGTGCAACTGACTGCGTCAAAACGGCTCGACAACCACCAAGGGTGCCTTCGCCGTTTTTCCTTGCATTTGCAGCAAAATCGCCGGGCCGTGGGTGCTTTGCAGTTTTGGCGCCGGGGTTTGGATGCAGAGGCCATTGAAGCGGGCGCGCGGAATACTTGGTGTATTTCCAAGCCCGCTGCGATGCGCCTATGCGCCAAACCCCTAAGCCAAAACCAGTGCCGCCCTGTTCCGAGCCAGCCATGGGTTGGTTGAGACGTATGGTGACCGGCAAGGCACTGACCGTCACCCTCACCGGCAAGCGCTGCCTGGGCGATGCGGGCAACGATTACGTTGCCCAGAGCGCCTGGACCACCGGCGACGGCTGCGCCAGCAAGTTTGAGTGGGAGTTCCCCAGCGGCGCAAAGCTGGCCTTCGACTGCGTGCTGAACGTGACCAACCCCGGCGGCGGCGAGAGCCGCGACGTGGCCATTCTGGAGGTGGAAGTGATGAGCGACGGCAAGCCCACCTTCACCCCTGCACTGGAAGGCTGACTGGCAGCCTGAGAAAAACCGAAAACGCCCGGGGGCCATCCGCCTCCGGGCACTGATTGAAAAAGGAGTGTAAAACAAATGGCAAAACTGTATACCCTGGACGAAAAGCTGCTCACCGATACCCCGGAGATTCGGGTAAAGGACAAGCTGTACCTGGTGGATAACCGGCAGAAAACCGTGCGTAAGCTGATGCAGATCAACACCGACCAGATGGACGGCAGCCAGGTGAGCGAGCAGATGGATCAGACCCTGAAGCTGGCCCTGGGCGAGGCTGCCTTTGCGGAGATCGACAAGATGGACCTGCCCTTCCCCGCCTATCAGAAGCTGTTCGAGCTGGTGATGGCGGCCATGACCGGCGAGGAGGAGCAGGCGATGGAGCAGCGATTTCAGCAGGCAAAGCACAGCGCCCGGGCCTGAGTGGTATGACCTGGAATTCGACGCGCTGCTGATCGAGCAGAGCATCGCCAAGCAATATGGGGTGCTGCCTCATTTGCAGGGGGAGCTGAGTTGGCCGGAGTGGAGCAAGCTGGTGAGCGGCCTGATGGACGACACCCCTCTGGGCCGGGTGGTGGCGGTGCGCAGCGAGCGGGATCGAAAAATGCTGGAAAAATTCACTCCACAGCAGCGGAAAATGCGCAGCGAGTGGGCAGCGTTCCGGGCCCGAAAGGCGGCCAAAGCCTTCACCGGCGAGCAGCTGCGCCGCCAGATGGACGATCTGGAGCAGATGATGGCAAAGGCGTTCGGCAGCTGACGGCAGGCAGAAAAAAGCCGCTCCCCGCAAAAAAGCGGGGAGCGGCAAAACAGGCGAAAGGAAGGCGATTTTATAAATTCAGCAGCTGCTTTTTCTTCGTGTCGAATTCTTCCTGGGTGATGATGCCGGAGTCGAGCAGTTCTTTCAGGCTTTTTAAGGCTTCTGCGGCCTGAGCCATATTATCAGATGCCGAAGATTCGGATTCCGAGGATTCGGAATTTTGCGATTTGTCGTAAATCATCTGATTGATAAGGTCGCGGGCTTTTTCCATTAAAATATGCCGGTCGCTGTTAAGATGGAAGATGGAGGATTTTCCATAAACACTTAAATACGAAGAAGTGTAGGAGCGGGAAAATTCAATGGATTCAATGGTATCCACCGGAATCTGATCTAAGGTCCAATTGTCT
>NHCFR00700__coassemble_943_pt1 | contig 50540 bp, 51 predicted proteins | sample NHCFR00700__metabat2_high_PE_065 | metagenome-assembled genome bin NHCFR00700
ATCACCACCATGAAGGTGGACGCCATCGTCAACGCCGCCAACGAGAGCCTGCTGGGCGGCGGGGGAGTGGATGGAGCCATCCACCGGGCGGCCGGGCCGGAGCTGCTGGCGGAGTGCCGTACCTTGGGCGGCTGCAAAACCGGCTGTGCCAAGCTCACAAAGGGCTACCGGCTGCCGGCCCGCTTCGTGATCCATACCGTTGGTCCCATCTGGCGGGGAGGCGGTCATGGGGAACGGGAACTGCTTGTGTCCGCTTACCGCTCCTCGCTGGCGCTGGCGCTGGAACAGGACTGCCGCACGGTGGCCTTTCCGCTCATTTCCTCCGGGGTGTATGGCTATCCCAAGGACCAGGCTCTCAAGGTGGCGGTGGATACCATCGGCGACTTTCTGCTGGCCCATGACATGACGGTTTACCTCGTCATTTTCGACCGGGCGGCCTATACCATTGGCAGCAGGCTCTTTGAGGACATCGCCGCATACATTGACGACCGCTATGTGGAGCAGCGCACCGAAAGCCGGGAAGAGGAGTACCGTCGCGCCATAGTCTTCGCCTGCGCGCCGGCAGCGGCGCCGGGTGTGCCCGAGGGCCTGAACCGGGCGGTGGAGCGGATGGACGAGAGCTTTTCCCAGATGCTGCTGCGCAAGATCGACGAAAAGGGCATGACCGACGCCCAGTGCTACAAAAAGGCCAACATCGACCGCAAGCTGTTTTCTAAGATTCGCTCGGATGTGCATTACAAGCCCTCCAAGCCCACGGCCATGGCCTTTGCCATCGCGCTGGAGCTGCCGCTGGACCAGGCGCGCCAGCTGCTGGAAAAGGCGGGCTTTGCCTTTTCCCACGCCAGCAAGTTCGATATCATTGTGGAGTATTTCATCGCCCACAAAAACTACAACATTTTCGAGATCAACGAGGCTCTGTTTGCCTTTGACCAGAGCCTTCTGGGCGGCTAAGCCCGGGAAAGGAGAATTACGATGCCCCGTATGGATGTGACCGAAATGTCCTTTGCAAAGCTGTATCCTCTGCTGGTGGCCAAGGCCGAAAAGAAGGGCCGTACCCGCCAGGAGGTGGACCAGGTGACCGGCTGGCTCACCGGCTATACCCCGGAGCAGCTTGCCGCCATGGAACAGAGCGAGATCAGCTACGGCGAATTTTTCCGTGCCGCGCCTGCCATCAACCCCAACTGCGCACTCATCACCGGTAAGATCTGCGGCGTTCGGGTGGAGGAGATCGAGGACCCGCTGATGCGCCAGATTCGCTATCTGGACAAGCTGGTGGACGAACTGGCAAAAGGCAAACCCATGGAGAAGATTTTGCGGAAATAATCGCCGCACATGATTACAGGAGCGTGCAGCAATGAAAGAAATTCGGAAAAAGCGGGCGGTTGCCGTTCGAGGGTGCCACGGAAAGGATGTGATGTGAACCAAAAGAAAGGATGAAAACCATGAGTTATATCCCAGACCCCAATCAGGTCTTTCCCAACGAATACAAGACCTCTTGTTTTATTAAAAACGTGGTCAAAGCACCCAATATCATCATCGGCAAATTCTGTGCCATTGCTTCCGGAACCAGGTTTATCATGGGGCCCGCCAATCATCGGATCAGCAGTGTGACCACCTACCCGTTCCATGTATTTGGCGGAGCATGGCAGGAAAATACTCCGCCCCATATGGATCAGCTCCCCCGAAAGGGTGATACCGTGATCGGGAACGATGTATGGATCGGGCGGGAGTGCGTCATCATGCCGGGTGTGAAAATCGGCGACGGCGCAATCGTGGCCGCCTGTTCTGTGGTGACCGGAGATATTCCGCCGTACACAGTGTTTGGGGGCAACCCGGCCCGTTTCATCAAGCAGCGATTCGATGAAGAATTGACGAGCCTGCTGGTGCAATTCCGCTGGTGGGAGATTGCACCGGAGGCGCTGGTGGAGGTGCTGCCGATGCTCTGTGACCCGGACCTGGAAAAGGTGAAAGGGCAAATAAAGGCAAGACTCACAGGCAAAGAATAAACTTGTCGCCCATCAGGCGACCCCGGAAATATAAAATCCCCCTATACTGTGCTTGTAACCAAAACAACACAGTATAGGGGGATTTGTTTATGAAAAAGAATTTGACCGAACTGGTGTTCATTCTGGACCGCAGCGGTTCCATGCAGGGGCTGGAGGCCGATACCATCGGCGGCTTCAATTCCATGCTGAAAAAGCAGAAGAAGGGGCCCGGCGAGGCGCTGGTCTCCACCGTATTGTTCGACGACCGGGTCGAGGTACTCCATGACCGGGTACGGGCGGACCGGGTGAAACCCATCACTGACCGGGAATACTATGTGCGGGGCTGCACCGCGTTGCTGGATGCAGTGGGCGGAGCTATCCACCACATCGGAAACATCCACAAATATGCCCGGCCGGAGGATGTGCCGGAGCACACCCTTTTTGTCATCACCACCGACGGCATGGAAAATGCCAGCCACCGCTATTCCGCCCGTCAGGTGCGCCAGATGATCCGGCGGCAGAAAAAGAAGTATGGCTGGGAGTTCCTCTTTTTGGGCGCCAACATCGACGCGGTGGAAACGGCGGGGCATCTGGGCATTGGCGCAGACCGGGCGGTGAATTACCATTGCGACAGCGCGGGCACCCGTCTGAATTATCAGGTTCTGGCCCAGGCGGTGTCGGCGGTACGGTGCAGTGCCCCGTTGGACGAGCACTGGAAGGACGCCATCGAGAAGGATTTCCGCAAACGAGGTGTACGCCGGTAAGGTGTGCGGATGCTTTGCGGCGTGTGCTATAATAAAGAAAAATCCACCGCAAAGGAGGAGCCGCCATGCAGTTCGATCAAGCGCTTCTGAAAACCTACCGCAACCTTTTGCAGACCACAAATTTGCAGAAGGCCTATCAGGAATGGCTTCGCATGTTCCGGTATCTGCGCACCACATTGGAACAGCAGCTGCCGGACTACCGGTTTCAGGGCAGCGTAAACGAAAACGGCATGGACTATGCTTATTTTTCCTTCGCCGATTCGCTGCTGAAAGAGCAGGGTCTCAAGCTGGTGGTCGTGTTCGTCCCCGAACGCTTTCAGCTGGAGGTGTGGCTGTCCGGTGTGAACCGGGCCGCCCAGTGCCGCTGGGCTGCTCGTCTGAGCAACTGCACGCCACCCATGAAACAAAGCGAGAACCCGGCCCGCACGGATTATCTGGTGCGGCTTGCGGTCGAAGCTGATCTGACGGATGGGGAAGTCGTTGTGCAGGCAGTGAAACAGGCGGCGGAACGGCTGCGGGCGTTCCTTTTGCTGAAATAATAAAAGAGCCGGAGCTTCTGAGAAATGGCAGAAGCTCCGGCATTTTTATAGGGGGTGAACAGGACTTCGCCTGCGTTTTCCGTCCGGCTCGAAGGGAAGTCCTGAACCGGGTAAGGAAATCAGGGGAGCTCTTTCGGCTTTTTGGGGGAAATGGTATTTCGAAGGCCATGATGCAGCTGACTGTAATTTACCGGCAGATCTACGGCCAGCAGGATTTTGGCAAACCAGACAAAGGCCATCAATACCAGAATCGGGATGACGCAGCAGGTCACCAGCATGACGGCCAGTGCCTCGATAAAGCGGTTGACCATTTCACCGGCCTTGTCGGTAATGCCGGAAACTGCATTGGAAACGCCCTCGGTCACCGAGGAAACCAGGCCGGACCAAAAGCCCTCCTCGGATTCGCTGGTGGTGTTTGTGGTGCTCTCGATTTCTTCGGCGGTTGAAGTGGCGGTTTCAATGGTCGCCTCAATGGATGCCTGATAGGTGCTCTCGATCATGTTGGAGAGCTTGACGCTGGCGGGAATCAGAAGGAAGATCAGCAGCCCGAAAATAACGAGCTTCGACGCCAGCAGCCGAAGGCTCTCCCAGTCGAATAGAATGTATACCACATAAAGTGCGCATGCCACCGGGATCAGCAGCGAAAAAGTGATGGAGCCGGTGATGGTCAGCAGGTATTTTTCCAGGAAAATCGCGCACAGGACCAGCAGAAAATGCGAACTCAGGTCGGCAAGCTTGTCAGCGATTGGGGTAGCCACATCGCCGGGAATCAGCGTGATCGCCGCCGAAGCGGTTGCCGAAGCGGCGGACAGTTCCAGCACGGTGGTCTGCTTTTCCTCCAATGCGGCGAGGGTGCCTTTGTGGAAATCGGCAGACGAGGCAAAACCGGACAGCAGAAAAATGGACAACACCGCAATCAGCACAGGGATTATGATGTGCAGGCTTTTCTTTTGTAATGTTTCTTTCATGATTGACGCTCCTCTTTTTTGACTGCTTCCATTTGCAGTGTATTCCGGCAGGCAGCTTTATTGTGTTTGTCACCTCCATGAGACTGTCTGCTCTAATAATGATCTTTGCAATTTTCGCGAAGCATGCACAGGCGGGCCGCAAATTAATATCCGCCTGTATGAAATGCATTCCGCATCCGTTCCAGCCCGGTGCCCAGACCCTCGAAGCCTGCGCAGCGGCTGGGGCGGGTGTTCACCGCGTGGTCCAGCAGGGGCTGGGTCTGGCTGGCAGTGTCCAGGCACAGGTCCAGTGCAAGTACATCCTCCCAGGCACGGTTAAGGAAGGCCACCTCCCGGCGGCCATGGGTGCGGGTGAGGGTGATGCTATTCGCCCGGCGCAGATATTCCTCGGTCTGAATCGGCGAAAATCCGGCGGCGGAAAGGCTCTCAGCCAGCCCCTGGCGGAACAGGCCGGGCAGGTCCGCCCACTGGAAAGGTGCAGCGTCGTAGTACACAAAGGTGTAGCGGGTGTGGCAGTGGACCGCCAGCAGGCATTTGCGCCCCCGCAGGTCGATGCAGTGCAGATCCCAGCAAAAACGCCGGTCCGGCTCAATGCCGTAGCCCGGCGTCTTTTGTTTCAAAAAGCGCTGCAGTGGAAAGGTCAGTCCCAGCTCCATCACTGCACCTCATGGGGAATCAGAATTTTTTCTACCCGGATCGTCCCCTCCGAGACCTCTGCCATCATCATGGTGATTTCCTGATGAAAGCGGCGGGGGCCGCAGGAGCCGGGATTGAGCCAGAGCACACCGTCTTTTTCCTCCTGCACGTATTTATGCGAGTGGCCGAACACCACCACATTCACGCCGGAAAGGTCGGCGGGCAGCTCTTTTTTGTTGTGAACCATGCAGAAGGTCACGCCGCCCAGCGTGACGGTCAGGTCGTGGGGAATGGACTCGGCCCACTCCTTGTCATTGTTGCCCCTCACCACGTACAGCGGCGCGTACTGCCGCAGCTGGTCCACAATGCTCTGCTTGTTGATATCGCCACCGTGCAGGATGGCGTCGGCGGTTTTCAGTTGTTCCAGCACCTCCGGCCGAAGCAAGCCGTGCGTATCGGAAAGAATAGCAAGTCTCATCGTTTCATTCCTCCCTCACATGCGGCTTGGATCTCCTGGTAAAACCGGCGGGCATTTTCCATATCCTTTTCATTCGGGTGGCCCTTGGCGATGCCGCCCACCAGCTTGAAGGGGCCGAAGGTATCAAAACCCTTGCAGCTGAATTCCCCCAGCACCGGGCAGTTCTTTTCGGCAGCGATTTCCGCCATGGTCTTCGCACCGTTGCCCTTTGCGCCGCCGTAGGTGTAAACGAAGAACACCGGCTTGCTTTGGGGCAGCTGCTGGTGGGCGAATTCCACCACCGCCTTCTGAAATTCAAAGCCATAAATACCGGAGGCAAAGCCCACACAGTCGTAATCCGCAAGGGCGGCCTTCTGTTTGGTCACGTCGATCAGGTCGATGTCACCCACATCGGCCATGGCCTGCAATACCTTCAAAGTGTTGCCATGGTGGCGGGAGTAGTAGCAGATGGCGGTTTTCATAAATCCTTCCCTCCTTGCAGGGTCCAGCCGAAGTCGTTGTGATAGATCATCTGGCGGGTCATGCCGCCGTCGATGCAGATGTTTTCACCGGTGATGAAACTTGCCTTGTCCGAGCAGAGGAACAGCACCATGTTGGCGATGTCCAGTGGGTTGCCCACCCGCCCGGCGGGGTGCTGGTCTGCGTCCGGGCCTTGGTACACGGTATAATCCGTGTCGATCCAGCCGGGGGAGATGGAGTTCACCCGCACCCGGCCCGCCAGGCTCACCGCCAGCGCATGTGTCAGGGAAGAAATACCTCCCTTGGCCGCGGTGTAGCTTTCGGTCTGGGGCTGGCTCATCCGGTCCCGGGAGGAGGAGATATTCACGATGGCTGCCCCGGGCGCAAAGTGGGGCGCAAACAGTTTGGTCAGATAAAAGGGCGCAGTGACGCCCACCCGCAGCGCATAGTTGAACTCCTCATAGCTGCATTCGTCGATGCCCTTCATCAGGGGCAGGGCGTTGTTGATGAGATAGTCCACATGGCCGTGGTCGGCGATGACTTTTTGCGCAAAACGTTCCAGCACGGACTGGTCGGCAATATCACCCACGAAATAATCATTCTCCAGCAGGTCGATGACGCATGCCTGAGCGCCCGCCTTGCGGAATTCCCCGGCAATGGCCTTGCCGATGCCCTTGGCTCCGCCGGTGATCACCGCTACCTTGTTTTCAAATTCCGGCATGGGAAAACCCTCCTTAAATGATGATGCCTTCGCAGTGGTCGATCTCGTGCTGGATAATCTGGGCCGTCCAGCCGGTGAAGGTCTTCAGCCGTTCCTGAAACTTCTCGTTCTGCCAGCGTACCTTGATGGACTGCCAACGCTTGGTGGGGCGGGTGCCGGTGAGGGAAAGGCAGCCCTCCTCGGTATCGTAGGGACCGGACTTTTTGATGATTTCCGGATTGAACATGACCATGTAACCGCCCTCGTCCTCAAAGGCAATGATGCACTTGTTCACGCCGATCATGTTGGCCGCCATGCCCACGCAGCCATCCTGGTGATGTTCCAGTGTTTCCAGCAGATCCTGCGCAACGGAAATGTCCTCGGGGGTAGCGGGTTCGGCTTTTTGGGCCAGAAATGCTTCGTCCTTGCAGATGTCTCGAATCATGATTGTGTCTCCTTATGGGTTTGAATCACTGCCGCAATGGTCTCAGCAGCAAGGCGGGAGCCCGCTTCGCTGGGGTGAATACCATCGGCGGCGTATAAATTGCATGCATCAGCCAGTTGGTAAAACCGCAGCCCCACTTCGGCCAGGAGGGCCTGGTTCTCTTTGGCGGCGGTGCGGTAGGCTTCGGTCAGACCATGGGCCATTTCGTCGTAGTCCCAGCCCTTGGCTGCCAGCTTGGCGCCGCCCCGTTGGTAGGCCCAGGTGGCATAGAGGATGGGCACGGCACCGGCTGCTCGAATCTGCGCGCATAGCTGCTGCACACTGGCGAAAAAGCGTTCGGGGGAGGAAACCGGCCCGTGGCTCATCTCTTGCAGGATCACATAATCCCAGTGCTCCCGGCTCAGCGCTGCCTGGGTCTGCGCACCCAGCCTGGTCTTGGGGTTCAGCTGTTCCGAAAGCCGGGCCCCGCCCCGTGTGTGGGGCACCACCTGCGCGCCGGTCAGCTGTGCCAGCATTCGGGGCATATCATTTGCGAAGGTCAGGCTGTTGCCCAGCATCAAAATACGCATATCACCGCTCCTCGTTTCGCTTTGTACCAATTGAATTATACATGCTTGGAAAGATCGGAACAAGTCCTGTCAGTGAGGGGAAAAGGGGCGGGAAAATAAAAACGCCCGGGCAGGATCATCGTGATCCTGCGCAGGCGTTTGATGAAAATTACTGTTCTGTTTCGTAGGGCCAGGTGTTAATGCCGCCGAATTCGTAGATGCCGGTGTAGCCCAGCTCCGCCAGGGCGGCGGAAGCGGTTTTGCTGCGGTTGCCGCTGCGGCAGTAAACCAGCACGGTGGAATCCTTGTCCGGAATGACCGCTGCTGCGGTGTCCTCGTCAATGGTGCCGACCGGCAGCAGGACCGCGCCGGGAATGTGGCCGCCGTCGTATTCGCTTTGCTCCCGTACATCCAGAATGATGACTTCTTCGGTGTCCATCATCTCTTTCGCCTCTTCCTGGCTGATCTGCTGATAAGAGCCGCTGGCCGCTGCTCCGCCGCAGCCGGTGAGCAGCAGAACAGGGGAGAGCAGGCAGAGCAGAGCGGAAAAAATTCGTTTCATGTGTGTACCTCCAAATGGTTTTTGCAGATAGTTTTGGGCAGCTGTCTGCCCGGTAAAAGCAATGAATGAGGGGGAAATCAGTATTCGGTGCGGATCTCATCCTCGGCGATGCCGTAAAGCTGCCGGAATCGTTCCAGATCGGCAGGGGTGCGAATCAGCATCACCTCGGTGATCTTACCGGTTCGTATGTCCTGAAAACCGGCTGTTCTTTCCCCGGTGCAGATGCTGGCGCGGATCACCGGCCGCTGGCTTTCCCGGTCGTAACTGTGGATTTCCTGCTTTTTTCGAAAGAACAAGCCCACCCCTCCCGGCACATCTTTTGTGCCCTTATCATACCGTTTGCTCCGCGACGCTGTCAACGCTCGAATGGGACGAAATCACAGTGGGTGGAAAGATGCGTTTGATCGACACGCAACCGGCGTAAACAAAATCCGTTTGCAGTGGTTGGTGGAAGTGGTAGAGAATGTGTATGCAGCTGCCGGTGTTGCTGGCGTTCAAGATTTCAGCAAAGCGGTATAACAATAAGCCCTCTGCCGTGTAGTTCATGGGTGCGAACGTTTGACAGAGGACTTGTCTTTGATTAATGGGCGAAGTGGAATTTTACAGTGCCTTTGATGATTGACGATCAGTATTTCAGCAATTCCCGGTATAAACATACCGCAGCGATTCCCGGGCCACTTCGGCCAGGCGGTAAACCGTTCGCACCGGTGTGGGTGGCCGGTCCTGCATCCGGTACCGCGGAAAAAAGCGGGAGACGTGCAGCGGAATCTCAGGACTGACCGAAGCCAGCCAGGCGGACAGGGCTCGCATTTCTTCCTCACTGTCGTTTTCACCGGGCACGATCAGGGTGGTGATCTCCACATGGCAGTGTGCTGCTGCCAGCAGGATAGATCGCTTGACCGTTTCCAGATCGCCGCCCAGTTTCCGGTACCAGCTTTCGGTGAAGCCCTTCAGGTCAATGTTCACCGCGTCGATTAATGGCAGCAGCGCTCGCCAGGAAGTTTTCTCAATGGTTCCATTGGTCACCAGCACATTGACCATGCCCGCCCGATGCACCAGACCGGCGCAGTCCCGCACATACTCATAGCCCACCAGCGGTTCGTTGTAGGTATAGGCAAGGCCGATGTTGCCTTCTCTTTGCAGCCGCAGGGCCTCCTGAACCAGACGCTCGGGGGTGCAGTCCTGCGTATGGGCATTCACCCCGACGGCGGCGATCTCCGCGTTCTGGCAGAAGGGGCAGTGCAGGTTACAGCCAAAGCTGCCTGCCGAGAGGATCAGGCTGCCGGGATGAAACCGACGCAGCGGTTTTTTCTCGATGGGGTCCAGGGCCAGCGCGGTGAGTTTGCCGTAGTTCAGCGGCACGATGGTGCCGCCTTGGTTGGCGCGAGCCCGGCAAAGGCCGGTTTGCCCTTCGCTGAGGATGCAATGATGAAAACAAAGTCCGCATTGTACCTTCATGTGTGCCGTACCACCTTGAAACGCTGGATGGTATAGGGCTCGTTCTCCCGGATGCCGCCTTTCTGGCGGGCGATCTCCAGTTGCTGCTCCACCGTGTCCACATCGTCCAGATCCGGCAGCAGCAGACCGCGCTTGTGTCCGCAACTGACGATGACGCCGTATTGCTTCGGGTCCAACCGGGCAGGGGAATCCACCGGCTCGGGCTGCCCCAGCACGTCCACATTGTATTCCAGCTCGTCCAGTTCTCCGGCGCTGACCGGTGGGAACCGCGGGTCCCGGGTACCGGCCGAGACTGCGTTCTGCACGATTTCCATTGCGGTGTTTTCCTGAGTGGGAGCGATGGTTCCGATACAGCCCCGCAGCCGTCCGTCCTTGTGCAGCGAGACAAAGGCTCCGGCCGTTTGTTCCGTCAGTTCGGCGGGCAGGCTCTCTGGCAAAGTTTGCAGGGGATGACCCTGACGGATGCAGGTTTCCAGTGAAAGGCGGGCCAGCTGTACCCAGGGGTCCTCTTTGGCGCGGCGGGCGGCCAGGCGTTCCTTGCGGCTCTGCTCACAGGCCGCAGCATACCGGCGGGCATCGTTCCGGCCGGTGACCGGGAACAGAGCCACGCCATAGCCCACACCGAAGGTGTCCTCGTGGCTCAGCAGCCGGGGCTGGACCGCCAGACCGTCCAGCGCGCCTGCCATCATCTGGAAGGAGCGCAGACCGCATTCCGCCGCTCGCTCGCAGAGAGACGGGTCCATGGTGAGAAATTCGAGAAAATTACCGGATGCCATGGTTTGTGTCACGGCTTTGTCGAAAATCGGACCTTCCGGCGCAAAGCCATAGGGGCCGTCGGCCCTGAGCTTGTGGGAAAGATCGCCGCTGGCCACAAAAACAGCGCGGCGGCCCAGTGCTTCCACCGCCTCGGCCACGCACTGACCCAGCCGGTAGTGGTCCAGCGCGGAAAAGCCGGACAGGCCCATTCGCAGAATGGGGCAGTTCACCCCTGCTTTGCGCAGAAAATACAACGGGATCAGCACGCCGTGATCGAGGCTCGGGTCTCGCTGGCCCAGTGTTCCGGCCTGCAGGCCCATGTGTTCGGCCCGGCGGATGACTTCCTCCCGCAGCGGTTCGTCGTACTGCGCCTCAATGCGCACCTGGGGCGCGCCGAAGGCTGCCATGGAACCGTCGGCGCCGCTGCCTGGTGCGATGTGGAAGTAATCCCCATATAGAATAGTGTGAGGGGATGCTACGATCAGCACCTCGGGGGACCAGCGGGCTACCTCCTCGGCGGCCATGCGCATGGCATTTCCCGTGGCGGAAATCTCCCGCTCCCGGCCTTTGCCAACTTCAGGCAGCAATACAGGGGGATGCGGGGTTGAAAATGCACCAAGCATCGGCATATCGGTCACTCCTTTTGAATCAACTTTATCCAATCAGAACTTCCATGTGCATCCGGGCGTTTTAAAGCGAGTGCTGCCCGCGATGCTTCGGTTATTCACGCTTTTCTGCACGCAGCAGATGCGTAGCTCCCCACCGGCCCAGTTCCTCCACATGAGCAAAGCCTGCTTTTTGCAGGGCTTCGATCTCGTGCGGTACCGTCAGTGGTGTATCGTAATGATAGAATTCCTCGTCCTGGATGCCTTGCTCCGCTTTCAGCCGCCGCAGCTCGTTTTGAAAAAAGGTTTCCTGTTCATCGGATTCGGCAAAATAATCGGTCAGGATCAGGTAGCCGCCTGGAGCCAGTGCCCGAAGGATTTTTTGGTACAGCGGAATCTTCTCCGCCTGGGTGAAGTGGTGCAGAGACTCCACTGAGACAGCTGCATCATAGCAGTTTTTCTCAAAGGGGACAGTGAAGTAGGACCCCTGCACAAGGCGCAGGGACTTGTCCGGAAATTTGCGGCGCAGTTCGTTCAGCATATCTCCGGCCAGATCAATGCCTGTCACCTGGGCAGTGGGGTTCCGATCAAAATAATATCCCAGCTCCAGGCCGGTGCCGCAGCCGAGGTCCAGCACACGGGCGTGGGGTTTTGCGGGCAGATAGTTTACCGTCATGGGATAAAAGGTTTCCGCCTGCTCGATGGCGTGCAGCTGGTGCTCCTCGTAGCCGTCCAGGCGGCTGTTAAAGAAATCGCTCATTTTTTCAAGCATGATATGCCTCTCTGATTGGGTGGTGAAATTACAAGTGCCGCGCTGTTTTGCGGCGTTTTTCCTGCTTTTATTGTAGCGCATCCGGTAAGGGGGCACAAGCGGCGAACGGCGTCCCGCAGCACACATAAAAAGGAGCGTTTATGTGAGAATAGCATTTTCAATGCAGCGGGACGCATAGGTGGAAAAGCGCACCTGTTTGGTGCTGTCGAAGCTGCTCACCGCCTTGATTAGGCCGATGGTGCCGATGCTGATCAGATCCTCCGCGTCGCCAGGCAGAGTGCAGTATTTTTTTACGATGTGGGCCACCAGCCGCAGGTTGTGCCGGATGATGGTGTCCCGTGCCTCCGCCTCGCCCCGGCGCAGGGCCGCGAAGGCCTCCACCTCCTGGCGTGGAGTCAGCGGGCGGGGAAAGCTTCCGCTTTCCAGATGAAGTGCCAGATACAGCACCTGGCTGGCCAAAAATTGCAGAAATACCTCGAGCATACAAAAAGCCTCCTTTTTTGCGCGTGTGCGAAAAATCAGCGGATTTCGCCTGTTACAGCCTATGCGGGGCGCGAGCGGGGCAAAACCAAAAAGGGCTTTACATGGCGGTTTCCGGGCTGCGAAAAAACGGCGGCGGTGTTATAATAAGGAAAACGGCCGGGCAAGCAAAAATGCCGGGCCAAGCCTGTGGGGGAGCAAGTGCATGCAGCCGGAGAAGAAAGAACAAAAGCGGTTTTATCTCAAATGGCCCTGGGACCTGATGGTGTATGCCCTGCTGGTGGTTCTGCTTCGAGTGTTTTCCATTCCGGTGATCCTGCTGCTGGTCCGGTGGAACAAAAAACAGCAGCCGGACGGCCCGGCGGAAAGCTATTGCCTGCAGCGTGCAAGAGGGCAGTTGATCCTTCTGGTATGGGCGGCGGCTGCTCTGCTGATGGCTGCGGCTGGGGCGGCCTACCTGACTCTTTCCTGGAAAGCGGACAAAACCGGCTGGGACTTCATGGAGTACATCAAACTGGCAGCCGCCGGTCTGCTGGCGGTGGGAGGAGTGCTGGCCGCCGGGTATTTGATCTATACCGGCTTGCGGGATGCGTTTTGCCCGGAAAAGAGCCGGTTGGCCCAGTCCATCCGGGACCAACTGCCCTACCCGGAGGAAGCGCCCCCGGCGAAGGAGCTGTTTGCCATGGTGGATGAAGACCTGCGCCGGAATGGCCGGTGGTTTGGAAGACTGGCGGTGGGCAGCGAGTGGATTTTGGGGGATGAAGTGCTGTACATCCCGCGCATACGGGGTGTGTTCTGGCGGGATGAAATCAGGACCAGGCGCAGCGGAAACCGGGTCACTACCGCCCGCATTTTGCAGCTTTGGTTTCTGGATGACCGCCAGCAGTGCCAGCCGACCGATTTGCGCTCGCCCAAAGAGATGCAAGCGGCACTGGACTGCCTGCACCAGCGAGTGCCCGCCGCTGTGTTTGCAAAATATGATTCCCGGGAATACAACGACTGCATCCATGCGGATGAGCAGCAGTGGTATTTTATGGAGCAGGAGTTTGAAAGAAGGAAAGCCCGGCTGGAGCAGGACGAACTTGTTAAAGAAGGAGGCTTTGCGGAATGAAACGGAAACAGAGCAGCTATTGGAAAAAGGCCGGAGCCGCGGGATGCGCAGTGATACTGGTGGTGAGCCTGGCCGGATGCACCGGCCAGGAAGGTGCCCCGGCGCAAAGCATACAGAGTGCGCCGCTTTCAGAAAGTCAGGTTCAGAGCGAGACGGAGAATGCAAAAAGCGCCGCTCCATTGGGTACCGAGATGACCAGCGAGGAGATCGTCCGTCTGGCCACGGAACTGGTGGAAGCGGGTCAGCGCTGGGAGAGCTGGGCATCTGATCCAGCGGCTCAACAGCTGGACTGTTCCGACAGCATTACGGTGGAGCGTTTGGGTGAGCCGGTCACTCTATACCGGCTGCCGGATATGGAGAGCAGGGCCCAGGTGGAGAACGCTTTGCTGGAAATCTTCAGCCGGAATTACGTGGACAAAAAGATGGAAACCATTTTCGGTCCGGATGCACCGTATTCTCTGCAGGAGCAGAACGGGGCGCTGTATGCAAATGGAGACTTTGGATTTGATAATCAGAATGTATTCCGGTATACCGGAAACTTCGTGGTGATCGGCTGCACGGAGGACAGCATCAGTCTGCAGGCGGAGCTGCGTGGCAATGATGGCGAGCTGACAGAGAACTGGCCGCTCACGCTGCGAAGAGAGGAAGGCCGCTGGGTACTGGACGGCTGGAAGACCGATGAAAAAGGCGACAATTCCTTTGTGGCATTGCCCGAGGAACTGGAGCAGCAGACACAGCAGGACCCGGAACTGGCCTCCCAACTGCGCTATGCCTGGATGCTGGGGGATGGCCTGGTGTGGGGCAGCCAGCGTTGGGTCGACTGGTGCTTTTCCGGTTTGTTCGAGCCTCCGGTGGAAGTGCCGGGGGAGGAATATCCGCTGGCGGATCTCTCAGACCTGAAGGTGGAAGAATTTGAAGTGGAAATTGGCCCGGAGGAGAAGGTTTATCTGATGCTGGATGTGACGCAGCCGGGCAATACCCCGCTGCGCCAGGGGAGAAACTGGTATCTGCTGGATTTTTCCGACAATGGAACCGGAAAGGTGAACGGCACCATTCGTCGGATGTATCCGGACGGCGAAAATGCGGTGTTCGGGTTGGGGAGGGACCAAAGCTTCGGCAAGGAAGAGGAGAACGCCCGGCTGAACGAAGAGCTGATGGCTGTGGTGAACACCTTCCGGGGCTGGGCCAGCGCTTCCCCCTGCGACCGGGATTGGTGGCAGGAGGGCGGAGAAGTGCCCTATGTGGTGGCTCGAATGCATCAGGATGGCCTGATTGGAACGGATGGCCTGTTCACGGAAGAGCAATTCAATCAGGCGGCAAGGGATTACCTGAATGCGCCGGATTATCAGGCGGACAAGGAACATCTTCTCCGCTGCTGTTATGAGCAGGACGGCCGGTTCAGCCTGATGGAAATGGGAGGGCTGACCGCGGATATTGGAGACAATTGCCGGAACTTGGGCGGTGACCTTGCTGCGGGAACGGCCACAGTGATCCGGCGGTATTACAAGGACACGCTGGGCCTTGTGCCGGATTACGACCTGGTTTATACCATGGAGCGCTTTCTGGACGGCACCGGTCACTGGTATGTGTATCAATGCCAAAAGGTGCCGGGCGGAGTGTCTTACATCGGTTAAAGAGCGGACGAGCATGAAAGCGAAAAGGCCTGCCGGAAGGAGCAATCCTTCCGGCAGGCCTTTTTTGAGATGGAAAATGAGAGCCTTTATCCCTCCGCGCCTTCCGGGCTGGGCAGAAAGCGCACCGCCACCAGCCGGTGGAATACAGCGGCAAACACCAGCCCGAAGGCCACGCCCAGAACGGTATCCACGATACGCAGAACCACCGCACCCTGGATGCCATAGATGCCCGCGCCCAGCATCAGAGCGCCGAAGCAGTTCATGGCGGTTTTGTACCGGTAGTCGGTGCAGAAGCCCAGGCACAACCCGCCCAGGGGGCCAAGCAAAGAGTGCAGACCGGCTGGCGTGATGGAATAGAGAACGAAGAACGCCAGCGAACCGGCCAGCGCACCCACGATGCGCTGGAAAAAGCGGGGAGCAGCGTTGCCGGAATAGGGATATTTCGAAAGCAGAGAGGCACAGGCAAAGCCCATCCACATGAAGCGCTCCACCCCGAACACCCGCCCGGCGGTGAGCACCAGCGCGACGCCCAGCGCCATCCTCAGCTGCCACAGATGCACGATATTGGCAAGGTTGAAGCGGCGCACCACATGATGGAACCGCACCGCCTTGTGATGATGCCGGTGCTTGGCGAACAGAATCGCGCCGCAGATCAGATATCCCACCAGCGCCAGCAGCGCCCGGCGGGCCAGAGCTTCGCCTGCCACCGGGTTGCCGGTCAGATAAACATAGGCAAAGCTGTAAAGCCCGCCGTTGCCCAGCTCCGGCCGCTGGGTGGTGATATACAGCAGAACGAAAAAGGTCGCGGCGTGCATCGGGACCAAAAGCGGCGCGGGAATCACTGCCGCTGCACAGGGGGCCGCCACCAGAATGGCCAGCGCCAGTGCCAGCGTGACCAGCGAGTCGCCGATGCAGTATTCAAAATTCACAAAACGGATGCCCAGCATGATGCAGAACAGCGCCACCGCCATGGGGGTGTTGTCCGCACCGAACAGGCCGGACAGCGTGCTGATGAACAAAATCGCAAAGGCCACGATCAGCACCGAGCGCACCGCCATGGCCGTCCAGTACCAGGCCTTCTGCCGCCGGGTGGAGCAGGCGGCGATCTTTCGTTTCAGAATCGCCGGGTCCAGCTGCAAGGCGTCATGAAATTTCATGTCCACTGTTTGTTTCCCGCCTTTCCTCAATATGCGCCGCCAGCCGGTCGGCACACTGCACGAATGCTTCAAAATCCTCTCCGGCGCTGCGCCACAGATCATAAAAGGGTTGGAGAATGCTTTCGTAGCCCTTTTTCAGTTCCGCCAGTCCGGTCTCGGTGATGAAGAGCCGGTAGCTGCGCTCGTCATCGGGCTGCCGCTCCTTGCGGATGCAGTCCTTTTCATACAGCGCCTTCAGGCAGCGGCTCACCGCCTCCTTTTTCATGCCGCTGCCCTGGCTGAGCAGGATCGGCGTGTTCTGCTGCGGCTGCAGGTACAGCCGGGCCAGCAGTTCGCATTCGCTGGCAGTCAGTGCGGCGCTTCGCACCGGCAGCAAAGTGCGCACGAGCTTTTGCAGCTGCTGCTGGTAGCGCGCCATTTCGGTCCATTCGATTTGCATGCGTTCCCTCCACAATATAGTTAACGGTGTTAATTATATGCCTGTGGGCTTTCTCTGTCAAGAACGGGTATACAGAAAATATTCAGCGGCTCTGGCCGAGCGGTTGGCAGCGTGGTATAATGACGCCAGAACCAACAAGAAAAGGGGCGATAACGGATGGAAAAAACGTTCAACTGGGTGATTGTAGGTGCAGGCGGCATTGCGGGTGAGATGGCCTCGACGTTCACTGCCATGGGCCGCCGGCCCTACGGTGTGGCAGGCCGCACCCGGGAAAAGGCGCAGGCCCTGGCCCAGCGCTGCGGGGCACAGAAGCTGTACGAAAGCCCGCAGCAGGCCTTTGAAGACCCGGAGGTGGACATTGTCTATCTGGCCACGCCCCACAATACCCACGCGGCACTGATCGAGCAGGCGCTGGCCGCGGGCAAGCATGTGCTGTGCGAAAAGGCCATCACCCTGAACAGCGAGGAGCTGGAGCGGTGCGTGGCTCTGGCTGGGCAAAAGGACCTGGTGCTGGCCGAGGCCATGACCATCTGGCACATGCCCCTATATCAGGAGCTCTGGCAGCGCCTGGCGGCGGGAGAATGGGGCAACGTCCAGCTGATCCAGCTGAACTTCGGCAGCTTCAAGGACTATGACATGACCAACCGTTTTTTCAATCCGGAGCTGGCGGGCGGCGCGCTGCTTGACATCGGTGTATATGCCCTCAGCTGCGCCCGGAGCTTTCTTGCCAGCGCGCCGGACCAGGTGCTCAGCCGGGTGAAGCTCGCCCCCACAGGGGTGGACGAGCAGGCGGCTATTCTGCTGCAAAACCCGGAAAACCAGATGGTCACCGTGACCATGAGCTTGTGTTCCAAGCTGCCCAAGCGGGCGGTGATCGGCTGCGAGCGGGCATACATTGAAATTGACGACTACCCCCGCGCCCAGGCGGCCCGGGTGGTGGATGCCGCCACCGGTGCCGTGACCCAGATTCAGGTGGGCGAAACCGGTCGGGCGCTGGAATACGAAGTGACTGCCATGGAGCAGGCGGTGCGCACCGGAGACGCGTCGGCCATGCGGCTGGGCTGGAGCCGGGATGTGATGAACACCATGACCGCCCTGCGCCGGGAATGGGGTGTTCGCTACCCCGGCGAGGAACTGTGAGATGAATGACAGTAAATGGAAGATTCCCAAAACCTGGTATGACCGGATTGTGGACTGGCTGAGCCTGGGCTTTCTGGCAGCGTCCGGGTTTTATCTGTGGGCCAATTGGCAGGCGATTCCGAAGGAGATTCCCACCCATTACGGCTTTGGTGGTCAGCCGGATGCCTGGGGTGACAGGAGCAGCTGTGTGGTCCTGCTGGTGATTGGTGTGGTGATGTGTCTGATGATGTGGGGGATCGAGCAGCTCCCCATGATCTGGAACACCGGCGTGACGGTAACCGAGGAAAACCGGGTGCGGGTCTATCGCATTCTGAAAAATCTGCTGGTAACCATACGGTTTGTGATTGCGGCCATCTTCGCCTGGATGCCGGTCTGCTCGGCCCGCTCCCAGCCGTTGGGCGGCTGGTTCATGCCACTGGTCATGCTGCTGGTGTTTGGGCCCATCGTGGTTTGCCTGGTCCAGCTTTACCGCAAGAAATAACCAAGGCAGAAAAAGCCTTGCGCCGCCTGCTGCCCCGTGATATGATAGACCCTGCGACCATTCACACCGGCCTGTGAAAATCAACCGCAACAGGCCGCATCCAAAAGGAGTTTGCCTTATTATGAAATTTGATCTGATTGCCCCCTGCTACTTCGGTACCGAAAGCACTGCCGCCTTTGAGGTGCGCCGCCTGGGCGCTGAGGACGTGAAGGTGACCGACGGCCGTATCGCCTTTTCCGGCCCGGCGGACATCATCGCCGCCGCGAACTTGAACCTGCGCTGCGCCGAGCGGGTGCTGGTGCTGCTGAAAACCTACACCGCCACCACCTTCGACGAGCTGTTCGACGGCGTGGCCAGCATTCCCTGGGAGGAGCTGATCCCGGCGGACGCCCAGTTCCCCGTGAAGGGCTCCAGCCTGTCCAGCACCCTGTCCAGCGTGCCCGCCTGCCAGAGTATCGTGAAAAAGGCGGTGGTGGAGCGGCTGAAAAAGGGCCACAAAACCCTGATGCTGCCCGAGACCGGCGCGCTGTACAAGATTCGTTTCTCCATCCGCAAGAACGTGGTGGAGGTAATGCTGGATACCTCCGGAGACGGCCTGCACAAGCGCGGCTACCGGCGCAACGCCACCGGCGCTCCCATCAAGGAAACTCTGGCCGCCGCCATCGCGGACCTGGGCCGGGTACGGCGGGATTCCATCGTGGCCGACCCCTTCTGCGGCAGCGGCACCATGGTGATCGAGGCAGCCCAGAAGGCCATGAACATTGCTCCCGGCCTGCGCCGCCGCTTTGCCGCCGAGCACTACACCTTCTGCCCGCCCGAGATCTGGGCTCGGCAGCGGGAAAAGGCCCTGTCTGAGATTCGCCGGGACGCGGCCTTCGAGGGCTTCGGCTACGACATTGACCCCGCCGCAGTGGCTCTTGCCACCCAGAACGCCAAACTGGCGGGCGTGGGCGACCGGTGCCATTTTGAGCTGGCGGACGTGAGGGACTTCGCGCCCCGGCCGGAGATGATCGTGCTGACCAACCCGCCCTACGGCGAGCGTCTGGGCGATCTGGCCACCGCCGCAAAGCTGGCCGGTGTGCTGGGCAAGGCGCTGGAGGAGCATCCGGTGATCGGCGCCTACATCATCACCGCGGACGCGGACCTGGAAAAGCACTTCGGCAAAAAGGCCAGCCGCCGCCGCAAGCTGTACAACGGCATGATCCCCTGCCAGGTGTACATGTATTATTGATTATGATAAAAAAGCAAGCCGCCCGGTGCCAGAGCGCCGGGCGGCTTGCTTTTTGTCATAAAAGAACGATACAATGAGAAAAAAAGAAAAAGGCGGGCCGTTTGATGAAAAAACAACTGGCAAAGGCATTGGAGATCAGCGTGGAAACTCTGAATTACTGGGTCATCAGCTACGCATTGAGCAGCATGACTCTGGTGTTCCGTGCCGAATGGCCGTTTGTGGTGTTTTTCGCATCCGAGGTGTGGCTGCTCGGGCGCTATTACGAGAAAATCACCGCTGTGCTGAACAGCCGGAAATGGGCGGTGCTGGTGTGTGCACTGGTATTCGCCGCCTTTGTCCTGTTCGTCTCGCAGGTAGGATTGGTGCAGGGGAGTGTGGCTCCGTTCAGCAAACTATGAGGATAGGTCAGCCGTTGACCTGATAGATGCTGTAGCCGCCCTGGTCATAGAGCAGGGTGCAGTGGGCGGCGAACCAGCTTTCGTCCACTGTGTAGTCCGCCCGCTCGGAGGGGCCGACCATCACATAGTCGATGTCCCACTGGGCAAGCTCTTCCTCGCTGGGAGATTCCAGAAGCTGACGCACCGCCGCTTCCTGGGTGGAATAGTCCATACCGTGGTAATACAGCCAGGTGCCGGAAGCGCACAGAATGGGCCGTCCGGCCAGACTGAGCACCGGGTTCAGCAGTTGGGTACCGCACAGAAAACGGCCCATAGGGTCGGTGTTTTCCTCCACATAATCAGCCACGGCAATGGCGTCCGCGTCAAAGTGCTGGTATTGACTTACCGCCTCCCGTCCCAGGGTGAGGATGCTGCCAAAGGTTCCGGTGAACACCAGCATAGCAGCGAGAACGGCCTGCACACTCTTTTTGTCCACCTTTTTCAAAAGGCCCACGATCAGGTTTGCCACCAGAATGCAGCCCAGTAGGTGCCAGATGAACAAAAGCTTGTTGTTGTCGTAGTTGTTGGGCTGGAACTCCACAAACTCGCTGAGCAGCAGAATCAGCAGTCCGCCGCCGTAGACCCAGCGCAGCTTTTTGCCCGCCCACAAAAAGGCGGGGAGCAGTAGGGTGTATACCAGGCCGATGTTCTTGATATAGAACCAGAAGTAATTGTCTCCCTCGTTGGACCAGTTGAAGTGCCAGCGCAGAAAGCCCGAGCCTTCCTGGGTGTGGGGAAGAATCTGAGTGAGCATCAGCGGCAGCCAGATGATCCCCGCCGCTCCGGCAAACAGCAGCCAGGGCCGCAGGGCGCGCCAGTCTGTCCGGTGTACTGCCAGCGCCCGCACAAAGAGCACCCCGCAGATAAGCACCAGCGCCAGCGCAGAGTGGGTCTGCACCAAGGGCAGCGGAGCGGCCAGCAGCACCAGAGTGGGCCATAGGCGGCGCTCCTCGTTCAAAGCAAAGCGCATCAGCAGGGCCAGGCAGGGGAAGAGCAGCGCCCAGCCGAACATGGTGGCCCGCTGCGGGATCAGCAGGTCCGCGATGGGGTTCACCCAGCGGATGTTTTCCTCCACATAGTTGGTGGGCGTTTCATAATAGGCGGTGAAAATGCGGGTGAAGTTCTCCACGCCGCCCTCCAGAAAATAAGCGAAACCGAAGCCACTGCCCAGAAAGAACAGCACGTAGGCAAGGCTTGCCTTGAGGCTGCTTTGCAGCAGATTTTTGGCCAGCAGCCAGCCGCCGCCGAACACCGCCGCCAGCGCGACCACCTGGGGCAGGATGCAGGCGAATTTCAGAGGAGCGCCCAGCAGAAGGAATACGCTGGAAACGCTCTCGCACAAAAACGGATAGCCGTAAAGAGTCTGGCCCGACAGCATGGGGAATTCCGGCGGGAACAGGCCCTGTTCGGCAATGCTTTTAATGAAGGAAAGGTGCATGGGCAGATCGCCGTAGGTGCTCTGGCCGCACCAGTAGCCGCCGTCCTTGTAATAGAGGGTATGGGTGTGCAGTAGCCAGACCGAAAACAGGAAAAGCGGCGCAACACAGGCCCAGAAGGCGGGAGAAGTGGCCCGGGCGGAGCTGCCCGGCTGACTCGGAGCTTTATCCGGCGCAGTGTACCGGGGCCAGAATCCGGCTGCCGCCAGCGCACCCGCAGCGACCAGCGCCAGCAGGGCGGCGGGCAGGGTGAAGCCCAGCGCCAGCGCGAAGAGCGCGGGCAGCGCGATCAGCAGCACCAGCCCGAAGGCAGCGGTGAACACCAGCTTTTCTTCGGCGCCGGACGCGGGCAACAGCCGCCGCGTCAGCGAAAAACCGGCGGTCAGGAACACGGCCATATAAATGATACTGAACAAAATTCCCATCTCAAACGCCCTCCAGATCAAAGGGTGGGGTGTATTCCTCCTTGGCGCTGCTCTTCTGCTGCATGTAGCCCGCGGTGAGCCCCAAATCAATGGCATGATTGACCATCTGGCGGTATTCCCAGGTGGAGATGCGCCGGTCCAGCGGTTTCATTTGTGCCGCCTTGTGGAAAGGAGTGTACTGGCTCATCAGGCTGGGCAGAAAGCTGCCGGCGGGCAGGCTGGCCATGAAGTCCAGCACCGCCTTGGAATCCGACAGCGCGCCGGGCAGGGCCAGGTGCCGCAGGATCACGCCTTTTTGCAGCAGCCCCTCTTCATCAAATTGGGGAGCGCCGGCTTGGCGGATCATCTGCCGCACCGCCTGACTGCATACCTCAAAATAATCCGGCGCGGCGGAATATTTGGCCGAAAGCTCCGGCGAAACATATTTCACGTCTGCCAGCCATACGTCCACAATGCCGTCCAGCCGCTGGACCGTCTCCAGCGTCTCATAGCCACCGGTGTTGTACACGATGGGGATCGAAAGCCCCCGGGCCTTTGCCTGCTGCAGCGCCTCCAGCACCCAGGGCAGCCACTGGGTGGCAGTGACCAGATTGATGTTGTGCGCGCCCTTTTGCTGCAATTCCAGAAAGATTTCGGTCAGGCGCTCGGTGTCGATGGCCTTGCCCAGGCCCTCCTGGCTGATTTTATAATTCTGACAGTAGCAGCACTTCAGGCTGCAGCCGGAAAAGAACACGGTGCCGCTGCCTTTGCTGCCGCTGATGCAGGGCTCCTCCCAGTGATGCAGCGCCGCGCGGGCCACCATCAGCTGACCGGCCGCACCGCACACACCGGCGCGCCGGGTCCGGTCCGCATTGCAGCGACGGGGGCAGAGGGTACAGGATGTGGGAATCTGCAAGATAAAACCTCCCGAAACAGGCAGAGTGTTCACCCCGCCTGAAAAACAAAATAGAACAACCCTTACTATACCATATTTACAGGGCCCTGCGCCACAAAAACTCCGGTTGACGCACTTCGCTGCCCTCCCGTATAATATCCAGTTGACGAAACAAAGCTTTGCAAAAGGGTGGGGGAACGTATGAAAAACGAACAAAACGGCGCGGCAAAAAGCGTGGCTGCGCTGAATCTGGCGGTGATGCTGTTTGGCCTTGCGGCGGTGATCGGCCGCTTTGTGCGGGTCCCGGCGGCGGTGATTGCAGGCGGACGGGTGATCTGTTCGGCGACGGTGCTGCTGGCGCTTGCTTTGGTCACCCGCACGCCGCTGCGGCTGGCGGAAAAACGGGATCTGGCCCTGGCGGTGTTCGCGGGGCTGGTGCTGGCCCTTCACTGGACCACTTTTTTTCAGGCGATTCAGGTCTCGTCGGTGGCCATGGGGACCATTACCTTTTCCGCCTTTCCGCTGTTTCTCACGGTGCTGGAGCCGCTGGTGTTCCGGGAACGGCTGCGGGCAAAAAGCGCGGTGGAGGCGGTCTTGCTGCTGGCGGGCGTGCTCATCACCCTTCCGCCCGACGGCCTGAACAGCGGGGCCGTGGCCGGTGCGGCCTGGGGCATGCTGTCCGGCCTGGCTTATGCGGTGCTTTCGCTGGCCAACCGGCATCTCTCCGCCCGTTATCCGGCCCGGGTGATCTGCCTGTATGAGCAGGCTACAGCGGCGGTGGCATTGCTTCCGGCAGTGCTGCTCTGGTCCGGCAGCTGGACGGCGGCGGACCTTTGGGGCATCGGGGCTCTGGGCGTGGTGTGCACCGCCCTGGCCCACTCGCTGTATGTGGCGGCCCAGCGGCGGGTGAGCGCCCAGGCGGCAGGCATCGTGTCCGGTATGGAAACGGTTTACGGCATCCTGTTCGCCCTTGCCTTTCTGGGGGAAGCGCCCACTGGCCGGGAGCTGGCGGGTGGCGCGGTGATCCTGGGCGTGAGCCTTGCCGCTTCGCTGCAGGCGGGCAGAAAGTGAACAGAGGGCCCACGGCTTTTTCCCTGTGCATCCTACCATTTTGGTGTGGTTCATGCTATAATAATGATACTTATCGTCCGCGTCAGGTGCAATTTCAGCACAGCGGAGCGAAAAATCATTGTTTGAAAGGAGGCGCTGCCAGTGCAGGATCAATCCGCCCGGGCGCGCAAAAACCTGAAATATCTCACGCTGCTTGCCCGGGAATACCCCAACATCGCCGCTGCCAGCAGTGAGATCATCAACCTGCAGGCCATTTTAAAGCTGCCCAAGGGCACCGAGCATTTCATGAGCGATCTGCACGGCGAGGCCGAGGCCTTTACCCATATCGTGAACAACGCGTCCGGCGTCATCAAGGAAAAGGTGGACCGGGTGCTGGGCCCCGGCGTGCCGGACCAGGAGCGGGCGGAGTTCGCCACCCTGATCTATTACCCGGCCCAGAAACTGGACGAGCTGAAGGAGCGTCAGACCGACCTGAACGGCTGGTACCGGCAAACCCTCTACCGGCTGATTGATGTGTGCCGTGTGGTTTCCTCCAAGCACACCCGCAGCTTTGTGCGCAAGCGCCTGCCCAAGAATTACGCCTATATTCTGGACGAGCTGCTCCACGCCCATTTTGAGGACCACGACAAGGAGTTTTACTACGACCAGATCCTCTCGAGCATCATTGATGTGGGCCGGGCCGACGATTTCATCGAGGCAATGTGCGTTCTCATCAAGAATCTGGCGGTGTTCAAGCTGCACATCGTGGGCGATATCTTCGACCGGGGTCCCCGGCCGGACCAGATCATGGAGCAGCTGCTGAACCACCACTCGGTGGATATCCAGTGGGGCAACCATGATGTGGTATGGATGGGCGCGGCCGCGGGCAGCCCCATCTGCATCGCCACCGTGCTGCGCACCAGCCTGGCCTATAACAATCTGGAAGCCCTGGAGGACGGTTACGGCATCAACCTGCGGCCGCTGGCCCTGTTCGCCGAAAGCGAATACCGGGACTGTGACATGCATCACTTCTATCCCCGCACCGACGAGGCCCGCGGTCCCTATCACCGCAGCGAGCTGATCCGCACCGCCCGCATGCACAAGGCAATTGCCATCATTATGTTCAAGCTGGAGTGCCAGGTCATCGACCGCAACCCGGATTTTGAGCTGGAAGGACGGGATTTCCTGCGGCACATCAATTACCGGGAAGGCACCGTGGAGGTGGAGGGCAAGTGTTATCCCCTGCGGGATGATGATTTCCCCACCGTGAATCCGGCGGACCCCGCCCGGCTCACCCGTCAGGAGAAGGAGGTCATGGAGGCTCTGCAGCGCAGCTTTATGGAAAGTGAGCGGCTGCAGCGTCATGTGCGCTTTTTGTTCTCCAAGGGCGGCGTATACCACATTGAAAACGGCAACCTGCTGTTCCACGGCGCGGTGCCCCTGACCGAGAGCGGCAGCTTTGCGGTGGAGACCTTTGAGCAGCACGGCTATGCAGGCCGGGCGCTGATGGATTACTGTGACGAGCGGGCCCGGCGGGGCTATTTTGCCCCCGAGGGCAGCGCCGAGCGCCAGAGCGGCGAGGACTTTTTGTGGTATCTGTGGTGCGGCAAGCTGTCGCCCCTTTACGGCCGGGACAAGATGACCACCTTCGAGCGGCTCTTTGTGGAGGACCCGGCCACTCATACCGAGACCAAGAACCCCTATTACCGGCATGTGAACGATTCCAAGATGGCCCGGGCCATTCTGGCGGAGTTCGGGCTGGATCAGACCCACAGCCACATCGTGAACGGCCATGTGCCGGTACGCGCGGCAAACGGCGAAACCCCGGTGAAGGGGGAGGGCCGGCTGATCGTGATCGACGGCGGCTTCTGCCGTGCCTATCACGAAAAGACCGGCATCGCCGGTTACACTCTGGTGTACAACAGCCGGGGCATGTCGCTGCGGCAGCACCAGCCCTTCGAGAGCGCGGAAAAGGCCATCCGGGAAAACCTGGATATTGCCTCCACCGTGGAGGTGTTTGAGACCTGCGAAAAGCGCACTTTGGTGGGCGATACCGATAACGGCCGTCGTCTTGCCGCGGATGTGGAAGATCTGAAGCTGTTGGTGCAGGCTTACCAGATGGGTCTGGTCAAGGAAAAGACCTGACCGGTCAGATGCAAATAAAGAGGTGAGGCCGATGGAATGGACTCCGGGCACACCGCTGCCCTTTGAAACAGCGGAGAATTTCCGGGAGCTGGGCGGCTGGCCCGCGGCGGACGGCCGCCGGGTAAAGCGAGGCCTGTTCTGGCGCAGCGGCGCGTTGTGCCAGATTGCAAGTGAAGAGGACCGCAAGCGGTTTGAAGCACTGGGCATCCGGGTGGTGTGCGATCTGCGCTCCGGCGTGGAGCGGGCGCGCAAGCCGGACCCGGAATTTGCCGGAGTGCGCCGCCACGACATCGGGGCCATCCGGGACGCCGGGGGCGGGGAACTGCCCATCGACGCCAACAATTCCCTGCAATTGGACGCGGACGGACTGCGGGCTCTTTCGCAGGAGATGGAGGCGATTTATTCCGCGCTGCCCTTCCATAACCCGGCCTACCGGGAAATTTTCCGGGAAATGCTGGCCGGTGAGCTGCCGCTGCTCTTTCACTGCTCCGCGGGGAAAGACCGCACCGGTGTTGCCGCCGCGCTGATTCTGCTGGCGCTGGGCGCGAGCAGGGAAACGGTGATGGCGGATTTTCTGGCCACCAACGACTGCCGCCCCGGCGCGGTGCGGGAATGCCTGGAGGTATACCGCAGCGAGCTGGAGCGGGAACCGGAGCTGCGCCCCATTCTGGAATCGGTCAGCGGGGTGCGGCCGGAGAGCATGCAGGCAGTGTTCGACGCCATCGACCGGCGCTATGCCTGCATGGAAGATTTTTTTGCCGCCGAATATGGCATGGGTCCAGAGCAGCTGCGGCTGCTGCGGGACCGGTGCCTGGAATAAGGCCGGGGTTCCCGGCCGCAAACAAGCAACCAAAGCAAAAGGAGAGTTGACACACTATGCCTACCCCTCACAACAAAGCCGAAATGGGCCAGATCGCAAAAACCGTTCTCATGCCCGGCGACCCCCTGCGTGCCAAATTCATTGCCGAGACCTTCCTGGAGAACCCGGTGCTGTTCAATGATGTGCGCGGCATGCTGGGCTTCACCGGCACCTACCAGGGCCGCCCCGTCAGCGTGATGGGCAGCGGCATGGGCATGCCCTCCATCGGCATCTACTCCTATGAGCTGTACACCCAGTATGGCGTGGAGAACATCATCCGCATCGGCTCCGCCGGTTCCTACACCGACAAGGCCAAGATCTATGATGTGGTGCTGGCCACCGGCGCCTATTCCGAGAGCAGCTATGCCCGCACCCAGAATGGCTGCGAGGACGACACCCTGGCCCCCAGCACCGAGCTGTGCGACGCACTGCGCGCCAGCGCTGCCAAACTGGGCATCCCCATGGTGGAGGGCGTGATCCATTCCAGCGACGTGTTCTACCGCCATGACGACCGCACCAATCCCACCTACTGGGAACGTCTGCGGGATGAAAAGGGCTGCGTGGCCGTGGAGATGGAGAGCTTCGCCCTGTTCCACAATGCCAATGTGCTGGGCAAGCGGGCTGCCTGCCTGCTCACCATTTCCGACAGCTTCGTGAGCAGCGAAGCCACCACCGCTGAGGAGCGTCAGCTCAGCTTCACCAACATGATGAAGATCGCGCTGGGCGCGGAGGTGTAAGCATGGAGAAGGCTGAACTGGCACGCCTGGCTATCCAGGCGCGGGAAATGGCGTATACGCCCTACTCCCATTTCAATGTGGGCGCTGCGCTGCTGGCAAAGGACGGCCGGGTCTTCACCGGCTGCAACATCGAGAATGCCGCCTACACCCCCTCCAACTGTGCGGAGCGCACCGCTCTGTTCAAGGCCGTGAGCGAGGGCGCGCGGGAATTTTCCATGCTGGCTGTGGTGGGCGCGCCCGCCGGTCAGCAGCCGCCCTTCCCGGTGACCGGTCCCTGCGGGGTCTGCCGCCAGGCGCTGAATGAATTCTGCGAGCTGGATATGCCCATCCTGCTGGTCACCGGACCGGACAGCTGGACCGAGGTGACGCTGGGCGAACTGCTGCCCTACAACTTTGGTCCCAAGGATTTGGCCTGAGTGCAGAAAAAGCCTCCAAATGATAGCAAAGTACGACTTATTTTGGTTAATGTTAACAAATTGTAATGCCCTGTATTTGCTGGAACTGGTTGAAATTTGTCACCTCTATGGCTATAATAAAATAGCTAGTGGGGAATTTCCCCAAAAACCGCGGCCCGCTTGCGGCGCGGTTTTCCACAACAGAACAAAGGAGATTGAATCATGAAAAAACTGATCTCGATCGTACTGGTAGCAGCCATGGCTCTGTCCATGGTGGCTTGCGGCGGCGCTACTTCTTCCGCTCCCGCTTCCACCGGCGCTTCTTCCGAGGCTGCTTCCACTGCTGCTTCCGGCGAGGAGACCTCCGGTAAGGAGTTCTCCGTTGGTATGATCACCGACGTAGGCGGCGTAAATGACCGTTCCTTCAACCAGACCTCCTGGGAGGGCCTGCAGGCTCTGGCCGAGGAGAACCCCAACATCAAGGTAAGCTACCTGGAGTCCAAGACCGATGCTGACTACAGCGCCAACATCGAGACTTACCTGAGCGAGGGCACCGACCTGATCATCTGCGTTGGCTACATGCTGGCTGAGGCCACCAAGGCTGCCGCCGAGGCCAACCCCGATCAGCTGTTCGCCATCATCGACGACGCTTCCATCGATCTGCCCAACGTTGCCTGCCTGATGTTCTCTCAGGCTGAGGCTTCCTACCTGGTGGGCATCGTGGCCGGTATGGCTACCGAGTCCAACACCGTTGGCTACGTGCAGGGCATGGTTTCCGATTCCATGAACCAGTTCGGCTGCGGCTTCATCGCTGGCGTTAAGTCCGTGAACCCCGAGGCTACCGTTCTGCAGTTCAATGCCAACAACTTCGGCGATCCCACCGGCGGCAACACCGCTGCCACCGATATGATCACCAAGGGCGCTGACGTGGTCTTCCACGCTGCCGGCGCTACCGGCAACGGCGTGATCGAGGCCTGCAAGGCCAACGGCGTATACGCCATCGGTGTTGATACCGACCAGGCTCCTCTGGCCCCCGAAACCGTGATCACCTCTGCTATGAAGCGCGTTGACATCGCTGCTCAGGACATCTCTCTGGCAGTTGCCAACGGCACCTTCACTCCCGGCGTGCACCTGTACAGCCTGGAGAACGGCGGCGTTGACCTGTCTCCCACCCGCGATCTGCTGACCGAAGAGATGCTGACCGCTGTTGAGGACGCCAAGGCCAAGATCATCGCTGGCGAAGTGACCGTTCCCTCCACTCCCGACGAGCTGGGCGACGGCCTGTTCACCCTGAAGTAAGCGTATTTCTGGCTTGCAAGAGCCGCGCACCCTTGTGGTGCGCGGCTCTTTTTTTGGGAAGGAAAAGAGTCGCGGCTTTGCACTGAAAAAGGTGTAAAGTACTACTTTCGGTTTTTTGAACAAAAGGGCGATTGAATTTCAGTCTGTTTAGTAGGAAACACGTGTTCCGTGTTGAAATAAGGCGGTCTTTTTGGTACAATAATACTGAAAAAAAGTTGGCTTTTTTGCCGGCTCTGGATAAGCTACAAAGCTGATATCAAGGGAGGGTATGCTTGATTATGAGAAGCATTTCAATGGAGACCGTGGAGGCAAAGCGCGCCGAAATTCTGGCCACTTTGAAGGATAAGACCGCTACGCATGAGCAGAAGGTGACTTATCTTGCCCGCCACGCCGAAAACTTTTTGACCGTACTGGACGAGCCGGAAGGTCTGGATGAGCTGATGTACTGCCCTCAGGAGGACCGCTGCATCTGTAACCTGTTTGAGGGCGACGCACCTTACCGTCCCCGCTACATCTGCCCGGACTATCCCAAGTTCATGAAGCAGGGCAGCGCATTCCTGCAGCTGGACCCCCCGAAGGACCTGTTTGAGGCGCTGAACAGCCTGCAGATCCTGTACCACAACGTGCCCAGCATCACCAACTATCCCGTTTACATCGGCGATCTGGACCTGCTGCTGGAGCCCTTTGTGAAGGATCTGGACGACGAGACCGTGAAGAAGGCACTGCGCCTGTTCCTCACCAGCGTGGATCGCACCATCCTGGACTCCTTCTGTCACGCCAACATCGGCCCCACCATGACCCGCGCGGGCATGCTGCTGATGGAAGTGGAGGCCGAGCTGCAGAATGCAGTGCCCAACCTGACCATGCGCGTGAGCAAGGACACCCCGGACGAGTTCTTGATGGCTGGCATTGAGTGTGCGCTGCGCTGCGCCAAGCCCAGCTTTGCCAATGACCGTATGTTCCGCAGTGAACTGGGCGATGATTACTGCATCGCCAGCTGCTACAACGGCCTGTACAAGGGCGGCGGATCGTACACCCTGTGCCGTCTGCTGCTGGCCGGCATCGCCAAGCGCAGCAAGAACATCCAGGACTTTAAGGAGAACCAGCTGCCCTACGTGATGGACGTGATGGCCCGCTACATGGACGCCCGCGTTCGCTTCCTGGTGGAGGAGAGCGGTTTCTTCGAGAGCAACTTCCTGGTGGAAGAGGGCCTGCTCCATCGCGACCGCTTCAGCGCCATGTTCGGCCTGGTGGGCATGGCTGAGTGTGTGAACGACCTGCTGGCCAAGGAGGGCATCGAGGGCCGCTTTGGCCACAGCGAGGCCGCAGACAAGCTGGGCGTGGAGATCATGGAGCAGATCAACGCCTTCTGCAACGCCCATCCCGCCCCCTACTGCGAGGCCACCGGCGGTCATTACCTGCTGCACGCCCAGGTGGGTATGGACTACGACAAGAACAGCACTCCCGGCACCCGCATCCCTGTTGGCGAGGAGCCTGCCGAGCTGATCGACCACCTGAAGAACATCAATCTGTTCCATAAGTACTTCGTTTCCGGCGCCGGCGATATCTTCCCGGTGGACCTGACCGTACACAAGAACCACAAGTTCCTGCTGGACATCATCCGCGGCTCCTTTGATCTGGAGATCCGCTACCTGAGCTTCTACGGCAGCGACAGCGACGTGATCCGTGTGACCGGCTACCTGGCCAAGCGTTCTGAGATCGAGAAGCTGGCCGAGGGTCACAACGTGCTGCTGAACACCACCGGCCTGGCCCTTGGCGCCACCCGCAACTGCCACGCTCAGGACCGCCGGGTGCGCTGATATGAAAGCGCTGGTAAACAAGATCATCCCGTTCAGTTCGGTGGACGGGCCGGGCAACCGCACCGCGATCTTCCTGCAGGGCTGCAACTTCAACTGCCTGTATTGCCATAATCCCGAAACCATCAACCAGTGCGTGAATTGCGGTGAGTGCGTGAAGGTGTGCCCGGTGGGCGCGCTTTCCATGCAGGACGGTAAGGTCTGCTACGATTACACCAAGTGCGTATTCTGCGACGCCTGCTTCAAGCAGTGCCCCAATAGCTCCTCGCCCCGGGTCCGTTCCCTGACCCCGGAGGAGGTCATGGCGGAAGTGCGCAAGAATGTGCCGTTCATTCGCGGAATCACCGTTTCCGGCGGGGAATGCACCCGCTGGCGGGATTTCCTGGTGGAGCTGCTGGGCATTGCAAAAGCCGAAGGCCTGTCCACCCTGCTGGACAGCAACGGCAGCTATGATTTCTCCGCCGATCCCCAGCTGCTGGCCGTGACCGACGGCGTAATGCTGGACATCAAGGCCTGGACCAGCGAGGATCACAAGGCCGTCACCGGGGTGGACAACACCCAGGTGCGGGCGAATCTGGAATTTCTGGCCCAGGCGGGCAAGCTGGAGGAGCTGCGCACCGTGGTGGTGCCCGGTCTCTTCGACGCAGAAACCGCAGTGCGCGAAGCGTCGGCTGTGGCGGCCCCCTGGCAGGACAAACACTCCATGCGCTATAAAATTATCTGCTACCGTCCCATGGGCGTGCGGGAAAGCGAGAAGCAGCGCCTGCAGCAGCCCACGGCGGAATACCTGCAGCAGCTGGCCGATCTGGCCCGTAGCCAGGGCATCCGCGATGTGGTGATCACCTGATCGCCGCGATATTCCTGGAAAACAGGGAAGAGTACACACCCTTCCCGGAACCGATGGGCGCCGCTTGCAAACCGGGCGGCGCCCGCCGGATATGAGACCGCTTTGCATCCCGCGCGCAGGCCGATGACGCGTGCGGGGCGCAGGGCGAAAAGGAGGCTTATTTTTGCACAATCCACATCTGGACCTGAACACTGTCGTGGTGGACATGCGGAACATCACCAAAAAATTCGGTGATTTCACCGCCAACGACGGCATCCAACTCACCGTGCACAAGGGTGAGATCCACGCCATCCTGGGCGAGAACGGCGCCGGTAAGAGCACGCTGATGAATCAGCTGTACGGCATGTATCCGCCCACCTCGGGTGAAATCTATATCAAGGGGCAGAAGATCCACATGGACAGCCCCAAAAAGGCCATCAGCGTCGGCATCGGCATGGTTCACCAGCACTTCATGCTGGTGCAGCCTTTCACCGTCACGCAGAACATCGTATTAGGCATGGAGCCTCAGAAGGGCATCATGCTGGATATGGCGACCGCCCGCAAGAACGTGGAAGCCATTTCCAAGAAATACGGCCTGGCGGTGGACCCCGACGCGAAGATCGAGGATATTTCCGTTGGCATGCAGCAGCGCGTGGAGATTCTGAAGGCGCTGTACCGCGGCGCGGAGATCCTGATTCTGGACGAGCCCACCGCTTCGCTGACCCCCCAGGAGATCAGCGAGCTGATCGACATCATGCACAGCCTCACGGCAGACGGCAAGAGCATCATCCTCATCACCCATAAGCTGAAGGAGATCAAGGCCTCTGCGGATTACTGCACCATCATTCGTATGGGCAAGTATATCAACACCGTGGAAGTGGACAAGGTGAGCGAGGACGATCTGGCCAGCATGATGGTGGGCCGCAACGTGAACTTCAAGGTGGACAAGCAGGAGCAGGAGCCCGGCAATGTGGTTCTGGACGTGAAGGACCTGCACGCGGTGGACTACCGCGGCGTGGAGATTCTGCGCGGCTTGAACCTGCAGGTGCGCAAGGGCCAGATCCTGGGCCTTGCGGGCATCGACGGCAACGGCCAGACCGAGCTGGTGGAGTGCATCACCGGCCTGCGCAAGGCCACCAAGGGTTCCATCACTGTGAACGGAACCGACATCTTCAACAAACCGCCCCGCTACGGCTTCGAGCATGGGGTGTCCAGCATTCCGGCGGACCGTCAGAAGCACGGCCTGGTGCTGGAGTTCAGCGTGGCCGACAACATGGTCCTGCAGAACTTTGCCGAGGACAAATATTCCAGCCGCGGTATCCGTAAGATGGACGCGGTGAACAGCTTCACTCAGGAAGCCATTGAAAAGTTCGACATTCGCCCCCGCGACTGTCTGAACAAGCCCGCGGGCACTCTGTCCGGCGGCAACCAGCAGAAGGTCATCATCGCCCGCGAGGTCACCAACGACAAGGACCTGCTGATCGCGGTGAACCCCACCCGCGGCCTGGACGTGGGTGCCATCGAGTATGTGCACAAGTACATCGTGGAGCAGCGCAACAAAGGCAAAGCCGTGCTGCTGGTGTCCTTCGAGCTGGATGAGATCATCAGCCTTTCAGACGAGATCGACGTGATCTTTGACGGGCGGATCAACGGCAGTCTGCCCGGCAAAGATGCGGACGAAAATACCCTTGGCCTGTGGATGGCAGGAGGTAAGGCGGATGAATAAAGTAGAAAAGTTTCTGAACAGCAAGTTCCTGGTAACTCTGTTCTCGATCCTGCTGGGTTTTGTGGTGGGCGCACTGTTCCTGCTGCCCATGGGCATCAGCCCCGTTGAGGCCTACGCCAAGCTGTTCGACGGCGTGTTCGGCAGCGTGCGCAACATGGCTTACAGCGTGGTGTATGCTACCCCGCTGGTCTTCACCGGTCTGGCAGTGGCATTCTCGTTCCGTACCGGCGTGTTCAACATCGGTGCCGAGGGTCAGTTCGTCATGGGTTCCATGGCGGCCTGTGTGGTGGGTATTCTGGTGCCCGCCCCCTCCATCATTCTGGTTCCCCTGTGCTTCCTGGCGGCTCTGGCCGTGGGCGCTGCCTGGGGCCTGATCGTGGCGTTCCTGAAGGTCAAGTGGGGCATCAACGAAGTGCTCAGCATGATCATGTTCAACTGGATCGCCTTCTACCTGTCCAACTACATCGCTGACCTGCCCATGATTCACAACGAGGGCAACGCCGAGGCCACCAAGAACGTGCAGGACGCTGCCCGCATCCTGTTCCCCAAGGCCTGGCTGGACGCTCTGTGCCCCGCCTCCAACTGGGGCATCGTGCTGGCGGTGCTGGCGGTGATCCTGGTTTACGTGATCATCGAAAAGACCACCCTGGGCTACCAGCTCAAGGCGGTGGGCTTCAACCGCTCGGCTGCGGAATACGGCGGCATCAGCGTGAACAAGTCCATCTACATCGCTATGGCCATTTCCGGCGCGCTGGCCGGCATGGGCGGCGCGATCCAGCTGCTGGGCATGGGCAGCCGTATCAGCATCTTCACCGCCCAGGAAAGCTTCGGCTTCCAGGGCATCAGCGTGGCTCTGATCGGCGCTTCCAATCCCATCGGCGTGTTCTTCGCCGGCCTGTTCTACGGCGCGCTGAAGTACGGCGGCTCCAAGCTGAACCTGATCGGCGCCCCGTCTGAGGTGATCAACATCATCATGGGTACGGTCGTGTTCTTCATCGCCATCTCCCATGTGTTCCGCTTCGTGAAAAAACGCAAGAACAACAAGAAGGGGGAGGCCTGAGCAATGGATCTGATCGTAAACAACCTTGGCATCATCATTTACGCCACCCTGCTGTTCACCCCTCCGCTGCTGTTCGCGGCCATGGGCTCCTGCTTCTCTGAGCTGAGCGGCGTGGTGAACATCGGCATCGAGGGCATGATGACCATCGGCGCCTTCGTGGGCGCGGCCACCGGCCATTACACCGGCAACCCCTGGCTGTCCTTCATCTGCGGCGGCCTGGCGGGCATGCTGTTCGGCGCTCTGCACGCGCTGGCTACTGTGAAGCTGAACGCGGACCAGACCATTTCCGGTACCGCCATCAACTTCCTGGCTCCCGGCGTGGCTGTGCTGATGGCCAAGGCGCTGTTCAATTCTTCCGACACGGCGCCTCTGGACTCCAGCAGCAAGATCCCCACCCTGTTTGCTGACGCCTTTACCGGCGGCAGCGTGTGGGATAACTTCATGAAGAACGTGTTCTCCACCTATGCCACCACCTACCTGGTGTTCGTGGTGCTGGTCATCGTGTGGTTCGTGTTCTATAAGACCCGTTACGGCCTGCGCCTGCGGGCCTGCGGCGAGCATCCCGAGACCTGTGATACCCTGGGCATCAACGTGATCCGCATGCGGTTCTCTGCTGTTTGCATTTCCGGCTTCCTGGCCGGTCTGGGCGGCGCCTGCGTGACCATGGCTACCATGAACCAGTTCCGCCCCACCTCCATCGTGGGCCAGGGCTTCATTGCCATCGCTGCCGTTATCTTCGGTAAGTTCCGTCCCCAGGGCGCCATGATCGCCTGCCTGCTGTTCGGCATGTGCTCCGGCATCCGCGTGGTCGTGGGCAGCAACGCGATGGTATCCGCCCAGCTGATCTCCATGATCCCCTATGTGGTCACCGTGGTGGTTCTGATCCTGTTCGTGGGCAAGGCTCATGTGCCTTCCGCCAACGGCAAGCCCTACGTGAAAGCAAAATAACAAGGAGGCTGCGGCCCTATGCGTATGTTTGATATTATCGCGAAAAAACGCGATGGCGGCGTGTTGAGCCGCGAAGAACTGGAATTTGCGGTGATGGGTTTCGTAAACGGCCAGGTGCCGGATTACCAGATGAGCGCACTGCTCATGGCCATCTACCTGAAAGGCATGACCGAAAAGGAGACTGCCCAGCTCACCGATGTGATGGCTCATTCCGGCGATATGGTGGACCTTTCCGCCATCTCCGGCATCAAGGCCGATAAACATTCCACCGGCGGCGTGGGCGATAAGACCACTCTGGTCATCGCGCCCATTGTGGCTGCCTGCGGAGTGAAGATCGCCAAGATGAGCGGCCGCGGCCTGGGCCACACCGGCGGCACGGTGGACAAGATGGAAGCCGTGCCCGGCACCCAGACCGCCGTGGACCGGGAGCGTTTCTTCGCTCAGGTGAACCAGATCGGCATCAGCGTGATCGGCCAGAGCGGCAACCTGGCCCCGGCGGACAAAAAGATGTACGCTCTGCGGGATGTGACCGCCACCATTGGCTGTGTACCGCTGATCGCTTCCTCCATCATGAGCAAGAAGCTGGCCGCCGGGTCCGACTGCATCCTGCTGGATGTGAAGACCGGTAACGGCGCCTTCATGAAGACGCTGGACGATTCTATCGAGCTGGCAAAGGCCATGGTAAGCATCGGCCAGCACAACGGCCGTAAGGTGGCCGCCCTTATCACCGATATGGATACCCCGCTGGGCCACAACATCGGCAACAGCCTGGAGGTCATCGAGTCGGTGGAGGTGCTCAAGGGCCACGGTCCGGCGGACCTGACCGAGGTTTGCTACCAGCTGGCCGCCAACATGCTGTATCTGGCGGGCAAGGGCTCGCTGGAGGAGTGCCGCCGCATGGCGGAGGAGGCTGTTGCCAGCGGCGCGGCCTACGAGAAGCTCAAGCAGATGTTTGCCGCTCAGGGCGGCGACGTGTCGGTGCTGGATGATCCGGACAAGTTCCAGAAGGCGAAGTTCAGCCGTCCGCTGATTGCAGCTGAGAGCGGCTATCTGGTGCGGATGAACACCGAAATGGTGGGCAACGCCAGTGTCTGCCTGGGCGCGGGCCGCATCACCAAAGAGGATGCCATCGACTTCGCGGCAGGCATCGTGCTGCACAAAAAGACCGGCGACAAGGTGGAGCAGGGCGAGTGCCTGGCCACCCTGTATGCGGATCATGAGGAGAAGTTTGCCGCGGCGGAGGAGATGTTCCGTGCGGCCCTCACCTTCGGCCCCGAGCCGGAGCCGGTGCCCGCACTGGTCATGGCCCGTGTTACCGAGGAAGGCGTGGAGCGGTTCTAAGAACCTGCGCAATTCCAGAAGAAAACACACAAAGCCCGGCGGAAGAATTCCGCCGGGCTTTACTTTTTGTTTGAAAATGCGTTGTGGTTCTGGCTTACTGCCGATTTATAGGGCATTCGGAACGAAACCGTGAATAGAAAAGGAAAATGAAAAGACCGCCCGGTACGGTCAGCATTTGCTGGCGATACCGGGCGGTTTTGTTATGCTTGCTTTTGGGAGGGCAGGGGAGAAGCCGGAATTACTTCAGCAGCTCACACACAGCCTGGGCGTAGGCCACGGGGTCCTCGATGGGCATCCCCTCGATGAGCAACGCCTGATTGTACAGGATGTTCGCGTACTTGCCCAGCTTTTCGGTCTCGCCGTTTGCCTGCAGATTCTTCAGGGTTTCGAACACCGGGTGAGAAGCGTTCAGCTCCAGAACCTTTTCGCTCTTGGGCGCGGGCATGTCGCCGCTGTTGGGCATGGAGCTCAGCACCTTCTCCATCTCCAGACTCAGGGGGCCTTCGCTGGCGATGCAGACCGGATGGCTCTTCAAACGGGTGGACAGGCGCACCGCGGTGACCTTGCCGTCCAGCGCGGTCTTCATGGATTCGAACAGATCCTTGTTGGCCTCGCTGGCCTCCTCGGCGGCCTTCTTCTCCTCTTCGGATTCCAGACCCAGATCGCCGCTGGAAATGTTCTTGAATTCCTTCTCCTTGTCCTTCTCGCCGTAGTGGCGCAGCACCTGCAGGCAGAATTCATCCACGTCCTCAGTGAGCAGCAGCAGGTCGTAGCCCTTATCCAGCACCAGCTCGGCGGCAGGCAGCTTGGCCAGGCGCTCGGTGGAATCGCCGGCGGCGTAGTAGATGTACTTCTGGTCCTCGGGCATCTTGTCCACGTATTCCTGCAGGCTGATCAGCTTGTTCTCCTTGGCGCTGTGGAAGAGCAGCAGATCCTTCAGCAGGTCGCTGTTGGCGCCGTAGCCCTCGTAGCAGCCGAACTTTAGCTGGCGGCCGAAGCTCTTGAAGAACTCGTCGTACTTCTCACGGTCGTTGTTCTTCATGGCGTTCAGCTCGTTCTTGATCTTCTTTTCCAGGCTGTTGCGGATCAGCTTGAGCTGGCCGTCCTTCTGCAGCATCTCACGGCTGATGTTCAGGCTCAGGTCCTGGCTGTCCACAATGCCCTTCACGAAGCTGAAATGGTCGGGCAGCAGGTCAGCGCACTTGTCCATGATCAGCACGCCGGAGGCGTACAGCTGCAGGCCCTTTTCGTAGTCGCGGCTGTAGTAGTTGAAGGGAGCATGGCCGGGGATGAAGAGCAGAGCGTTATAGGTGGCAGTGCCCTCGGTGCGGCTCACGATCACCCGGGCGGGATCGGTGAAGTCGTAGAACTTATCCTTGTAGAACTGGTTGTATTCCTCGTCGGTTACCTCGCTCTTGCTGCGCTTCCACAGGGGGACCATGCTGTTCAGGGTCTCCAGCTCGGTGTAGGTCTCGTACTCGGTCTTGTAATCCTCACCGGCATCGGCGGGGCGCTCCTTGGCGCGGGTCTTCTCCCGCTCCATGCGGATGGGGTAGCGCACATAGTCGCTGTACTTCTTTACGATGTGCACCAGGTTGTACTCGTCCAGGAACTCGTCGTAGTTCTCGTTCTCGGCGTTCTCCTTGATCACCATGATGATCTTGGTACCCACGTCTTCCTTGTCGGCCTCGGTGATGGTGTAGCCCTCAGCACCGGTGCTCTCCCACTGCCAGGCGGTGTCACTGCCGAAGGCGCGGCTGATCACAGTGACCCGGCTGGCCACCATGAAGGCGGAGTAGAAGCCCACGCCGAACTGACCGATGATGTCGATGTCCTCGGCCTTGTTGTCCTTTTTGAAGTCCAGGCTGCCGCTGCGGGCGATGGTGCCCAGGTTCTCCTCCAGCTCCTCCTTGGTCATACCGATGCCGTTATCGGTCAGGGTCAGGGTGCGGTTTGCCTTATCCAGCTCCAGCAGGATCTGGTAATCCTCTTTCTTGGTGGTGACGCTGTGGTCGGTCAGGCTCTTGAAATAGAGCTTGTCGATGGCGTCGCTGGCGTTGGAGATCAATTCGCGCAGGAAGATCTCCTTGTTGGAGTAGATGGAATGGATCATCATATCCAGCAGCTTTTTGCTTTCGGCCTTGAATTCTTTTACAGCCATGATTGAACGCTCCCTTTATGAAAAAGTATTGTAAAACAAAAAAGATTAGCACTCGTTATATTTGAGTGCTAATCTAATATACACCTTTTTGAAACAAACTGCAAGGGGGTTCACAAAAAGTTTAAAACTCCTTGCGGCTGTAGATGCGGGTGGCAATGGCCCAGCAGAGCAGATACATCACGATGCAGCCCACCGGCATCACCACGGCCCAGCCCCAAACGGCCAGATCCCCCAGAAACAGCGTTTGCAGCAGGGGAGGCAGGGCCACATCCTGCAGCAGATCCAGTTTGTCCAGTACCATCACACAGCCGAACAATGCCGCCGCAACCAGCAGTACCGTGGTGCGGGCCTTCTCCACGCCGTACTTGTAGGAAAGCACCAGGGAAACGCCGAAGTAGGCAAGGCAGACAAAGGAAACCGCAAGCAGGCTCAGCAGGTTTTCCAGCAAAGGCTCGCCCTTCAACAGAGCCAGCAGACTGCACAGCAGTGTGCCGATGGCAAAGCTGATGAGCAGCGCTAAGGTAATAAGAATGAACTTGGCGCCTACGAGCTGCCGCTTGCTCACCGGCAGGCTGGCGGCGTACAGGTCCCATTTGGAGTAGTTGTCGATGGTCAGTCCGCTCAGAATATAGAAGCCGGAGATCCAGGCAAAGAAGAACACCATGAAAGTGAAGTCCATCGCCAGAGCCATGGCGCTGTAAAGCACCAGGACCAGGGCCAGATTTTTGTGGTACGCATGCCAGAGAATGAAAAAGTCTTTTTTCAGCAGGCCGATCATTGTGCATCCCTCCCGGTATAAAACTGCATGATGTCCTCGATGCTGGCCCGGTCGATCACCGCGTCCGGCAGAGTCCGGCGGGCGGCGGCCACGTCGCTGACCAGCGTTTCACAGGTGAAACCCGTCTTGCGGGTGGCCACCTTGACCCGGGTGTCCAGCGCATCCAGCTGCTCCGGGCTGCACCGCAGAACGCCGTGCTTTTCCAGCAGCTCGTCCCGGTCCATCTGGAACAGCAGCCGCCCCTTGTGCAGATAGGCGATGGAATCCGCCACCTTTTCCAGATCGCTGGTGATGTGGCTGCTCATCAGAACGCTGTGGTTTTCGTCCTGAATATAGTCCCGCAGGTAGTCCAGCACCTCGCCGCGCACCACCGGGTCCAGGCCGCTGGTGGCTTCGTCCAGAATCAGCAGCCTGGGCTTGTGTGCCAGAGCGGTGGCCAGCCGGAACTTCATCCGCATGCCCTTGCTCATATCCTTAATGAGCTTTTTCTCCGGCAGCTGGTAGGCGTTCAGCAGCCGGGCAAATTCGCCGCTGTCCCAGCCGGGCTGCAGGCTCTTCATGATGCTGTTCACCTGGCGGGGCGTGAGCGTCTCATAAAAGAAGGAATCCTCCATCACCACGCCGATCTGGGATTTGTCCAGCCGGTTGGGGTCGGTGCAGCCCAGCACCTCGATGCTGCCCCCGTCGGTGTGGATGGCTCCGAAGATGGCCTTCAGCGTGGTGGTTTTGCCTGCACCGTTTTCTCCCACAAAGCCCACGATGGTGCCGGTGGGCACGGTCAGGTCCAGATTCTCCAGCGAAAAATCCTTGTAATGCTTGCACAGACCGCGGATGCAGATCGCGTTTTCCATAGAATCAGTCTCCCTCCAACAACAAGTTCAATGTTGCCAGCACCTCCGCCTTGCTGATGCCTCCGGCCAGCGCGGTGTCCACCGCCTGCTGCAGGTATCCCTCCATCTTTTTCAGGGTCTCCTCCCGGTGCAGCTCCATGTTCTGGGGCGCAACGAAGCAGCCCTTGCCGGGCACGGTGTTGATGAACCCGGCCTTTTCCAGGTCCTCATAGGCCCGCTTGGTGGTAATCACGCTGATGCGCAGCTCCTTGGCCAGCAGCCGGATGCTGGGCAGCGCTTCGCCCTCCTTGAGTCTGCCGTCAAAGATGGCGGCGCGGATCTGGTCGGTGATCTGGGCATAGATCGGCTTTGGGCTGGAATTGCTGATGTAGATCTCCATCAGTCTTCCTCGCTTTTCCTTTGATTTATCAGACTGTACATATCTGACATATACAGTATATACGCGTATATACACAGTTGTCAAGGCCGCAGCAGAAAAAATTTGAAAAACGCCAACGGCCGGATGCGGACGTGATACAATTTGGATACGAGCGGCAGGTATCATCAAAGCACAGGATGGGCCCCGCCCACGCAGAAACAGAAAAGAGGAACCCCAGATGAACCCGATTTTGATCGTTGACGACGAACGCCCCATTGCCGAGCTGATCGAGCTTACTTTATTGCAGGCGGGCTACCGGTGCGAGATTGCGCTGGACGGCGAGACCGCCGCGGATAAAATCGAGACCGGCCGATATGATTTGATTTTGCTGGACATCATGCTGCCTGGCGTCAGCGGTTATGAGCTGATGGAATACATCCGCCCCACCGGAACGCCGGTGATCTTTCTGACCGCCAAGGGCATGCTGGCGGACCGGGTACGCGGCCTGCGCATGGGAGCGGACGATTACATCGTGAAGCCCTTCGAGCCGCTGGAGCTGCTGGCCCGGGTGGAGAGCGTACTGCGCCGGGCAGGCCGGAGCGGCGGATTGCTGCGGGCCTTTGGCGTCGTGGTGGACCCGGCGGCCCGCGGGGTGGAAAAGGACGGTGTGCCGGTGGCTCTCACGCCCCGGGAGTTCGATCTGCTGGTGCTGCTTTTGCGCAACCAGGGCATTGCCCTCTACCGGGACGTGATGTACGAACGGGTGTGGGGCGGCGAGGAGGAAGCAGGCAGCCGCACGCTGGACCTGCACATCCAGCGCCTGCGCAAAAAGCTGGGCCTTGCGGACAAGATTAAAACCGTATATAAGATCGGTTATTTGCTGGAGGTGGAAACGTGAAACTGGCAGCAAAACTGACGCTCGTCATTCTGCTGTTGCTGGCGCTGCTGCTGAATCTGGGCGCGGCCTGGCTGATCGGCAGCGGGTTTTCCGCCCAGCTGCAGGCGGCGGCGCAGCAGAACGTGGCCGTCCACCGGGCGGAGTGCTACCAGCTGCAAAAGGCCATGATCGAGACCCCGAATCTGGAGACGCAGCCCCCATTGGTGGTCCTCTACGGGCAGCAGCGTACTGCACAGGCGGGGGTCGGGCTGGCCATCCTCAGCGTAGAGCGCGCGTTTCTTTATTCCGGCACCGGAATGGAAAACGGCTGGCAGCCGGTGCTGCGGGCGTTGGATGCTGGAGAGGACGGGATGACCTACGCCCAAGAGGGGGCGAAGGTCTGGCAGCTGTTCGCAAGCCCGGTGCAGTGGCAGGGCAGAACCTTGTGGCTGGTGAGCAGCTGCGATGTGAGCAGTGTGTTCCAGCTGCGGAACCAGCAGCTGGCGGGCTTTGCACGGCTGGAATTGATTGCCTTTGCCGGGGTGGCGCTGGCGGTGTGGGCGGTGAGCCGCCGCCTGACCCGCCCGCTGAAAGCCCTGGAGGAATCCGCCCGGGCCATCGCGGCGGGCTCCTATGACCGGCGTACCGGCATGACCGGCGCCGACGAGGTGGCCAGCCTTGCCGCCAGCTTTGATGCCATGGCCGAGGCGGTGGAGCAGCGAGCCAATCAGTTGGACCTGGCGGTGCACCAGCGGGAGGACTTTGTGAGCGCCTTCACTCATGAGCTGAAAACCCCCATGACCAGCATGCTGGGCTATGCGGACCTGATGCGCAGCGCCGAGGTGAAGCCGGAGGTACGCCAGCGGGCGGCGAATTACATTTATCACGAGACAAAACGGCTGGAATCGCTGAGCGCCAAGCTGATGACCTTCATGGCGCTGGACCCGGAGCACAAGACCCTGGAATTGCGTCCGGTGGCCCTGGCGGCCTTGGCGGAACGGACCGCCCGCGCGCTGCCCGCGGAATACCCGGTCCGGCTGTGCTGGGAGGGCTTTGAAGCGGGCCGGGTGCTGGGGGACGAGGACCTGCTCACCTCCCTGCTGGAAAACCTGATCAACAACGGAATGCGGGCCGAGCCGAAGGATGGCAGAATATCCATCACGGCTCACAGAAAAAACGGGCAGGTGGAGATTACGGTACGTGACCGGGGCCGAGGAATTCCGCAAAAGGAGCTGGAACGCATCACCGAGCCCTTTTATATGGTGGATAAGTCCCGCGCCAGAGCACAGAATGGCAGCGGATTTGGCCTGGCGCTGTGCGCGCGGATCGCCCGGCTTCATGGTACCCGACTGGAATTTGAGAGTCAGCCCGGCGAGGGTACAACGGTACGTTTTACATTAAAGGAGGCGGGGGAATGAACAAGAATCGGCGAATCCGAATGGCTTCTTCCTGTGCGGCGGCGCTGCTTTTGGGCTTGGCCTGCATGGCGCTGCCCTCTGCCTTCTGCACCCTGCAGCAGGCAAGGCTGCTGCAAACCACCCATGCCCGCCCGGCGGAAGAAAATGCCCTTTCCGGCCAGGGGCGGGAGAACGGGCTGGCAAAGCTTCTGTATGACAGGCAGTTTCTGGCGGGTACCACGCCGGAATGGGATTCCACCGGCTGGCAGCCGCTGGAGCAAACCGAAGAGGAGCAGGCACAGACCATCCGTGCAGTGGTGGAACAGCTGCAAAGCGAAGGCCTGCTGAGCGACACCCTAGCCGCGACCGCATACGCGCTGCTTGAAGGCGAGAAAGCAGATATCCGGAAAAACGCGCTGCAGGATGCGGCCGGATTCATGCGCTATGAGTGGAGCAAAGAGGCGGATAGCCTCTTGCTGGAGCTGGGCCCCGGCGGCGAGGTGGTGCGGTTTCGGTGGAGCGGCGCAAGCGGCCAGGCACGGGCGGCCGAGCTGCTGGAGGGATACAAGCGATTTTTGCAGGTAACGGAATTTTCCGATTGGCAGGATCTTTCCGGCGAGGACGGCCATCTTGCCGCGGCTTATTCTCCGGCGGCACAGCTGTATGTGTACGCGCTGGACCGGGGCGGCGTCGCACTTGGCGCAGAGCACAAAACGACGGAACAGGTGGCCACGGCAACAAATGAGAAGGAGGGAGCGGAATGAACGGCAAACAAAAAGCGGCCGCGCTGCTGCTGGGGCTGCTGCTTCTGGTGGGCTGCGGGGCTGCGGAAACCGGCTCCACGGAATCAGCTGGGCAAGCACCGGCTTCGCTGGAGCAGCAGGCGGAACAGCAGGTATGGCAGCCTGACGGAACCATGACACCGGTAAGCGGAAGCAGTGTGTGCAGCACCCGGGGCGACACCGCGTGGCTGAAAGGAGATGTGCAGGTGGACGGAGGATTTCTTTGGCAGGCTGTCGACCTGAAAACCGGAGAACGGGAGATCTTCTGCGCAAAGAAGGGTTGTACCCACACGGATCGCAGCTGCGACGGCTGGTTGGAACTGGGCAACGATGACTACCTGTGCCCTCTGCCGGATGGAACTCTTGCTCTTCTGTATGGGCGGGGGCTACCGGGAGAGGAGGAGCCGCTCACACTGGAGCTACGAGACGAAGCCGGCCGGGTACTGCGTTCCGCTTCGGTGGAACCGGAGACGTTGGAGGGTGTGATTTACAGCGACGGCGTAGGGCTTTATTTGGTTCACCGGGAGTATTCGCAGACGGAAAACGGAGTGATCACCCATGTTCTGGTGCGAATCAGTTTGGAAAGCGAGAACTTTGGGCAAAAACAGGAGATCGCCCACTGGGAAAATGACAGCGAGAGATTTTTTCCCGGAATCTGTACGAAGAACGGGATCCTCGCGGCGAAAACAACGTTTGAACAGGGCGCGGACGGCGTGCGAATCCCGATGGGCGGTGTGCTGTATGAGCTTGCGTGGGACGGTGGTCAACGCATCCTGGCCCAGGCTGGGGAGCGGCAGGCCTTATGGCTGCCGCACAGCGGGCAGGCAGCGGCCTTCCGCTATGATTACGATACCGGCATGCTGGAACAGGTGGATCTGGAAACCGGTGAATACAGTCCTTTTGCGCAGCTCCAGCCCGGCCTTTTGCTGACCGAAGGGGTGGTGTTCACGGAGGGCTGGTTGTTCTGCAATGTGAGCGACGGCGCCCAGAATGGTTTCACCTTCGCGGTGCAGCAGGGCGGGCATCCCCAACGCAGCCCGCTGCAGATTGTCCTCAACGGCAGGCAGCAGAGCCCGGTGGTGCGGCAGGCACTGGAGAGCGGCCGGCTCCTGGTGCAAATGGATCAAAACGAGTTTTCGGAGCAGTACCTGGATGATGACGGCAAATTGACAGAAGGCGTGACCAGTGAGTTCCTGTGGGGAATTTTCACCCCGGAGCAATACTTGAACGGCGATACGAGCTATATAATGGTGGAATCGGAGCGGGGAATGTGAGAGTAGGAATGATGAAAAGAAGAATCGCTGCGCTGGCACTGGGGCTTCTCCTCCTGGCAGGCTGCGGGGCGCAAAGGCGGGAAAGTGAGCAGCCGAACGCGGTGGGTACACTGCGCCAAACCAGCGGCAGCGGCAGCGTGGACTGGTGCGTTGCAGGTAAGACCGCGTTCACCGTGACCCGCAGCGGCCAGGGAGCGTTTCTGCAAACGATCGATCTGACCGACGGCCGCTGTGCGCCGCTTTGCCCCAAGGCGGGCTGCACCCACAGCGGCGCGGATTGCCCGGCCTGGGTAGAGGAATGGGGCATATTGCCCTATGTGAACTGCCTGGATAACGGGAATCTGGTTTTGTATTACCTGACCAATGAGGAGACGGGCGGCACAGCAGCGGTGGAGCTGCGGGCGGCGGATGGCACGCTTCTTCAAGATGCCACCGCTTTGCCGGAGGAAGGGCAGGGCTGGTCCCCTTCGGCCTTTTATACCGATGGAAAGGACCTGTATGTGGTGCGGGAGGAGCGCTGGTACCGGTCCGGTTGCCTGCCTCGCTACCGGCTTTACCGGATTCACACCCGGCCGGGCGAAGAATTCGGCCAAATGAAAGAGGCGACCGTCTGGGAGCTGGAGCATACGGCCATCCTCACCGGCCAGACCACCGGTCAGGGGCTGCTGGTCTGTCAATTGACTGACGAGGGGCAGCTCCTCAGTGAATTGTGCTGGGATGGAGCCGTGCGCACCATCCGGCAGGCGCAGCCCCAGCAGGTGTTCTGGACAGCCCAGTATTCTGGCAGCCTGGAGCCGGAGGCAACGGTTTGTTTGTACGACAATGTGAGCGGTCAGCTGGACCGGCTGGAGCTTGCCACCGGAGAGAGCGTGCAGACTGCCCGGCTGGAACCGGGGCTTTCGCTGACGGGTACGCCGCTCTGGCTGAAGGGTACTTTGTATGTGGGTACGTATCGGGAAGGAGGAGAACAGCAGGCATTTGCCATAAGCGGGGATGGAACGGTGGAGCCGGTCGCCCGCTGGAGTAGCCGGAACGGTGTGGTGCGCCCGGCGGTCCCGTCGGCAGTGATGGACGGCAAGCTGCTGGTGGAATTGAGCGAAACCATGGTGGAAACCAGCTACCGGGATAAGGACGGCCGACTGGTTACCGGTCAGACCAGCGAATACAGTTACGGCCTGTTTACACCGCAGCAGTACATGGCAGGCGGTGCGGATTGCCTGCCCATCCAGGGAGTATTTTAAAGGGGAGTGTGAAAGGAATGCACAAACGAACCGGCCTGGCCCTTCTGGCGGCTTGTCTGCTGCTATTGGCAGGCTGTGGGACAGAGAGGGAAACGGTTGACGAAAAAACGATCACCGCCGCACAAAGCAGTGTTCCCGAAGCGGATCTGACAAGCCTGCGGCAGCTCAGCTGGGATGGGGATCTCTGGCAGCTGGACGGCGCCACCATGTATACGACGGTGACCGCCCAGCAGGGCAGAGGGGAAATTTTGCAGACCGTGGACCTGAACACCGGCAAGCGGCAGGCGTTTTGCAGCAAACCGGGTTGTGCCCATCAGGACGAAAGCTGCGGCGCCTGGCTGGATTGCGAAAGCGGGGTCGAGGTGCTGCCCATGGAGGACGGCCGTCTGGTGCTTGTGTATGGCCGGTATGGTCCATTGGAGGAGCAGGGGACGGAGCCCTCGGCGGCAGTGGAGCTGAGGGACACTTCCGGGGCGGTGGTCTGCCCGGCGACGCCATTGCCTAACCGCCCTGCCAGTACGTTTTACACCGATGGAATTGCGGTGTACTATCTCTGGGAGCAGTGGCAGGAGGACGGAAGTGTCAACGTTTCCCTGATACGGATCGAATTGGATGCGGCCAAAGGCTTCGGTCAGGCATCCACGGCGGCTTTCTGGCAGCTGCCCGCAACGCTTTCGCTTACCGGGCGCTGTACGGAGCAGGGGATGATTGTCATTCGGTGGGAGCACCGGATGGAGGGGCAGACCCAGGTGGTGCAGCACAGGGAGCTCTGCCTGGTTCAGTGGGATGGAACGGTACGCACCGTTGCCGAAGCGAAGGGCGGACAGTCCTTCCTGGTTACGGATATGGGCGAAACAGAAACTTTTTGCTTTGATTCTACCACCGGGACCATGGAGCGGCTGGACCTTGCCACCGGCGAGACGGAGCCGTTTGCCCGGCTTCCGGAAGGCCTGCAACTTACTGAGGGCTCGGCCTGTGTGGGAGATGTGCTTATCTGCAATTTCATTCAGGACGGCGAGGCGAAACCCTTTTATATGGAAAAGGACGGAGACTCTGTGGAAATCCGGCGGCAGACCAGCCACAACGGATATCTGCGGCCTGCGATGGTGCTGGATGTTCTGGAGGATGGCCGCCTGATCGTGGATCTGGGGGATCTGGAATATGAGGAAAGCTATACCGACCAGACCGGCCAGCGGATCACCAGCCGGACCAGTGAGACGCTGTTGGGCGTCTGCACACCGGAACAATACCGGGAGGGTGCGGCGGATTGTCTGACCCTGGAAACAAACCACAAATTCTAAAGCGACAAAAAGAGCCCGCCGGGCAGCGCATGCAAAACGCGTTACCCGGCGGGCTGTTGATTGAAATGGAAAACGGTTACCGGCCCAGCAGTTTGCCCAGCTTTACCTTAAAAGGGGTGTAGCCGTTTTTTGCGTCGGAGGTAAAGTCGGAGGCTACCTCCCATTTCCAGCGCTGGTTGTCGAAGTAGAGCACATCGCCTTCCTGACCGGTCAGGGCCTTGGGCAGAGCGTCGGGGTCTACCAGCGGGTCAAAGGGCTGCTGGTAGCTGAGCACACCCTCCGGGGAGATGCTGGCCCATACGCCGAACACAAAGCAAGCCCCCTCGCCGTAGCAGAAGCGTTCAAAGCGAACCTTGCCGTCGTAATAGAACGAGAGGCAGTCGCGGAATTTGTTCAGGTATTCCTTTTCGTAGCGGCGGCCGCAGTGCGCACCCGCCAGCTGTTTGGCAGAAATGTTCATGGCAGTTTCCCTTCCCGCAGCCGGGCCGCAAACAGGCGGCAGGGCAGGCGGCGTTTGTTTTTTTCATTATAACAGGTTTGTGCCTTTGCTGCCAGAAAAAACAGGGCAAAAGAGGGCGGAAAAACGAGTTCGAAAAAAATTGAAAAATGTGAAAAAAGCTGTTGACATTTCTCTTTTCATGCCGTATAATAAACAACGTCGCTGATGCGGCAACACAAAGATGGCCCGGTAGTTCAGTTGGTTAGAACGCTAGCCTGTCACGCTAGAGGTCGTGGGTTCGAGCCCCATCCGGGTCGCCATCTTGCTGCTATAGCTCAGTCGGTAGAGCGCATCCTTGGTAAGGATGAGGTCAGCAGTTCAAATCTGCTTAGCAGCTCCATGGTAGAGCCCTTTCGGAATTTTCCGAAAGGGCTCATTTTTTGCCTTTGAGCAGGGTGTTTTTGGAGTCAAAAACCGGGCGGAAAAAATTATCAAAAAGTCGAAAATACTTGTTGACACGCGGCCCGTTTTTTGGTATAGTAATAAGGCACCCGGCGAACGGGGCAACTGAATAAAGGGGTATAGCTCAGCTGGTAGAGCAGCGGTCTCCAAAACCGCGTGCCGAGGGTTCGAATCCTTCTGCCCCTGCCAAAGGCCCGTGAATGCGAAAGCGTTCACGGGCTTTTTTGCGTCTTTTGACCAAAACGCGGAACGAGCAAGCTGCGCGACGGAAAAGCATCTTGCGCATGCCTGTAAAAATCAAGTAAAAAATACGAAGGAAACAAAGTTCGTTGTTTGTACAATTGATTTTGCCGCTGGATATGGTACACTTAAGCTACGCTGTTATGCCAGGGAGAAAGGAAAACATCCCGGCGGACTTCGTTGAAAACGGCGGGGCGTTCCCGCCCAAAGGAGAAAACGTATGTACGAATTGAGCATGTTGTTCCTGTATTTTATTATCTATGCCTTTTTAGGCTGGTGCGCTGAGGTTGCTGTCACCGCGGTGAAGCAGCGCCGGTTTGTGAACCGAGGCGTCATGAACGGCCCCATTGTACCGCTTTACGGCTTGATGGCCACTCTGGCCGGGGTCTTTATGGAACCGGAAGAGAACAATCTTCTGGTGTTTGTGCTGGGTGCTGTGATCCTGTGTGCCGCCATCGAGGTGGTGGCCGGTGTGATCCTGGAGCGGCAGTTTGGACGGCGCTGGTGGGATTACTCCGACCGGCCCATGAACCTGAAAGGTTACATCTGCCTGGAAAGCTCCCTGGTCAAGGGCATCCTGGTGGCCCTGGCAGTGCGCTTCCTGACTCCGGTGCTGCACTGGGGGCTGAGCTTCCTGCCTGCTATCGCACTGCAGATTCTGGCACTGGTGCTGGCAGTCGTGCTGGCAGTTGACGGCCTGGTGATGGTCTATGGTGTGCATGAAATGCGCCGCCGCTGGAAGATGAGCGGTCCCATCGCGGACTATCTGCAGCAGGCCAGCGAGACCATCGGCGACGGTCTGACCACCCGCACTCTGGGCTGGTATCATGGTTACCAGAAACGGCATCTGGCCAAGGCTTTCCCCAACCTGACCCGACTGTCCGGTGAGGAGGAACGCCCTGCCGCCAACGTCTTTGCGGCGGGCATCGGTTTCTACAAGCTGTTCTGGCTGTTTTTGATCGGCGCCTTTGTGGGCGATCTGATCGAGACAGTGTTCGTGTGGGGTACCTCCGGCGTGCTGATGAGCCGCAGCAGCCTGCTGTATGGTCCGTTCAGCGTGGTCTGGGGCCTGGGCGCGGCGATTCTCACTGTGGTGTTGCGGGGCCTGATGGACAAAAGCGACCGTTACATCTTCGTGGGCGGTGCACTCATGGGCGGCGTATACGAGTACATGTGCAGCGTGGTCACCGAAAAGCTGTTCGGCAAGGTTTTCTGGGACTACAGCAAGATTCCCTTCAACCTGAACGGCCGTATCAATTTGCTGTACTGTGTGTTCTGGGGCATTGCCGCAGTGGTCTGGGTCAAGGAAGTCTATCCCCGCATCTCGGCCCTGATCGAGAAGATTCCCATGAAGGTGGGCAAGGTGCTCACCTGGGTGCTGGTGGTACTGCTGGCAGTGGACGTGGCTCTCTCCTGCATGGCGCTGGGCCGTATGGACCAGCGGGAAAAGGGCATCCCTGCCACCAATGCGGTGCAGCAGTTCCTGGATGAGCAGTATCCGGATGAATACCTTACCCAGCGGTATCAGAATATGAAACTTGCGGGCTGAACTGCCCGAAAACAAAAAACGCGCTCTGGTCAATGACCGGGGCGCGTTTTGGTTTTAACTAGAAAACCACAAGCTATGCTTGTGGACGAGAAGAGCACGAGCGTTGA